>Ga0209348_1000219_pt1 | contig 31479 bp, 32 predicted proteins | sample ETNvirenome_2_30_FD_184065 | JGI IMG/M metagenome (GOLD analysis project Ga0209348, IMG submission 184065) | Marine viral communities from the Pacific Ocean - ETNP_2_30 (SPAdes) (version 2) | ecosystem: Environmental > Aquatic > Marine > Oceanic | place: Pacific Ocean | collected 2013-06-22
AGCAGGTTCAGGTGTGTTTCCCTCTGCTTTCCATGCAAGGTACTCTTGGTAATCTGTGTTTGCTTCATCAAATGGTATAAAAGCCTTATCTTCCAATCGAATTACTACTTTATTAGTATATGTCCCGTCAGGTTTCAAATATTTTGTAAGTTTATAAGACATAATTAGAGCTCCGCAGATAAAGTTGCTAAACCATTTGTTGGCCCATTAGTGACGACAACAATTTGATTGTTATTACCAGAATCAGTATGTAAAACACCACTAATACTAATGAAAGTTGAAGGAAATATAGTTTCCACAAAATTATAAGAATTTATGTCAGTTTGCATTGAACCAGTTTCAATTTGCAGATATGTACTGCCATTTGTAATTGTTGGGCTTGTTCTCATCATTACAGGCATAATATATCCAAATGCAACATTATTACCACTATTGTATAAATAACCAGGAGCAATTCCATATGTTCCATCTTGTCCAACAGCCCCTATTTGTTGAAAATATCTTTGACATAAAGCAAGCTCTTGAGCAAATGACCTATGCTCAAAATCTGTAGCCACGCCTGACCCATTTTGATCTACTTCTAGTTGTACTCCTGTTAGATACAAGTCATTTGATGTGCTACTAGCAAAATTTACTCCATGCTGTGAAGCGAAGTTACTGTTTGTATAAGTTTCCCAAGCTGAACTAACTGCACTACCTTTGTAAGAAGAACCAATTACTAAAGAAAAGTTAATCTGCAACCCAACTCCATTATCATGATTAATAACACCTGAAGTATCTGCTGGAATAGAAATAGTTTTTCTTTCCCAAGTATCAGCAGAGTTTATAGTATAAGTTCGACTATATATTTTATTTGAATTATCAATTTGTAAAAGATTTACACCATAAGTACCTGTTAGACTTGACCTAACATAGAAACTAAGAACGAGTGGCTTTGCTGCTGATGTGCCATAACCTAAATGTTGTAAATCTTGTGCTTCGATATTATAACGCACCATTACAAATTCATTATGAGCAGTTGAATTATCGGCAGCCGTACAATCTACTTTCAGACTTTTTGAAAAACCATCTGGAGAAATAGTAGATTGCGACATAGTAAAATTAGCAGCAGTACTTTCTCTTTTAAACTTAAATCTATCTAAAGTAAAAGTATTTTGTACAGCAGAAAAACTTGTACCACGTTGAGCCACTTGCATAGCTCCGTTAATTATTAAATTACGATTACTTAGGTTATTAGTAATATTGGCAGTACAAGAACCATTAGCATTATCAATACTAATTGCAGCAACGCTTGCGCCTACGCCCTTAATACTGTTGACTTTTATTTCAGACATTAGTCAGCTTCCTCCGCAGTGTTAGTTTTAGCCCACTCCAAATACTCTTGGTAATCGGTGTTTGCTTCATCAAAAGGAATGTAAGCATTGTCAGATTTTCTGCAAATAGCTTGAACTACTATAGTTTTTGTACTTCCATCTTTGTTTGTTTCAGTTTCGTCTGCATATTTTTTATACATAATTATAGCTCCGAGCTTGCACTAAATTTAGCACTAAAATGCTTATTAGCACCATCTGCAAAAACATTGTTTCCTTGTACTCTAGCACCTAGCGTTGAGTCGTAATTAGCTCCTACAACTGATACTGAACTACAACAATTTTCATCAGTAGAAATACTAGCAAGAGTTGGATCGGCTCTTTTTGTGACTTTGAATTCAACACTTATTCTCATAGTAGAATCTGTAGCATAAACAGGTCCATACCATTCACCTTCAGCTATTTCAAAATATCTCTGACATAAAGCAAGCTCCTGACCAGCTGATCTATGTTCAAAATCTGTAGCGGTAGATCCTACTTCTAATTGAACTCCTGTAATTTCGAATGTAGCATTATTTGTTGTAAACCAAGTGGAAGTCATATCTGGTGCTTGATCCGATGCACTTGTAGTTTTCCATGTATTTAATGTATGGCTTGATGTTGTAAGGTTTGTGCCATAAAATAATGCAAAATAAATTTCTATTCCTTCTCCATTATCATTACTAAACTGCAAGCCACTATTCCCCGGAATTGTGTGTGTTACTTTTGTCCATGTGTCAGCACCAGTTGGTGTTATAGCAAAAGAATATTGCCTACTTGTACCATCCTTACTTTCTAAAATGACATAAAATGTTTGGGCAACACTTGATTTAAACCAGAAACTTAAAGTTATATAAGCTGAACTTGATAAATAATTCCAACCAGATGTAGCTAAATCCTGATCTTCAATAACATAACTCATTGAAAGACTATCACCAGCTCCAGCACCACTTGATTGATTACCATTTGTAAGTTTAAAAGTTTTTCTAAATCCTTGAGTGTAAGGTGTAGTTCCACTTGCAACGTCCCCTTGAGCTTGAGTTAAAGCAGCGTCCCAGCCAGAACCAGAATGTTTAAACCTATCAACAGTTTGATAACTAGAAGATGTTGATGACGTACCACGTTGAGCTACTTGCATAGCTCCGTTGATTATTAAATTTCTATTGCCAAGCTGTCCACCATTAATACCAGTTACGTTTTGCAAACTATTTGCAGAATCTTTTGTTGCAAATACTCCAGTTTCATCACTTGGTAAAGTTATAGTTTTATCTGAAGCAGGGTTACTGGATGGCCCAGCAATAATGACGCCGTTACCACCCGAATGTTTTAATTTTATACTAGACATTAGCTACCACCTTCCCATCTACTAATTTGTACAAAAGTTTTTGTTCAGAAGGTATGCCTGTACCATGTATTGCATAAACTTTATCGCAAGCAACTGCCCATGATGGAGCTTTAGAACCATCTTCATAAAATCCTTCGATTTCATTTTTTTCATTAATAAGACATTTGTAACTCATGATGCTTCTCCTACGGCTGCCCAATAAATCGGCTGATTTGCTATTCCATTATTCCTTTTACCCGCCCAATATGGTTGAAGTGAAGTAGTACTGGAATTTTCATGTACTGCTGATTGAAATGCTTCGTGATAACCAGAAGCAAGAGTAGAACTAAAAGCAGGTATAGCTGCAAAACCACTTATACTTAAAGTGGCTTTAAAATAATATCTAGCTCCCGGATATGAAGTATCATCACCAACATCAGATACCGAACTTGGTGAAGTAAAGCTTCCAGTTACTATTCTTAAACCACCAATAGTAATTGCACCAGAACTAAATAAATCTGCTATTTCTGCTGCACCAACTGCTCCATTTACTATTTGGCTACTATTAACTGAATTGTTTGCTAATGTGCCGTTATCTACACAACCGTCAGGCAATCCACCAACTGCTAAACCAGATATAGTATTATTTGATCCGTTAATTACAATAGCCATAGTTAGACAAAAGTTACGACAGAAGGACTATTAATAGTTAGTGTAGCATTGATTGTAAATGGTGTCGGTACAACCGCATTATGATTTGTACTTATTGTGTAATCCTGATCCATAGTATTTTCCGATTCGTGAAAAATTTTCTCACCGTTACCACCAGCAGCACCGCCACCAATAGTTCCCCATGCACCATTGTTATAACCTTCAAATTGATTTAGTTGACTATTATGACGTATCATCCCAACTACAGGACTACCATCTCTAGCTGCTGTATTACCAGATGGTAATTTTGCAGAACCACTAGTACTTGTTCTTGGTACTTTTTCTGTATCTAATTCTTGTATTGCAGCTTGCACATTAGTTGCAGCTACATCTCCTGTAGCAGCAGAAACTATATTTGCAGCATCACCGGGAACATATGCAGCAACCCAAGCAGAGCCTGTGTATACTTTCATAATGTTTGATGTTGTGTTGTAATATAAATCACCACCAGTTAATGCGTCACCGTCATTATCTACAGTAGGATCACTAGATTTTGGCCCAAGATAAGTATCATCAAAATTATCAAAAGCAGCTAATGCAGATGCAGCAGAAGACGCTGCGGATGTTGCACTACCAGCAGCATTTGTTGCGCTTGTAGCAGCTTCACTTGCTTTTGTTGTTGCAGTTGTAGCACTACCAGCAGCACCTGTTGCAGAACTGGCAGCATTACTTGCTTGTGTTGATGCAGTAGATGCAGAACCTGATGCAGCCGTTGCTGAAGATGCAGCAGCCGTTGCACTATTGGCAGCATTAGTAGCAGATGTACTTGCACCACTAGCTTGCGTTGTTGCTGTTGTCGCAGAACTGGCAGCACTTGTTGCACTTGACGCTGCTGCTGTTGCAGAATTACCTGCATTTGTTGCACTAGTTGCTGCATTAGTTGCAGACGTTGCTGCTTGTGTCGCTTGAGTTGTAGCTGTAGTAGCTTGAGTTGTAGCAGTATTGGCTTGTGTGGTAGCTGTAGTAGCACTATTTGCTGCTGCTGTAGCTGATGCTGCTGCTGCGTTTGCTGATGTTGTAGCTGCTGCTGCGTCTACTATTAAATTCCAAGCAGCAGAATTTGTATTAGTTGTTAAAGGTTGTGATCCACTAGACGTATGCGCTGAGACACATATAAAAATATTATTTGTCGATGTATCTTTTACAAAATCTCTTACATTATATGAACGACCCGCTGCCCAATCACCTCTATATACACCTAATTCTTGTACAACGTTAAATTCACCACTATCGTCAAAACCTAATACTTTATTAGCTCTAGCTGCTGCATTTTCTGTAATTTCTAAACTACCAATAGTATTAGTAAGTGAAAATCTAATAGACCTATCTAGTTCAGTTTGTTGTTGCTGATGTAAAATTATAGATTTATCTAGTGCATCGTTAATAACTTCTGGGAAAAACCCACCTTGGTTTGTTAAATCTGTGCCTTGTAAAGATTCAACAGCAGATGTAATAACAAGACTAAAACCACTTGCTAGTGTTTGATTATTACCACCTGATTTTAAAGTAACGCTACCACCGGGATTACTGTTTTGGTCTGCATTTAAAGTAACTATATAATCGTTGTTTATTCCTAAAGTTAATGTTGTTTCTATACTTGTGCTGGCTTCTAATTTTTTTACAACAATATCTGCGTCTGTAAAAACTTTAAAAGTAAAAGGAAAAGTATGTGCAGAACCGTTACCTACAAAAGGATTAGTCTTTCTTGTAGTCGAATTTATCGTCATTAACTAGACTTATTCACTATCTTATTAAGGTTACTACTAGATTTTTTTATTACGGTCACGCCTTATAAACCTCTACTTGCTCTACTGGCTTTACCAGTAATTGCACCTCTTATTAAATCAAATGTATTTTCTGGATTTACTTTGCCTGTTCCTACGTCTATTAAATAACCACTTGACTTACCAATAGGTGTAATTGGTATTCCAGAAAATATTGTAACTAAAGCACTAATATCTCTTACTTGTCTACCACTTATACCTTTACCTTCTATTAAATCAACAGGTAATTTAAACGCAGTTTGTGATCCTCTAACCAACAATTCTAAAGATGGACTAGAAACTAAATTGTCATTCCAAGGTTTGTCATCAAATTGATTTATTGGAATAAGTAATGCGTTACCAAAAATAGGAACAAATGCTTTTTTATAATTTACTAAATCTCCTAGTACTGCTTTCATCATGTCATCAACAATCATGCCGTCATCTTCTTCATCTAAAAATAAATTACCTGCAAATGTTCTACCTATCATCCCTGCTATTACTGCCGGCATCATAATGCTGTAAAAATACATATAAAATAATTGTTCTGTACCTTTGCCTTTATTATTAAATCCAATATCCCTAGTTATTTTTTGATATTGGTTGTTGTTTAAATTAGCTATGTTATTAAAATAACCAGTAAATTGACTAATAGATTGAATAATAGGATTCCAGTTTTGAAAACCTGCTCTATCTTCTGGCAATAAACTATCTTGTGTCATACGGACAGCAGCGTCAGCTTGTTTTATTGCTTCAGTTTGTACTTCTATATCACTCATAGAAGAAGGTAATTTTTGATGAGTTTGATTGTAAACTGCCATCCATACAACAGCATCAACTTGATTTTGAAATGTTTGCTGTAAAAAATATGCGTGTTTTGTAGACCAATCTTTAAATTTTTCAAAATTATTTGGATTAACTATTAATTCTTGTAATCTGCTTTGTATATCAAAAATTTGATTTAGTTGACGGTCTGCCATAAATGGTGACAAATCTGCAATTGCTTGCATTGTTCCTTCTCTATCAGCTATGTAATTCTGCAAAGAACTTAACATTTGTACAGGTGTTGCTTTTAACATTGCAGGGAATACACCTGTGTATTGTTCAATAGCATTTTTAAGATTAAAGAACATAACTGCCATACCACCTCTTTTTCTAGTTGCGTTTAATGCTGTATCAAATTCCGCACCCATACCACTAGGTGCAAAGGTTTTTTGTGAAACAACTGTTTGTAACCAAGGTTTTATTAATGTTTCTGTTTTTTGTGGATTTAATATTTCTAATTTTTTCTGAAATTCTTTATCATTAACTATTTTTAAAACATCTTTTACAACAGGTTGGACATAAGAATAACGCAATGTGTCATCAATATGTTTAGTCATATAACCTAAATTTAATGATAATGGCTGTGCAAAATTTTCATTACGTTCTTTTGTCATGCCATGTTCTACCATAGGCAATGACATTCTAAATTCTCTTTGTAATTGTTCTACAGTAATTTCTACTTCTTGTTTAGTCATATTAGGATCACCTTTTGCAGGTACATATCCACCTCTAAATGTTCCAAATTCATTGACAATAGGTGTAGCTTCTACAACTTTAAAATAAAAACCATTTAGTTCTCTATGCGCTTTTTGCAATAATGGCAACATTTTTTGATTTAAATCCCATACTGCTTGCAAGAAAACATAATCACTTTGAGTTAATATTCCTTCGTCTTTCATTCGCTGTACAAAATTATCCCAATGTGTTGTATTTAACGTGCCGTCTTCATTTAACGAACCCCACCCTCTACCTAATAATAATTTTTTTAAATTACTTTTATTGCCTGTATGCAACATAGCTCCCAATAGCTCTACCTTACCTAGGCCGTCAGAATCTGTTCCAAATGTATATGCATCAGAATCTTCAGAAACTTGATCAAATTCGTAAGCAGTTATTTTATTTTCCTTATTGCCAAAATTTAATGCAGCAACTAAATCTGTATATTCTTTAGTAATAACAACTTGTTGTTGTCTATATTCGTTTAATGCTTCTTTTATTGGGTAGTATAAAGTGTTATAAAAAGCTCCAAGTTTACCGCCTTTTAACTGTAATACTGCTGATCCTACACCTTTAACAACTTCATCAGCACCATCCATAAGATCTGTAAAACTTTCCATACGTTGCAAATTAGACCCTAGTGTCAAAACAAATTTATGAAGTTTAGATTTAAAAGTAGTTTTAACTGCTTCTCTTTTGCCCGGTGGATTTGCTAGTCGCTCTCTAGCTTGTGGGCTTCTAGAAATGTTTCTATCTAATATTTTTAACAATGGATCACGAGCTTCTTCAAATGCTATAAGTTTATTGCCTTGCCTTATTTGCTCATCTCGTAAAGATTGATGCCATAAGAAATCTAATGTTTCTTCTAGGTTTAAAAATTCATCACTTGTTAAAGATAACAAATCAGTTTGCGTCCGTTTGCGACCTGCTTTTTCAATAATTGGTTGTAGCTGTTCGTATGTAAATGGATTGTATTCTTTTATCTGGTTCATTTTTTCTGTGACATTTATTTTCTTTTTACCAATCCCAAAACTATATAAAATAGCTCTACCTGCGTCTATTAAAAACATATTTCGTTTGTATTTTTTATTTTTATCTCTAAACTTTTGATCTGTTTGTAAAAACTTATTAAATTTTTTAATAGCATTATCGTAGTTTTTATGTATTTGTATGGCTTCTTTTGCCAATTGATTAGCTATAAGTTGTGATCGTTTAGCTTCTACAGCCCTTTGTTCGTCACCTTTACTTATTGCATCTTCTGCTTCTTTCCTTGCATTTTCTTCATCACGAGTATATTCACTTGGTTTAATGTCTTGTAATTTTCTTTTTGCCAAAATATCTAAAGCAGCTTCTCTTGCAGCAGCTACTTGTAAACGTACAGGCTGTGTAGATTTTGATAAAAACTTTAATTCTAAAGATATAAATCTAGATCTTGCTTCGTTATGTAATGCTTCTAATACATTTAATTCTATTATTCTTTCGTCAACTAATTCAGAATATTCTTCTAACATACGTTGCTCTGTTCTTTCTTTTATAACTTCTGCTATTGGTCTTGCAGTTAATATTGCATCTATCATGTCTAAACCATTCGCATATTCAAACAGATCTGCAACGGTTTCTACACTTTGCCCTTCTTTAGCAACCATTCCATATCTACCAGTACCTAATTCTTTTATTTCAAAAGCCATGTCATGAAAAGGTACAAGTTGGCGTACACTTTCTAAAGACAATTTGTATCCAGATTGTACTTTTACTATTTGTCCTTTGTCGTTTGTCGTTTCACCACGTTTTAAATAATTTATTAATCTATAAACTTTTTCGTTTTGTACTTCTTGTGTTACTTCTGCTTCTACTTCTTTATATACTTTCTTATGTTTTTTTTGTATATTAGCCATATATTTACTTCGTGCATTATCTAGCCATTGCAATTGAGCCATGCTTTTTTGATTTAATATTTCTTTTGATTCATCAAATGCATCCTGCAATCTTGCTTGATAATCTGTCCATTCTGCATCTGTCATCCCACTTTGTTCTTTTGTTAAAAACATTGCTTTCATGCCGTATATTTCGTTAGCTAATAATATATTTTGATCAGTAGCAAGCATTCGATCCATAACGCTTCTTACTTCATCTGTTAATACTGGTAAATCTCTGCCAAACAATTTTCTATATTGTGTATTTAATTCATATTTAATGTTGTTATATACTTCTCCAAGATATCTAACAAAATCTCTAAAAATTCTACGCATTCTAGAATCATTATTTGGCACTTTGCCTTCGTGCAAATAAATTTCAAAATTTAATGCAAAAGCTTCATGGTATTCCTTTTTTTGTTCTATAGAAAATTTACTCCATGTATCAATATCTTTTACACCCCAAAAATCTAATAACACATTAAAATCATTTACTATGTCAGCAGGTGCATCAGGTTGCATAACAATGTCTTCCATAACCGACAACATATAATGCCCAGTTTCATGGAAAAAAGTAGATATATCTGATTCGCTATTTATTAAAGTTGTAAAAGATTTTGGATCAAATCTGCCTTTAGGATTTTTACTGCGTTGTTCGTAAAATTCTCCTACTTTTACTTGAATAGACCCTCTAGGCTTTCCAACTGTGAGTCTGAAATCTTTTCGTCCATTTGGGAATTCATCATCGAGACTAAGTCGAGAAGGTTCGACCCTGATTGCAACTGCGGTATCACCATAGCCAGTATCTGCGATAGCTCTGGTGGTAACGTAGACATCAGGTTCTCCAGCACTTCTGAGTTGATTTGTGCCTTTAATTGATTCTGCTGCTCGTTTGTTGGTGTGGTGGTAGACGGTGACAGTTCCATCTGGGTTGATGGGGAGTCCTGTAATTGTGTCAATTCTTCCTTGTTGTTGGAAAGTTTCGCTATCTGTTCGTACAAATATTGATCCTCCATCATCTCGTTGTGTTCCTGTTGTCCGCTCTTCGGATTGTACTGATAAGTCATTGTCAACCTCCTGTAATGCTAATTGTATGTCTGCATCTGATACGCCTAGTCTAGCAGCAAAATCTACAGCAGCATTAGCGTAATCAGGTGCAGCATTATCTTCGTATCCTGTCTCAACAACTGCTTCTTTTAATTTTGCAGAGTCGTATAATTTTTTTTCTGGATACCAAACGAGTGCTTGTAGATCTGACATTGTAAGATCTTTTACGTCTTGTTGCAAGATGCTCAACACTTGTGTAAATACTTTTTCTACGTTTCTTCTTTCTGGTGCGCCAGAAACTACTTCTTTTTGACCATCTAAGTCTTTAGCTAAACCATTACCTCTTTTACGCAATAAATCACCAAGACTAACTGTCTTATCACCTTTTTTAGGTTGACCCATTATATCTATAAATATTTGTTTGTTTTTTGCATCTTCCGTAAATGTTGCTATCTGCATCATTGCAGCACGATTAGCAGGTTTTGTAGTTGCTTTTTCAATTGCTATAGCTATTGCATCTATATCACCTAATGTAAGTTTTCTTTTTATTATTAATTCAAATGCCTTTTTCTGTTCTTTAGACAAAGATCTAATAATTTGTTTTATATGTTCTCTTTTTATTTTAGCTTGTTTAGATTTGTCATTAACCAACGTACCTGTCATACGACCCCAAGTACGCATAGCCCATCTATCTAAAGTTAATTGTTCATAGTTGCCATATAAATTAGCAAAAAATCCATTACCAATTTTAGGGCCAATAATTGCAGAACCATATACTAATTCTTCCATACCAAAACCACCTGTAACCTCTTTTCCTGTAAATGCTTCTACCTCTCTGCGTGTATGTTTGGTTTTCATAAATTGCTCAACTTCTGCAAAACCTTTTTCTTCTATAAGTTGATTTATAGTTTGAAAACTAATTTCCATAGCTAATCTAGATTGACCACCTTCTGGAAAACTTTCTGGTAATTTGCCATTTTGATCAAAATATTCATATGCAGCACTTGCGTATCTAAAGTTTGTATTAACGTCTATACCGTTAGATGTAGCTGCTAACGCCCATTTAAATGCAAAACTGTGTTCTATATCAGTTGCAATTTTTGGGTATGCAAGTGATATGACTTTCATTGCTTTTGTAACTTTTTCGTTATACCAACCAACTGCATTTGCGTTTTCTCGCAATGCAAAACGTGCATCATCTAATAATGTTTGTACTAAATATTTTTCTACTTCTACTGTAAATTTAGATAAATCTACCCCTGCTTTTTTGGCTTCTGCTTTAACACGGTTTTGTATTTCTAATTTAAATTGTCTGTTAGTTGCAAAAGGTTTACTAGTTGCAAAATCAAAATTTTCTACAATTCTTGCTATTTGAAATACAGCTTGCGGTACAAATTTTCCTTGTTTTTGTTGCTTACCTTGTTGCTCAAATGTTTGTAGTTGTTGCTCGTATATATTATCTATTTCTCTAGACCAACTACCTTTGTTGTTTATTGATTTAACTGCATTAGTGTCAAATACAACTACTTCTGTAACTTCGTTAGTTACAGGATTTAGTAAAATTACACCATCATGACCTTCACTTATTAATTTATTTTTATAATTATCTCTTGCTGCTTTACCGCCTATTTTAATTTGTTTTTTTCTTTCTTGATCAGTTTCTACATATGGATTTTCTAAACGAACATATAAAGGCATAACTACACGATCTGCTTCCTTCGCACCTGTGCGTACACTTTTTTGCCTTGCATATCTTTTTGCATGACCTTCGTTTAATGTTAAATATATACCTTTACCTAAAAATCCCATATCATATTTGTTAGGATTATCTAAATCAAAACGATCAAAACTAGCTGTAGTACCGTGATATGCAACTATTGGTGTGCCGTCAGCATTCACCATCTTTGATTTACCAAACCAATTTTTAAACAATGTTGACTCAGTTCTTATCGACCCATCTTGATTAAAATAATCATCTCCAAAAGTTTCTGGTTTGCCTTCAAATTGCACACTATATAAATATCTATTTAAAAAATCTTTAATAGAAAGATTAGATCTTTTTGCAAAAGTTAGTGCAAAATTTAAAGGTAAATTTGCTAATGCAGTTGCAGATTCTTTTGTGTATTGACCTGTTGCAATTAATTGTTCTTTTATTTGTGCTTTATACGCTCTTGCTTCTTTTTGTGATTCTTTAAATAAAGCTGTACCTTTTTTTATATCAGTTAATGCTTTATCTAGCATTTCATCTTTTATTTTATAAACTTCTTGGAATTCTGCTTGGCTATATGTTTCTTTACCTAAACGTATATGTGGTCTTAATATATTATGAAATTCTGTACCTGCAACATTTGCTAAATAATCACCAGTTGTTATTTTGATACTTTTACCGACAAGACCTTCTTCCTCTGCATTTTTTAATTGGTCACTTAAATCAGAATTAAACAATTCTAATTGTTCCATTGATATATCATTGTCATCTAGCTGTTGTTGAAATGTTTTTGCGTCTATATAAAAATCACTTACACCATTACGTTCACCAACCAAATCCATATATCTTTGCCATAAATTTTTATTTCTTTTTAACGTCTTATCGTTTTGTGTAATTTCAAGCATTTTGTCAATATATTGTTGATCACTTTCTGATTGTCTTAAATTATTAGTTGTTTGATAATACCCACCACCAGATGTCAAAATACCAAATGTCAACATACCTTTTGTAGTATCTGCAATTACGTTTCGTATTCGATCCCATGTTTCTTCTGCGGATACGTTTTCAGTTTCATAAGTAGCCATTTCAGCAGCTATGTTGTAGCCAATAATATTTATAAGTTCTTGCGTTATTTCAGTTGCGTTTTCTGTCAGTATATTTTGTGCTATATCAGTAAATACACTTCTTGATACAGAATATTTTGTAAGTTGTTCAAATTTATCGCTAAGACTAACATTAACTGCTCTTCTCAATAATCTTTTATTAAACATATTCCATGCAGGTTGTAGTTTTTTTTCTAATCCAGATTTACTAAAAGCACCTACAACCCATTGGTTAGAACCAACTTTTACTGCTCCTTTTGATATAAGCGAGCTAGTACCTTTAGCTAAAAATGGTAATCCAATTCTTTCAACTCCACCTGCAAGCAATCCAACTACTTGCGCTTGTTTCGCAGCATCTTCATGATTTAATCCACCAACTTTTTGTATTGCATCTAAATATGAATTACCACCTTCAACCATATATGAATTAAGAAACATATAATTGTACGCAGCAGGTAAACCTGTCGTTGCGCCAATAATTCCACCTACAAGTGTGCCTTTACCGGGAACAACACTACCCATTAATGCACCAATTTTTGCATTTATTTTTGAAGTAACTATTCCTGTTGTTGCAGCAGCAGGTAACGTTCTGCTCCATTGACCTGCATAATATCCACCAGCTTCTAACCAACCAACACCATCTTCGTTATACAATGCTATTTGTTTATCTATTTCTTTAATTCTTGCTAATTTTTCTTCTCGTGATTCTTGACCGCTAAATGCACCAAAAATATCAGCAGCTATGAATTTTTTAATTCTATCGCCTTGATTATATTGGCTATTTTCATCACCTGTCATTAACTGATAACCTAACAATCCTCTTTCATTAGATAACCAACCTTTATGAATACCTTGCGGTAAACCTTGAAGTTCATTTATTACAAATCGTGGTATTGCTGTTAATGCTCTAGTCGTTGTGTAATATTCTTGTAAATTTTCTATATTGTCATGTGCTAATGCAGCAAATTTAGGATCTTCTAATTGTTTCGCTAATACTGGGTTTATTCTTGCAAAATTTTGATTTAATATATATTCTTCACGTTTTCTTTTTTTTATATATTCAAATGTTTCATCATCGTCTTTAAGATCAAAATCATCTGGCAAATTAAATTGTTCTTTAAATTTTTGTATCTCACCTGCTTTATCACCATCTAATTCGCTAACAGCTTTTAATGTTTGCCTTATATTATTCCATTGATTGTTTTGTTTATATTTTGCGTACTCACGAAAAAGATCATCATCATTTTCATTATTAAAATTGTTTTCTAAATCTTCGTATTTTATAAAATTTGAATCCATAATTTAATTACCTTTTAACATATTTATTCTTAGGTTGTTTTTATAAGTATCTGAATCACCGGGCTTACCTGCATTTACCCATTCATTTGCTATGTTTTCAGAAGTTAAAGCTTCACCACTTATAAATAATTGTCTTAAAATTGTACTTCGCACATTTGTTGGTATTTCTTGTAAATAAATTGTTTCATCATTTACTTTTACATATAAACGCTTAAAGTCATCACTACCTCTTTCAACCTCATATACTGCTACCTTTTTATCAATGCCAAAAGGACTACCAAAAATACCTTTGTCAAACATAACTTCATCAGTTAAAATTTCTTTTAATATTGCTTTTCTTTTGTCATAAGTTATTTCTATACCATTTTCATAATAAAAATTTAAACGATCTCTAAATTTCATTTTTAATCTGTCATATTTTTTTGCGTCATTAGAACCTGATTTAGCATCTACTAAATTATCTAAATTGTTATTTCTAAGACCATTGTCAAATATTTCTTTATCTACTGTTATTCCTTTGCTTTTTGTACTGTTTGATTTGTTTTGATTTAATTGGTTTACATAATATTCATATGTGCCGGGATCAAGTTGATACCTATATGACTTTAATAAATTTTCATTTTGCAATACTTCTACATCATTAGTTTCTATTTCATGTATTGCATCTTCATTTGAAACTGATGGTTGACCATTTTTTAATTTTTTTTGATCTTCTAGCGTAAAACTGTTTATGTCAATACCATTCGCTTTTAATAATTTCCATCCATCTGGTTCTGAAAAAGCTATGTCTTCTGCTTGTGTATATGCATTGTTATATATTTCTGTTCTTTGTTTATCTATTTTATTGTATTTAAATCTTAGATCTGTTAATGCGTGTTCTTGTTTAACAGGATCAGTTATTGTATCTTTTATTTGTTTTTCGTAATAAGTTAATGGAGGTAAATTAGTAACAGGATTAACTTCTACATATTGTTTACCATTAACGTATGCATAATCAATATCATCATTTATAACAAGTAAATCGTTACCAATTGCATTTACATATTTATATTGTTGGTCATTTTTTATTTTTATATCTTCTTCTAGATTTTTTATTTTTACTAACAATTTTGCTTTTTTTTCAACATAAACACCTTTACTTTTCATACGACTGTTTTTTTCTTTTAACACAGCTAATTTGTTTTTCATAGTTTTAACATCTGATGCGTATACATTTTCTATTTCAGCAAGAAATGAACTATTAAAATTTTCCATTACTTTTTTATTTATTTCTACAAAATAGTTTGAATCATTGTTATATCTTTCTTTATCTATATTTGCTTCTTTAATTGCATTTGAATACAACGTGTCAGCTTTTTTGACTCCTAATTTTTGTATTGCAAATAAATGTGCTGTTGCGTGTTGTGGAATAATTTGGTTATATTTAGTAGAACTTGGGTTGTAATATATTGATTCTGCTCTTTTTTGTTGTAAATCTTCTATAACTTCGTCTTTAGTTGCGTTTAAATTCTCTGATAAATTAGCGTTATTACCATCTAAAACTGCCGATCCATTTCCATCGTCAGTTGTATTATTACTGTCTAATTTTAATACAAAATTAGCTTGACTTAAAAAATTATTGTCGTTGGAATTTCCTTTGTAATCTAAAACATTATTACATATTTTTACAGCACAAAATTCATTTTGACTTTTTTCTAATTGATCTAAACTTTTTATTAATGTTTGACCATCAACAGTTGAAATTAATATGCCGTTTGATTCAAAACCTTCTGCGTGTCTTGCAAAATATCTTTTACCCAATTCTTCTTCATTATTATCACTAAACCATTTCACGGCTGCATCATGTATATCATTTGAATATTCTTTAACCATTTCTAAATATTGAAAACTAATATCACCTTTTGCTGGATCTATATTCCAATTTTTCATTATTGCGTATTGTTGTATTTCTTCTATGCCACTAAAAAAATTTTGCCAATGGTCACTATTAGGATCATTAAATGTAGTAATACTACTAATTGAATTTAATTTATGAACATTAATTTTTGATTTATTTTCTAATTCTATGGCATTACGTTGTTGCTTTATAGAATGTTGTGTCATTTTACTTTGCGCTGCTTTAGTTGACACTAATGCCATATTTTCAAACAAATATTTAATTTGATCATTACTTGCCTTGTCTGAATATGACGTTAAAAGCTCATTTATATTGTTATTAGCAACGTCATAAACAGTATTACCATTTTCTTTGTCAACTGTTTCTATTGCTCCAAAACCTTCTGTAGCAAGATAATTTTCTTTTTCTTTATCTAAATCTACAGAATATTCGTTATAAAGTTTTTTTGCTTCAGCATCGTTATATTCTGCTTGTAATTTTATAGCAATATCTGCAACATTTCTTTGCGCTTGACTAAACCTTTGTATGTCATCTGTAACAGTATCTTTTACAGGTTCTATACTGCCACCAGTAAATTGTGGTGCTGACCCAATTTCTAATCCTACTTCTGGTGTTTGTTGTAAAGGTACTTTTGCCATAACTATTTTTTCCAGAATTCTGAGGGTAAACCAGAAACAATAGAACTAGCACCTGTTAAAAAGGTACTACTCATGTCCATAATAGGACTTATAGAAGAAGCAGTAGTAAACAAATTATCAGCAGACATACCGTACATATCACCTCTAATACCCATGTTAACTGCTTGTCCTCGTTTAGTATTCATTGCTCTTACTTTATTTGTATTCATTGTTAATCTGTCTATTTCTTTCATTAATTCAGCACTAGCAAAAACATTTGCAGTACTACCAACACCCATTTGTATACCTCGTGCAGCAAAAGATGCTTTAGATCTTGATATAGCTTGACCTGCTTTCATAGTGCGTATTGCTATTTGTTTGTTATATGCCCTTCCTATATGTTGCGCTTGGCTTTCTAACATACGTTTATTAAGTTGCGCCATATCACGTTGATGTTCAAAATTTAACGCTTTACTTCTTGCTAAATATCTTTCTGTATTTGCTTTAGAACCTGCTCCAATTATGCCAGTAAGCATACTTGAAACGCCTAATCCAAGACCTAATTTATCTCCTACTCCTAAAGCTCCAAAATTTAATGCCATTGTTGTACTTACCTCAACGCTGCCTTATTTTTTTAGTATATATAAATAATATCTGTTTACGGTCACACTATCCACCAATAGCTACTTCTAAAGTTAATGCTACTACTGTTAAAGGTAATGGATCAGTTTGTCGTACAAATAACTGGCCATTGTCTTGCCAAGTAGGAGTTAACATAATTTTTATATCTTGTGTTTTTAATCTTGGTGGTTCACCATATGGTTCTGTAGTTCTTTGTTTTGCTTCTATTAATTTGTCTGCACTAGGGCCAGCAAAAATACCAGAAGATTCTAATACTCTTAACCAAACATGATTTATATTTTTTACTCTACCCTGACCAAATGCTTCTACTTGCAGAGCTAAAGGTAAACTTTGCAAATCACTATTATATTGCAAACCTATATGAGCAACACTGGCAGCACGTTCTAAAACTATTGTGCCACTACTAACTACTCTTTGTGGATGCACAGCACCGTCTGCCAATATGCTTACAGTTTTACCTTCTAAATAATTAAGACCTGATATTGTATTTCTTGCAACTTCATAAGATGTTAATCCTGTGTTGCGTAAAGGTGCTGGCAAATCTCTTTCTAATTTTGCAGTTGCTACTGTTGCACTTGTAGTAGATATAATTACACATCTATATGTCTCTATACCATCTACTATAACTATTGCATCATCTACATCAGCTACACTTGGTGGTGGATTAAATAAATTATAGTTAGTTGTTACTGTAACGCTTTCACCTCTTGTATAGTTTGTACCGCCAGAAATAGTTACAGTGCGAGAATTATCTGTATTTGTACCATCATATGTAGAACCAGAATCAACAAAAAAACTATCACGTTGGGTTGCATAGATTCTTGTTCCCATACGTTCTATATATCTTTTTGACGCACCATTAATAGTTCTTTTTATAACGCAATAAACTACATCATCTGCACCTTCAGAAACTACTGCTACGCTTTCAAATAAACCATCAGTCTCATGTTGATGCCATGCACCTATTTGTTGTTCTGGTACATATGTAAGTCCTAATAATAAACCTTGATTATTTACAAACCAAACTACAGGCAATGGTGCTTTTGCCATACCTATATCTACAATTTCAAAATTATCAAATAAATGTGCTGCTCTAATTGATACATCACCTGTAATAAAACCATTAGCTTGCCAGTTGTACCCTAACTCTCTAACGTGGCCACCACGAGATGCAGCATAAACCATGCTGTTATTAACAATTACTGGCTGTGCATTGTTTGCACCAACATACGATTGTGGTTTTACCGATATAGATGTAGGTGTTATAGCGTCACTGTTTACAGAAGTCACACGCCATTCTGCTGACCCTGTAAGCATAAGTAAGTTTGTTAATGGAACTATATGTCTAATAGTATTTGCTTCACGAGCAGCAACTCTAAACTCAATACGGTCATCATCTCGTATAGGTAAACCAAAAGACATATTACTTTCAGTACCTGATTTAGTCATCCATATATTTTGCGGTGCATTATTTGTACCTGCAAACACTCTGCGTTGTTCAAAATAAGATACAGCACCGGGATAATTACCGCTACCTACAAAATCATTTTCATATATTGGTGGCGTTACAGAAAAATCTGGCCCTATGTTGTCATCAATAATAGTTGTAGCAGTAGTTTCTCCAATAAATCCATATATACCACCTTGATTTTTATAAACTCTATATCTATCAGCAGCAGCTACTGCATTCCAAGTTACTGTATTTTTTGCACCAGTTACAAAAATATTATTATTCACAGATGCAGAACTAGATTGTGCGCTTTCGTCTACTAAATTTGCTGCGATAGAAGTAACTACATATTCGTGCGCTTGATAAGTATCAGTGTTAATACTGGCAGATGAAGGTATATACGCAGCTACACTAACTCCTCCCGGTGCTGAAATAGGACTACCGAAATCAATTAATTTAAGTTCCCATTTTGTTGCGCCTAATCTTCTTAATTCTCTTGGTGGGTGATTTGGATGTACTAACGTCATAACGTCAGCAGATTGTACATAATGTAAATCAAACAATTCTGCTTCTAAATATGGTGACGGTATTTCATATGTCATATCAGCAGGTAACGCATACCAATTAGTAGCATTTGGTGGTTGGCTATTAGAGTGCGCTGTTTTAGCGTAATAATTTGTACCGCTATATTTTGCTATATCTCCTACTGTATAGTTTGTACCACCGTTCCATGCTGCACCATCTGTATATTGCAAAGTTAATCCTTGAGTATGAAATCTAAAATAGGTATTACCCATTTCAATAACCATAGTTTGCACAGTATTAAAAGTAAATGACAACAATCTTGTAGCTTTAGTACTGTCTTTTACTTCTTTTACAAATTTAAATCCCGGTCTATTCTGTGCTGGCCCTTGTGGTTTAGCAATAAAATTACGCATTTTTGCTGCGCCTTGTTGATATTTAGCATCATCTATACGCCCAAACATTTCTGGTGATACTTCACCTGCTGAAAATGCTTTAGAAAATGTGCGTGTAGTTGGCATAATTTATCTCCCAGATGTCCAAGGAACAATATGTTCTATTGTTATATCTCTTTGTAAATTATCTGCTTGTTTTGCACTAGATAAATATCCTTGCATCATTTCTATACAGCGTTTTGCTTCTGCCATGCCTTGATCACCTTTTATTATTGGCCCTGCAAGCATTGATGCTAAATGCCAAGACAATGTATTTATAAATAAAGGTGGAAATAAAGTCGAATCAGTTATTAATGCTTGATATCTCAACATTGCATTTTCTTGGTTTGTATAAATATATGATCCCTCTATTGCAAACTGTTGTGGTGTATATTGTCCAGCTACTATTGTCGGGGCATAGTTAGATGTTATACCACCGGGTGTATCACCAGCAGACATTCTTGTAGCATAATCATTTTGTGCTGTCGGAGATATTATTGCAACAGCCGACATCATGTCAGCAGGTGCTGCATATGCATAATCCCATTGATCCAATGTATTAGTAGTTAATGCTAAACTACCTCGTTTAGATGCAAAACTCCATGTATGCATTGCCAGCAAACTGTTTCTTGCTATTGGATAAAAACGTGCAGCTTTTTCCGCTTGTGCCGATCCTTCTGGTGGGGATAGCGTAGCTATTGTTGCATCATCACCCAAATTTGCTAGGGCAAGATTGCAAATATCTACTTCAGTTGCCATGACATCTCCTAAAAAAAGAGGAGGTTAGCAGTAATACTACTAGCCCCCAGTGTGTAAATAAGATAACCAATACCTATTTACTTGCTGCTTCAAGTTGACTAATAAGAGTTTCTTTTGTTTGTCTTCTATCAAGTTCTACACCAATAGAACGACCATAAACTTCAAGTTCTGCTTTAGTCATTGATAAATAATCAATGGATTGAGTAGTTGGTTTTACCTCCTCTGTCAATACAGTTGTGTTTGACGCCACAGGTAGATCAGGTTCAGTTCCACCAACTAATTCAATATTACTATTGAACTCTCCGTTATATTCAAACTCTTCATTAGGTTCTCGCATGGATTGACCAACGAAACACTTAACTTTAGCTTTGTAAATAGGCATAGATTCTCCTTATTAAGCTACGGTAAAACCAGAAGCATAGAACTTTCTACCGTCACCAATTGTTTCTACTATATCAGCAGTAACTTTACCAGCGTTAAAAGTACCAGCAATTGTGTATCTAGCACCAATATATCTCTGGCCTTTGCCAGCTATATCTGGGTTAAAACGTACAACTACGTTTTTGCCTAATGTAAGTGCTGCTGTAAGGATTGCATCGCTGCTACCAATAACAGTAGGACTAGACAAGTTAGCGTTTGCGCTAGTAATAACTTCAAACTTTACGCTTGTACCATTTGCTAATGCAGTAGTAACAGCAAAGTTCATATACAATGCAGTACCTTCACCTATGTCTCTAGCAGTTCCTAGATCTACAGTGTTAGTAGATACAGCAGTTGTTGTAAGTGCTTGATCTTCACTTACTCTGAGTAATGAATCTGTAATCATTTTTAATCTCCTTTGTTAATAAATTAATTAAACAACACGAGCTTCGCTGTTAATCAACGCATCCACTCTTCTTAGAGGTACGCCTAAGAATGATAAGTAGCTTTGTGCTGATCCAAACTGTGATAAACCTTCTTGTATTGACAAGACGTTTTGTGATTTATCAAGTGCTGCAATAGACATTCCAGAGTGAACTGTTCTGTTCATATAGAAAGCTGCTCTACCCATTGCCATGTTTGGTATTCTGTACAATGCTCTAGCCATTAATTTAACTAGATTTGTTGATGCAGCAGCAGTTTGTGTGTTAGCACTGCCAAGGAGGTCAGAAATGTCAATGTTACAAATACGAACAACGTATCTCCAATCTTTAACAACAAGACCATTTTTCCACTGATAACGAGTGGCAAAAGCTTGTAGTCTTGTGCCATCGCTGTTGTATACAGTTTGCTCACCTAGATCTTCGTGTGTTAAACCTGCTTTAGATCCTTTTGGAAAAGGACAATAAACAGTTTGGTCACCCCAAACAACTAGATATACAGAAGCATTATCAGAACCTGATCCACCTGCATCAAGAATGTTTACAGCATTATCTGCGGAAAGATCACCGTATCTTGGTGCTAAACCTAAAAACTTTTTAGGATCTGTTCCGGGATTACCATAAAACATAGTCTCAGCTTGAGTCTGGTTCATTGCTTCCAAGAACGCAGTATCTTCTGATAGACGGAACTGTGCAGTGTTACCATTTAACATTGCTAAATCTTTGTCTACTTCAGAACGTGCTTCAAGAATTGCACAAGCTTCATCAACTTGAGCAGTTGTTGATTTGCTGCCGGGAATACCTTGGTTTAATGCACGAAAATAAACTGATGGTAAACCAGTTCTGATAATTACACGTTCACCAGTAGGTAAATTACCTTCTTTAAAAACGCAATCGTCTAGTATTTCGTTGCTTTGTGATAATAATTCTGCAACAATTGGAACTCTACCGTCTGGGTCAGATCTTTTTGCCCAATCCGCTAGGGTTAAATTTGAGGTTGAGAGAGTAGCCATTTAATAACTCCTTACTTGTTTTGCTGATTAGAATACAATGAATTTGCTATAGCGTTAAAATCTTTTGGGCCACTAGTTCTTAATGAATCAGCACCTTCAGAATTACCAACATAACTGTCTTCACTGATTGCCTTACCTGCTCTGTACATAAACCTGATTATCTCAGGGTGATTTCCAAAGCCTGTTTCAACTAGCAGCGACTTCAAGGCATCATTACCAAACGCATCTAAAGCAGATTTTGCAGTTTTTAGATTGGCATCAAAATTTTCACCGCCAAATTCTTGATCAGCTTGTGAATCATTTACCCATCCAGCTTTTGCATCTTCTAAGGCTTTAGCTTGTTTAGCTTGTACGACAGGGGCAACCTTGTCTAATACCTTTTGTGCAGCTTCTTGCGACAGGTTAAGTTCTTTAGCGACATCACCGAATGCAGTTAAGACTTCGGGGTCGAGTTCTTGCGGTGCGTCAGCCACCTTTGGATTAAACTCGTAATTCTCAGGCGCACCTTCTGGTGCTTCTGATTCGCCAGTTTCACTTTCAACAGTGGTTTCATCCGAAACTTGTTGATCCTGTGTTTCAGCTTGCTGTTGTGTTTCAGTAGTTTGCTCGCTAGTAGCAGTATCTACTGGTTGCTGTTGTTCGCTGCCTTCATTTGTTTGGTTGGCTTCCGTCATCAGCATCTCTGACATTTTTTTGCTCCTTAATCATTGTCGGGTATAACTCAGGGCAGAGAGTGTGGATTAAGTTAAGTATTTGCAAACCATAGTTCCTGTTACCTTCGCTAAATGACATTGCCATTGCGTTAGTGTTGAACGATGATCGGAAAACACCTGCTTGCTCCAGAAGTCTCCAGATTAATCTGCGACCCCTCTTGCTGCTCATAAGCCATTTAATATCCGACTCTTCATTTTGGCGGTCAATTCTTTCCGCAGACTTTTTATTGTCTTTAGATTTTTGTTGACCTTTGAGATCGAGAGGATTGTATTCGCTCATAAACCAATATATCTAGTGATACCAAAGATACGGTTACACCTAGTTCTGCTTTGGATACATTTTCTTTGCAGTTTTTGCAGCATCTTTAAAATCTTTTGCAGTAGGTCTACCTTTTTCACCCGGTTTTTTCATCCGTTCACCAGATCCTCGTGCAATTCTTCTACGCTTTTTGTGAATGTTTTCGTAAAGACTCATTTGTTTGTAGCTCCGTATAGTTTGTTTGCAAATTCTTCTTGTTTAGTTTTATTTTTTTTCTTTTCTTTTTCTTTTTTATTATGTTCTTCTATCATTTTTTTATATCGCATTCTAAAATCGGCTGGCATATTGCCATAACCAAAGTTGTCTGCTGATTTTTCAGCCATAATTACCTCCTATGCTAAGTATGTAGCTTGTTTAGCAGCAGGTTCTGCCTTTGGTGGTGCTGTCGCTGCCTTTTCACCATACAATCCTTCTGCCTGATCACCACTTTTATCAAATGGTTCTATACCCATTGCAGTTATTTGTAGCTCTACATTTTGTTCTACGCCATCTTGTTCTTTACTTTCTCTAACAGTTTTGACATATGCCAAACCTTTAATCATCATTTCGCTACCAGCTTCTGGTAATTTTTCTATACCTAGTTTTTCTAGTTCTTCTCTACCTAAAGATATACATAAACCGTAGCTATACATTGGTTCATCGTACATTTCCTTGCTATCAATAGGCTGTGCATCTTTTTTTAAATCAATTAAATCCATTTGTTATACCTCCAATGGTGATGGTGAGTTGTAACCGCTAAATTGGTTCATCATGTCCATAGCATTACCTGCATCTACTTTACCTAACTTTGACATATTTTCAGCAGCTTGATTTTGTGCTTCCTGTTGTGCCATTGCCTGTTGTTGTTCTGCTCTTGCCTGACGTATCTTTGCAACTTGTGGCCCTGCAACTATTAACGATGGGTCAACGCCTAACATATCAGCATATCCATCAGCCCATGCATCAGAATCAAACTTATCTAATACATCAGGTTTCATCTGTGCAACCATACCCATACTGTTTACATACCTATCTACACTGTTTGTACCAATAGCACGTTGCGCTTGTGCCAACATAGATACAAATTCTACGTTTAATTCCATGCCCTGCAACTCTTCTGGGGCTTGTGGTATTAGTCCAGCTTCTACCATTCTGTCAAAAGTAATATCAATCAATGGGTCTAACAATTCGTTATGCAATCTTTCTAATACTGGCCCTAACATTAATAGTTTTTCTTCGTGACGTTCTGCTACTTCTGTCGCTGTCATCCTTGTATCAGTGGCATTTGCCAACATAAGAAACAAATCAGCATAAAAACTACCATTAATACGGCTACGAACATCCTGTATGTCCATTAATAAATGCTGTAAATTAAGATTTACGTTAAATGCTGTCTCAATTTTGCCTTGCGCCCCATCAATAAACGTAACCCCACCCGGCAAACTGTCCACATCTCTGTTTTTCATGTAGCTTGGCACTTGTAATGGTGGCTTTGTTTGGTAATCAATGCCCTGCGCTTTGCGTAATTGTTCATGTTGCAACTGTTTTATGTCACCTAATGACTCCATACCGGGTGAATTGCCATAAATATCACCACCTGCCACGCCCCATCTAGGTACAACTGCCGGAAATTCTTTAAATCCGCTTTCTCTTAACACCTGATCGCCATCACTGCCTGTTTCAAAATAACAAGACTTGTATGGCATATTCATATTGTCCTTTTTTTTGTAGTTACGATCCCTATCATCTCTTGGTTCTATGGCGTGTACTAATGTAATCCAACTATCTAATGAACCTCTGTCGTACAAGTTCTTAACAGACGTTGAACATTTGTTATATCCAAACTCTCTTACCACTTCTCCTACTGTTTTCTGAAATTCTCTGTACAAAGTGTTTACTCTGCCCTGATAATCCGTAGCTATTGCATATTCTCCAATCGTTACAGGGTAATGATGTATAGCGTTTTTGCTATCGGGGAGGATAATAGAGCCAGCCGTACCAAATGCTCCAAGTTCTTCGTATATTCCATGTAATGTTCGGTATGTATTGGACTTTTGAAACACTAATTGCATGCGTTCTGTGACATCTGCCAGCCATAATTTGACAGGCCCATAACTATTTAACTCAGGATCAGCAGTACCTAACCTAAACCACGGTCTTGCAGGGGATGTAGCACCAGCCATCATGCCAGCACCCAGTGTTCTTAATGCTCTTGTACCAGTATTGTCATATATTGAGTTATGTCTTCTATGTCCTTTGTTTCTATCTTGCTGGAAATAACGTCCATTCCTTGGTAATAAATATGTTGTTACTTCTTGCCAATGTGACCACCACGTTGCCCTTTCAGATCTAAGATGACCCCACCTTGTAATTAACTTTTCTTTTTTTGTTTTCATAGGTTAACTTCCTAATAAAGTATTGCCACCTAAATTCAATACTGATGGATCTACTCCATAACCACCTGTTAATAAACTACCACCACCCATTCCTTTTGTTTGTTGTCCTCTAGTACCTGCATCTGCTTTTCTATTGTTTGTTAACACTGTTGCAGCAGGGCCAGCTTTTGCAGCCTGTTCACTTCTACTTACTATTGCTTCTACTTCTGGTTGTTTCTGTACTGCTCTGTTGTATTCAATGTCAGCACGAGCAGCTTCTGCTTCAGCAGTTTCTTTTGCCTGTTGGTTAGCTGCCCTTTGTTCTTGTAATGCTCTGTCTTGCGCTCGTTTCTGTTCGTTAGCACTTTTGTTTGCTACATAAACACCTGCTGCGCCTACAGCACCTACAACTGCTGCTACTGCCATGTCATAACTCCTTAGAATAAATAATGTCTTGCACACCGTATTTTAATCTCGGCAAGATAGCAGCTAAAGTGGTGTTTTCTTTGGCGTGCCATAGCATTAATTTGCATCCGAGTGATGTTGCATGGGTTTCTGTTTCTTTAATCAAACGTAAACCTGCTCTGCTACCTCTAAATTCTTTCTTGATAAACAAGAGATCGTTTTGAGCTAACTTAAGATCAGCATAATGTGGATGATTAAGTACAAAATTAACAGAATAGCCAATTAATTCATCATCTTGCCTAGCTGAAAAGATAAAGATTTGACGCATCTTTTCCATGTTTCGATACGCCTGTTCATCTGGCTTGAGTTTCATAACTTGTTTGTTACGAGCAATCTCTTCGTAATGCTCTTCAAACAAAATATTTGCTTGAGCCAACATCTCGTCAACTGTGGCTAGTTTGATGTCAATCATTAACTACTCCACATTTGTCAAATGTAACTGCATTTTTGTCAGTTACGGTCACGCCTTCCATAGAAAAATATTTAGTTACACAATCAAATATTATATGTACTCTGTCTGTCATGCCAACATTGTCCGCAGTGTGTAGTTTTTTATGGTTAAACCACCAGACGTCACCTACCTCAAACTTTTGCTTCTGATTACCGCAAGTTTGGCTACACCATTGATTACTTTGCAACACTAAATGAAACCTAGAATAGTGATCTGCATAAAATCCTTGGTCATTATGTTTGGTTACATGGCCACTAGGTTTTAAATTAACAATAACTACTCTTCCCATGTCCTTAACTTCTAGTTTTTCTAGCACTGGTCGCATTAATGGCACTAATGCAGGTGCTAAATATTCCATACATGGGTAGTCGTATGATCCTGTATCCCATATGACGTAGTAATGACTCATTTTGTATGGCCCTCTAACGTATATCGACTCCGTATCTTTGTGTGGTGACCCAGTAAACTTTTGCCTTGCTGTTATTTCTTTCCATAACTCAGGTTTGGCATCTAATAATTTAAGCAATGGCTTTACATCTAAACCATGTGCTACACGGACAAAATTAGATTCTTGTGTATGGGTCATAGTCTGCCTTCTGAGTAGCTTCTTTACGTCTTTTAATGTATATGTCTTCCGCTACCTTTTTGGCTACTGGTAACGCAAATGTTAATGCAAGTGCATCAGCCAGATCTGGTGACCCTGCACCCTGCAATCTTTTTTTTATTTGATCCTTGCCTTCTAATACACGCCTACCTACATTGTCGTACCAATATATCGGTGTAGCTAGTTCTTGTTTGAGGGCTACATTGTTTGGTATTGCACCACCTTCTTCTATCCATTGTTTCATTAACCACCACATCTCACTTCTACGGTTGATGTATTGATCTGGTTTCATTGCCTTGCCACCAAACGGTATCTCAATTACGTCATATGACAATTGCCTTAGTCTGTCGATTACACCACTACCAGCACCTGCATCACAAAACACAGCATCTGGTTTATGTTCCTCTATCAGATTGGCTACTCTGGACGCTAGTTCCATGTTGTCTATACCTCGATATACAACTGGCTTGAATGCTTGCTTACCCTGCCGTCTAAACACTACAGATCTGTCATCACCAAACCTTGCAGGGTCAATGCCAAGGATTATGGGAAACAATCGAACATGATCTGGTTGGTATATGCGTTTGGCTGCATCTTCGGTATCTGCCAATGCAATTAACTGGTCATCACCCTGTGCAGAAAAGTCACATAGATATTCTCTGGCAAATGATGTCTCACTCATATCACGTTTAAGACGAGTAACCTCATCTGGATGCAAGCTATCTGTGTCAAATACTGTGTACCTAGCTGCTGTCCATCCCTCTTCATTGACGGCTTTGTAATACAACTCAGAGAACAAGTTAATACCTTGTGGTGTACCAATAAACAATGACCATCCAAGACGGTCTGACAGTGCTGGCTGGACTATGTCTGACCATAGCTCGTTCTTTATCTGGGCAACCTCATCTATTACGCAACCATCTAATCTCATACCTCGTAATGCATCAGGATTGTCACCACCAAACAATCTGATAATCGCTCCATTATGTTTAAACCTGACCGATAGCTCACCCTCGTTGATGTCGATTACAGAGGTTCTACGCAATGGTTCTATCTTCTGTTTTAGTCTTGCCCATGCAATTGCTTTTGCCTGTCTCAGGAACGGTGCAATGTACACAAACATGGCTAGTTCCTTGTCTGTCTTCATGGCCTTATCAATTAGCTCCATGATGGCCAATTCTGTCTTACCTGATCGCCTGTGTAATGCGTAGACACTAAACCTTTGCTTCTTTACATGGCATTCATGCTGCCATTTTCTCGCAGTGTAATCCAGTTTTATTAACGGTTGTCTCACACCTGTGGAACGCCTGTAGAAATATTTAACGATATAGAACCACCTGCTTCAACCCCAACCTTTTCTCCATATTTCTTAGGATTCCATTTAGCCAATAGTTTTAATCTTGCTTCTACCCTGTTCTTCTGCATCTGTACTGCTGCCGGATCAAGCCTTGTATTCCCCTCAGAACCGCACAAAGGAGGAGGAGCATCTATTATCTCCAAACATTCTTCCGCAATAGCATCAGCACCCATATCTCGTGCGTGTGCGAAGCGTGCGATAAAATCTCCATCATCTTTTTCCAACCAATTATAAATAGTTCTCCAGTTAGGTTTATTTTTCTGACGGCAGTAAGAGCGCAAAGTATTACCATGAGCAATCCATTCAATTATTTCGTTAACTATTACAGGATCAGGTTTAGTAGAAGGTCTACCTAACTTGGATTGTTTTGTAACGAGTTGCGTAGCTGACTCTTTTTTCATAACGGCAAATTTGAGCTATGTAACCACGAGAGATACCAAACATCATGGAAAGGCAACCATAGCCAATACCATAGTCTTCATGCAGTTCTCGCAATGCATCTACAATCACCTGAGTTATCTGAGGATTATGATTTGGATGATCTTCAGCGACTCGATGACCAGAATCTGAAACACCAACAACTTTAGTTTTGGTTCTAAATGCTGCTAGTGTCATAAAAAATAAATAAAATTAAACATAATATAGAGAAATGTAGAGTAAATCGCAATATCTGTAAGAAATCTAATTTTTTTAATAAATTCGTTGTAATCAAATGTATTGCAATGGATTTGGGAGAAAATGTCAAAATCAAATGTGTTCATCAGGTAAACACTTTTTATAAATTTGTGTCCAACTAAAGGGTGTTTTCTGGTAAAGGGGTTTAAATCGACACAATCTTTTTTATTAATTTGTTGACATCTGTTGGATTATATGCAACACTATAAGTATCGGATGTCTACCGATGCTTCCCTTACTAATTTCAATTAACAACAAGCACATGACACAAGCAACTACAGCAACTGAAAAAAGAGCATTCTTCAAATCACACATTGATTGCATAACCGAAATGGTTAAGACAAATGCTGAGACATCATCTGAGTTTTACTACGAGTTCATGCAAGGTTGTGAGCCAACACCTGCTGACTACGAAGCAGTATCTGAGCCACTATTCCAGACACTTAACGTTAGTCAAGGTCATAACGATTGGCAGAATGACTTCAAAGTCAGAGTAGGTTCACCTAGATTACGCAAAGGTGTTTATGCACCAACAGGTGAGAAACGTGTTTACGATATGAATTGCATCTGGAATGTCAGTTTGCATTTATGTGACGGTAAGTATGTAGGAATCAATGCAGGTGCTTGCATACAAAGCAGCTACAGCAGAGAACAGAGAATGGCTAACCGCAGAATGTACAATCTTAGACCAATTGCACATGGTGACAAAGTTATTATCAACGGTGACTTTTACATAGCCAAAGTAAATGGCAATTACTCAAATTGCATTGAGTTTCACAAAGCAGAGGTCAACTAATGGCCTTTGCTTTATTCCCTTATTTACTTTTATTCTTAATCCTTATTTGACATGGACAAACATCAAATCAACTTACCCGAATCAGAATTCAAAATGCTAATCAAAGCATACGAAGACAGATTATGGAAACACATCAAACCGATACAAAGGTTTGAAACTGGCGTTGCAATCCTTGATTACATGGCATCTGAAAAAACTCTCAAACGGCATAACACAGTTTGGAAATGTGAACAAGTTAAATTTAAAAACAGGATGGCAGATTATCACAATTATGTAGATGATAAAGCTCCAGATCCATTAACTGGAATTGTTTACACTAGAAAATTTAGAAATTCCAGTGTATTCCGTGAATGGTATTTAACTGAGATCAGACACAGTTACAACATGATCTATGCAAGGATTACGCAATTAGCACAATTTATTGGATATGATTACAGCCATTTAAATGGGCAGCTTAACTTTACAGAATTAGAGCAAGCCAGTATAGATTGGTATTTAGAAAAAAATGCCAGACCACCAGTTAACAGGATGTTCTTACCAACTAATTAGGAGGAGTAAACAATGAACAATCCAAAACTAAACGATGAGCAAATTGAAAACCTGACTCATTCTTTAAACTGTAATTTAAGAGATTACATAGAAATCAATACAGGTTTCACGCCAAGTAGAGAAGACATTATTAAATGCCTTGACTACGCATTACAAAATTTATAGAGGGTGTAACAACCCTCTTTTTTTTGCCTAATTACTTGTATTAATGTTGCATTTATGGCAATATATAGATATGGAATCAACTATTAAAACACCAGTACAATTAGCCATTGCTGAGTTCGGTGGTGTTCGAGCATTAGCTAGGGCAATACATCGTGACCCAGCATCAGTATCTAAATGGCAAAAGGGAGATGGTACTATACCAACATCTATTCAGCGTAAGCTGCTTGAGACAGCATGGGATAGAGGTATACAGTTATCTGCTCACGAACTTATTTTTGGAAGAGAATGAAGTGTTGGTGGTGCGACTCTGACCTTATATGGGGTGGCGATGTTGATATAGACGAATCATTGCCACAGTATGAAGAGTTTTCTGTAATGACTAATTTATCTTGCCCCAGATGCTTTTCTGAGGTGGAAGTATTAAAGAAACGAGATGCCTTCGATTAACGAGTTTCTTGACAACTGTTGCATTATGTGCAATACTTAATTACGAAGGTGTTATACCTTCAATTGTCCTTTACTAATTTCTATTAACAAAGACATGAAAGCAGGTCACTATTACGCATGGGCTGAAAAGTCATTTGCAATTCTCGAAAAGTTTCATACAAGAATGTTTGAACTTGGAGGAGAACAATCAAAACATTGGGATGATGATTTCAATTGTAGGCATCACGATCTCGAAAGAGCATTGGAAGATGACAACTACGATAAAACTGGTTTTTGGTCACAAGGTGTATTTATGCATCTTCAACAAACAGACAGTTCTATAAAAGCTTGTGATCCACACATCAAAAAATTGCAAGCTCAGATTAAGCATTTACAAAAGCAGGTTAAACAGACCAAAGCTAGAAAGGAAAGTCTTAAGCAATATAGGCTTGATTACATAAAAGACCATGACATGGACTACAAGACTATTGAGAACAGACTTTCTCAAGAGTTTCCTGAGTTTGTGGAGGGTGCATGACAGATACCCAGAAACTGGAAAGGTTGGCCTTCTTGGCTAACCTTCCTTATTGCGATCACACTTCGGACGATTGGGATGAAGAACTTAGACTCGAATGTGAATTACAAGACCACC
>Ga0209348_1000220_pt1 | contig 31467 bp, 26 predicted proteins | sample ETNvirenome_2_30_FD_184065 | JGI IMG/M metagenome (GOLD analysis project Ga0209348, IMG submission 184065) | Marine viral communities from the Pacific Ocean - ETNP_2_30 (SPAdes) (version 2) | ecosystem: Environmental > Aquatic > Marine > Oceanic | place: Pacific Ocean | collected 2013-06-22
AAAAGCAAAAAAAGAAACCCCAGTTAAAAAAACTCCCCGTAAAAGAGCACCAAAGACAACTAGAAAGAAGAGTTAGAAGCTTTCCCATTCTGGAAACTATTTAATCTTGATTGGGGGATTTATGTATGTCAATACCAACTTTAACACCGGCTTCATCTAAGAGTGCTATTGTATTACCGGAGACAGGAAGCGCAGCAAATGTTGCAGATGCTCTGCCTCTTGGAGTTTATTCAGCATCAGAGAGCAGCAAATGTTGCAGATGCTCTGCCTCTTGGAGTTTATTCAGCATCAGAGCAGTTCCTAACAGGTGCAGCCGCACAAGTTGATTATACTTTTAGAAAACTTGGTGGCGATGTTTTAGATATTGAGTTGACTGAAAAGAATGTTTATGCCAACTATGAAGAAGCAGTGTTGGAATATTCGTATCTTGTCAACATACATCAATCCAAAAACACTCTGGGGTCCATGTTAGGGGCTCAAACAGCCAGTTTTGATCACAAAGGCGAGGTTAGTAGTGGCCCCGAAGACATAGCACTTAAATACCCGAAATTCTCCTTTGAAACAGCATTTAGGATATCCGAAGCATATTCCACTGAATCAATTGTTGGAGGTAGACAAACAATATATTCTGGCTCCATAACAACAGTTGCAGACCAACAAGACTATGATTTACAAAATATCATATCTTCTTCGGCAGTTTCAGATTCATCGGTTCCATATTATAATAAAGTTGGTGGCAATAGAATTAAAATTCATCAAGTTTATTATGTGACTCCAAGACAAATGTGGAGATTTTATGGATACTATGGTGGGCTAAATGTTGTTGGTGATTTTCATAATTATGGACAATATGCTGACGATTCCTCGTTTCAAGTAATCCCTGTTTGGCAAAACAAAATACAAGCTGTTCAATATGAGGACCATTTATATACAAGAACATCTCATTATTCTTATGAGGTGATTAATAATAGATTAAGGTTATATCCAAATCCCGATAGAGTATCACCAGAAAAGTTTTGGTTTAGATTTACAATTGAAAATGAAAAAGAACCATGGGAAGATGATTTTGAATCAGGACAAAATGGAATCAATAATATGAATACGCTTCCATTTGAGAACCTTCCCTATGAGAATATCAACTCAATTGGTAAGCAATGGATACGCAGATTTGCTCTTGCTTTGTCTAAGGAGACGTTAGGACAAATTAGAGGAAAATTTGGAGGTTCTATACCGATCCCCGGAGACAATATTAGCTTAAATGCTTCTGATCTTTTATCTCAGGCAAAAGATGAACAACAGACATTGAGAGAAGAATTAAAAACACAACTGGATGAGATGACTTATCCAAAGCTTCTTGCCAATGACGCAGAAATGACAGAGAATGCTCAAAAGACAGTTGGTAAAACACCTTTGAAAATATTTGTGGGGTAATTAGATGTCTGATAAATGGAAAAATGCTGGTCAACCTCCTCCGCCAATGTTTCTCGGAGAGAAAGAAAGAGACTTAGTTAAACAAGTTAATGACGAAATCATTGAAAGAGTCGTAGGGCAGCAAATCCTTTACTTTCCAATTGACATGGATCACACCAATTTTCATCCACTTTATGGTGAGGCCATAGAAAAAACATTTTTATCTCCTGTGAGAGTATATGCTCTTGTTGAATATGGTGGAGAAGAAACAAGCTTCTTGTCAAAGATTGCTGTTGACTCAATGGAAAAAATAACTGTTAAGTTCCACAGAAGAAGATTAACTGAAGATCAAGACTTAGAAGTTAGAGTTGGTGATTTTGTTAGATATGGCGATATTTATTACGAGATCATGAAAAAATCTGAACCCAAGCACTTGTTTGGTCAACCAGAACATGAGTTTGAAACAATAGCAGAGTGTATCAGAGCAAGAGACGGACTATTCAATGCCAGTTAAAGAATTTATATTTGAGCCATCAACCATAGAAACCATCGACACAGGGTTATATAATTGGGTAAATAATACACTTAATTTATCAACCACAACAAACGAAGGTTGGAAGAAAGTTCCAGTTATTTGGCTTGGAGCCGAGAGGTCGTTTCAGATCAAAAAAAACCAACTTTTAAGAGACGATGACGATAGATTGAAACTCCCTATAATTTCAGTAAATCGTGAATCCATTACAAAAGACCCCACTTTCAAGGGTAGATTCCAAGCACATTATCCCGAAAAGGATGACTATAAAGGCGGTACAGTTACAATTACACGAAGAATACAACAAGAGAAAACAAGAAATTTTACTAACGCTGACATTGCAAGATTACTTAAAGATAGTAGAGAAACTGGCCCACAATTAAACAATAAACACAAAACAGTGTATCAAGAAATAACAATTCCGGTCCCTTCTTATGTTACAGTAATGTACAATATAACCCTAAGAACGGAATATCAGCAGCAAATGAACGACTTAGTTAGCCCTTTTATCGCTAAAACGGGAAATATCAATGGCTTTTTCTTCGAACAAGAGGGCTATAAGTATGAGGCATTCATAGATCCAAGTTTCACAGAGACAAAAAATATTAAAGATTTGGGAGACGACGAGCGAATGTTCGAGACAGATGTGCAAATAAAAGTGCTTGGATATTTGATTGGAGAAGGTAAAAATCGAGAGCGTCCAAAAGTGACTATCAGAGAGAACTATGTTAAAATTCGGGTATCTAGGGAGCGCACAATCCTCGGAGACAAGGTTCCGTGGAAAGAAAAAGACAACGATTATAGAGAATAGGATTTTAGGCTAAAACAATACTATTTACTGTGAATATTACATTTAAAGGAGAGTATTTTAATGCCTAGAAAGTTTGATTTTGTATCCCCCGGAGTTCAGATCACAGAGATTGATCAGAGCCAAGTTGAAGCTCCACTCCAAGACGATGGTTTATTAGTTATCGGTACAGCTAGATCGGGCCCCGCTGGAAAACCAGTTAGGGTTAATAGTTTACAGAACTTTATTGATGTGTTTGGAAAACCAATGAGCGGTAAAGGCACTGTCAATAGCGATGTTTGGCGTGACGGAAACAATCAAAGTCCAACATATGGTATGTATGCTGCTCAAGCTTGGTTGGCTTCTGAAACCTCTCCTGTTACTTTTGTTCGTCTTCTTGGTGAAGACTCTCCAAACCAAGCATCTGGTTATGTTGAAGCGGGTTGGGACAATGGCGGTGCGGATTTTGATCGCGCACCAGCATTAAATGGAACAGCTTATGGTCTTTTTATGGTTCCATCTGGCTCCGGTGCAGGAGGTGTTCTTAATGGTACATTAGCTGCGGTTATATATACAACCGGTTCAGCTTTGGGATTAAATGGAAAGATAGTCAACAGTGCTGCTGCTACAACATCTTCTGCTGGTGTTTTAGTGCGCTCTATTACAACTGCCGGTAAAGCAGGTACTTTTAAATTAGATGTGTACGATGCTGCAATTGAATCAGCGACACCAGCCGAAACACTTGTCTTTCACTTTGACCCAGACGAAAAAACAAATTATATTAGAAACGTATTGAATACCAATCCACAAAAAATGAATGCGACCAATTTTGGTGCTGCACAGACAAAAAAATATTGGCTTGGTGAGACATACGAAGAAGCAGTTAGCCGCTTAGTAACAAATGTCGCATCATCTGCTGGCGATCAGTACGCTGTTCTTATTCCATTGCAGTCTGGATCTGCTGCCACCAATAACCTTATGTATCATAAGAACCCAGCCAAAGAATCTAAATCTGGTTGGGTTATCAGTCGTGATCCAGCCCCACAGGAAAATGTTGCATCGTTCCATGCAGACCAACAAAAGAAGCTTTTCCGCTTATGTTCTTTGACAGAAGGCGAATGGTTTGAAAGAAATTACTACATTGCAATTTGTGATTTAGCTTTGGGAACAGTTGAGAATCCAAATTCATCATTTAGTGTAAAAATTTACTCCAAAGGGGGCGATATTGTAGAGCAATTCTCTAATTTGAATCTTGATGAGTCATCAGAAGACTTCATCGGTAAGAAAATTGGTGATATGTATCAACAGTGGGACAACACCAAGGAACGATATGAGATGTATGGAGAATATCCAAATCAATCAAATTATGTCCGTGTTGAGATGGCTCCTGATTGGGAAGCTGGTATTGATGATATTTATAAGCTTCCGTTTGGTTTCCATGGCCCAGTTCAGCCAAAAGGCTTTGTTCTAATTTCTGGTAGCGCAAATGGCGTATTACCTCTTGGAACGACAGCGGCTGAAACTGCTGTTGATGTAAACAACTATCTTAAAGTTGGAGCCAATGGTGCTGCATATGTTCCGGCTAACGTTGAAACCTCTTTCACACCAATCCAGTTTAGCGCACCAACTGCTGGTGGTCTTGTCGATACAACAACTGCCTTAACTATGTCATTCACTTTCCCAAGGTTAAAACTGACAGAAGAAGGAACTGCGCGAGCAGGTAGTAATTATCTTGCAAAAGATATGTTTGGTATTAATCACAAATTTGCTTCTAAAAACAAAAGAGGCCCCTACCATGATAGAAGTTACATTGATCTTGTTCGCTTTCAAGGTGGTGGAATTGACCTTCACACTTTATCCCCCGCAACTCAACACTCTTTTGTATTCACACTAGATGAAGTTATGAAAAGAGATGGAAAATATTTTTGGCAATCTGGGTCACATGCTCTTGGCGCAGGTCTAAATTCAGAGACTGCTGGATCGGGATCCCAAGCTCTTTTAACTGATGGTGTCCGACAATTTGCTTTGCCAATGTTCGGTGGTTTTGATGGAGTTGACGTCACACAAGTTGACCCATTCTCAAGCAAAGTTATCTTAGATGAAACAGGCAGAGATGATACAAAACACTACGCTAATTACTCAATTAAAAAAGCCATTGATGCCGTTTCAGATAGTGAAGTGGTCGCATACGATGTTGTTTCAATACCGGGATTAACCAACACTGCTTTATCAAATCAATTGATTTCTGCTGTTGAAGATCGCGGAGACGCTTTGGCTATTATCGATATTGATGATGAGTTCAAAGAAACATATGAATCCGGCACAGGTTTGAGAACAGGTGGGTCCATTGAGGATGTCAAGACAAACGCCCGTACCAGAGACTTAAATACTAGTTATGCTGCGACTTATTATCCAAGAGTCCGTATGCGTGATACAATCTCAGGAAATGGCGACATATTCATTGCACCAGCTTCTGTTGCGGGTGTAGGAGCCCTTGCGTTCTCTGATGCTAATTCAGATGGTCCTTGGTTTGCACCTGCTGGGTTTAATCGCGGTGGTATTTCTATCCTTGGTGGAAATGATGGCCCTCGCGTAACTGGAACTTGGAAAAATCTTGCAAAATCAGATCGAGACGAATTGTATGAATTAAACATCAATCCAATCGCAAGATTCCCAGCCGTTGGTGAAATTGTCATCTTTGGACAAAAGACACTACAACAAACACCATCTGCATTGGATAGAATTAACGTAAGAAGGTTAATGGTTTATCTCAAGAAGAGAGTTGGTGCAATCGCTGACACAATTCTTTTTGATCAAAACGTTCAAGCAACGTGGTCTCGATTTAAGTCAAGTGCTGATTTAATCTTGGCAGACGTTCAAGCAAGGTTCGGTATTTCAGAATACAAGCTTATTTTGGACGACACAACAACCACACCGGATTTGGTGGATCAAAACATCTTGTATGCTAAGATTTTTGTCAAGCCAGCAAGAGCAATCGAATTTATCGCTATCGACTTCATTATTACAAGAACAGGCGTCCAATTCTAGACTAGAAACTAGTTAAGTTATATTAAGGAGAAAACAAATTATGGCATTTTGGAGCAACCACACATCAGAGGCAAAAAGAAATTATAGGTTTAAAGTTACTATGATCCCTTTCGGACAGGCTAACTCTATTGTATGGTGGGCTAAGACCGCCACTTTGCCTTCATTTGACGTTTCAGAGATTGAACACAGTCACATGGACAACAAATATTATTTCCCCGGTAGAGTATCGTGGTCAGAGGTGTCAATGACTCTTGTTGATCCTATTTCTCCTGATGCAACAGATTTGTTAAACAAAATGCTTGTTGATAGTGGTTATATTGTACCTGCGAACGAAACAAAAGCAGCCAATAAATCCACCATCTCCAAGAAGAAAGCTGCTGGTTTGGGTTTGATTAAAATTGAAGTTCTTGATGCCGAAGGAAGCGAAATCGAAACTTGGGAATTAAAGAATGCGTTCATTAAAGCTGCTACATTTGGATCTTTGGATTACAGCAGCGATGATATGAAGGAATTGGAGTTGACTCTTCGTTATGACTATGCCACTTGTACTGGTGGATCTGGTGCTACAACTCGCTTTGAAGCGCAAAGTTAACCTAACGCAACAAGGAGTTTAAATGGCCTTTTGGAGCAATAAGAACGCAAGCCCAGCGAGAAAATATAGATTTAAAATGGGGCCGTCTGGCACTAATTGGTGGTATGTTAATTCCGTAACGCTACCATCTTTTGAGATAAATACCGGTGAATATCAACTATTAAACCAAAAGTTTAGATATCCCGGCATTCCAAGCTGGAACCCAGTAACGATTAATATTGTCGATACAGCAACGGCTGTTCAAGAAATTACAAAAACACTGGGTGCCCAAGGTTTTGACTTTCTACAAGAAGAGGGCTTGACAAAGCTTGTAAATAGCCAAACGAGACAAGCTTTATTAAATAAAGTTCAAACAGAGCTTGACGCTAGTATTAAAACAAGTAACGAAACAATACAAAAGAAACACGAAGCAGATAAAAAGAATGCCGATAAACCAATTCGAAACACAGCATTGGTACAGTCCGAGGCTAAGACAGATTTAAGGGCCGCTGCTATAATGAGAGCTAAAAATATTGCTCCTTCTGATGCAAATGATATAGTCATTGAACAAATGAAGTCTGATGGGGGTACACTTAGAAGGTGGACATTAAAGAATTCTTTTGTCTCATCAGTTAATTATGGTGAACTGAATTACAGTAGCGATGAGCTTGTAACAATAGATTTAGTTATTGCATATGATTATGCAACAACCGGATCATAAAATAATTTTAAAGAGGTGAAAATTGAGTAGAAATAATATGGAACGAATGGGGGCCGTTCCCCAAGCAGAAGCCCCAATGCCCGAAGTAACAAATGCCCAAAGTGGTTTGCATTTTGTTGCTCCAACTGAGTTTGTTGACCTTCCGTCAAAAGGTTTTGGATATGATGCAAGTCACCCAATGCACGGAAAAGACACCATTGAAATTCGCTACATGACAGCAAAAGATGAAGATATTCTGACTTCTAAAACGTTGTTAAAAAAGGGAATAGCAATAGAAAGATTTTTAGATAATATTCTTGTTGATAAGAGCTTTAAGGCTTCTTCGCTTTTAGTCGGAGATAGGAACGCTATTATCATCGCAGCCCGAATATCAGGCTATGGGTCTGATTATGATACAACCGTATCGTGTCCCGCATGCGCTGAGACCAATAATTATAGTTTTGATTTAAACGAGACACAGATTCATGAAACCATCTTGGACGAGAAACTTGGAATTGCAAAAACAGAAGAAGGGTTTTTTAAGGTAACATTGCCACTAACAAAGTATGAAGTTCAATTTAAGTTGTTAACTGGTGAAGATGAAATATATTTAGCAAAAATGTCTTCAAGCCAAACAAAGGGCACCAATGTTGAAACTAATCTTACAAATCAATATAAAAGAATGATTGTATCTGTGCAAGGTCACAAAGATACAATGACAATTGAACAGTTCGTTGACAATATGCCAACTAGAGATTCTCGTTTTCTTACGAAATGTTATAAATTGGTTAACCCTAATGTGAAAGTTATTAATAATTTTTCTTGTACCGCATGCGGCTTTGAGCAAGAATTGGAGGTGCCCTTCGGGGCGGACTTTTTTTGGCCTGAATGATCAATATGTTCAAGTTGTGTATGAACAATTTTTTCTATTGAAGCATCACGGTGGCTGGTCATTTATGGAAGCATATAATTTACCGGTTGGTTTGAGATTGTGGTTCCTAAAAAGACTACAAAAACAATTTAAGGATGAAAAAAAAGAAATTGATAAGGCTCAAAAGAGAAGATAAATAATGCCCTTGTGGGCATTTTTTTATTAAAACTATTTATATTTATAATGAGGAGAGTTATGCATGTTAGTTATTGATTTATCAGAGAGAAAGCTTTTAAAAGAAACTTGGATGGAGATGTTAGGGTCTTGGTCTAAGTCGCTTCTAAAAATGATGTACGGTGATGATGTTAATATTGTTGCCAATCTCAATGAGGAAGATGATAACCCCAAGTTCATTATTCGCGGCAAACACAAAGACGTTAAGTCTTACGCAAAAGCAATTGTAGCGGAAAAGAACTATCTTGATGCTTATTCTCAATATGGAAAAGAACATCTTCAAACTGTTAAAGCTCGCGAAGAACTAAATACAGCAGTGGATAACTTTGAAAGTACAACTGGATTATTGTGGCCTTTCAAAGACGAGGGTTAATGAGTGGCTGAAAAAGTAGACATAGATAAACTTGCTGAGTACAATAAACTTTTCAAAGAAGGTAAAATTGATAAAGAAGAGTTTAATGAGATTCAAGAAAAATATATTAAGCAAATGAAACAGCTTAATGAAGAGTTGGAAAAAGCAACCATTGAGACCGTTGCCCTTGCTCAAGCAGAAGCGGAATTGGCCGAAATGTTTGGAGATACCCTTTCAGCTTACGAAGCTAACAATGAAGCACTAAGACAAGCACAAGAGTTACTTGAAGCTGCTGAATCTTCCACAAAAGATCTTACACAAGCCCAATTAGATCAAATTGAGGCCAACTACGGAGATGTGGAGGCACTTAAAGAATCTATCAAAGCTATGGAGGCCAAGAAAAAAGCAATTGATGATCTTGGCCCAGCCTATAAGAAAGCTTTAAAACTATCAAAACCATTTTTTGAAGATACGGCAACAAAATTGGGCCTTTTATCCAAAAAAGGAAATAAATTTGTTAAAACTCTTGGAGCAATGGGTAAAATGGCAACCCAAAAGGGCGGTTTAAGAGGTTTAGCTGCTGGGTTCTTTGAGGCTTTTAATCCATTGAACATGGGTGTGTCAATATTAACAAAAGTTGTTGAAGCAACAATGGAAATGATGTTTGCTGTCGATAATGCTGGAGCGGCTCTTGTGAAAACAACAGGGTTTTCTCGAAAATACGATGCAGTTATAGCGGATACAAATGTAAGAATGAGGCAGTTTGGAGTTACCGCTGACGATGCCCAAAAAGCATTAGTTAGTTTAAAAAATAGACTAGGTGATTTTGATAACTTGGCTGGCCCAACAAGAGATAAGCTCATGGACTTGGTAACAGGTCTTGAAAAAATTGGTGTCTCCACCGCTGAATCAACAGAAATGATAAATTCTCTTACTAAATCATTTGATATAAGCACTTCACAAGCGGCAGACATGACAAGAAGCTTGGCCCTGCAAGCCGAGGTTCTTGGAAAGTCAGCCTCTGGATTGTTAAAGGATTATAATAAGACCCTATCAACACTTGCTATGTATGGTGATAGATCAGTTAAGATATTTAAAAACATCGCAGCAATGGCAGCAGCGGCTGGTGTTGAGGTCGGGGATTTAATGGGTATAGCAGATAAATTTAGAGACTTTTCTTCATCTGCAAAAACCGCAGCAAAAATGAATGCAATATTGGGAACAAGCTTTTCTGGTATGAATATGATGATGATGGATCAAGACAAAATAATTGAAAATGTTATAATGGGTCTACAAAGAACAGGAGTTCAGTTTAAAAATCTTGATAAATTTACACAGCAAGCAATAGCGACACAACTTGGCATTAAAGATTTAGATAAAGCAAGAAAAATTCTTGGTATGAATACCTCTGAATATCGAAGATTTCAAAAAGAACAAGCAAAAACAGCAGCAGATACAGAAGAGTTCAATAAGAGAATCGCAGCCGGGGTAAAAGTTTTAGATCAAATTAAATTAATATTTGCCGATTTTGCTGTCAATATGAAAGACTTTATACCAACTATTAGAAAGGCAGTTGAAGGCTTTGGAAGTTTGATTAGGATGATTAGTCCGATGGGTCTCATCTTTACCGGTCTTGGTCTAAGTGCGCTTGGCTTTGCCATAAACATAGCCGGCTTGGTTACAAAAATAAAAATTGTTGAAAAGGTTGGCGGATCATCAATTAAAGGCTTATCAAAAGCTATTTCTGAGGGCCTATTAAGAGTCTCTAAGGCTGCTGGCCAATCAAGCCCAGCGTTGGGTAGTCTTAGCATCTCAATGAGCGGTATCGCTTTAACAATCATATCTACTGGTGCAGCCATATCTGGTATAATCTTATCTTTCGCTCTTTTATTTAAAACCATGATTGATGGCGTAGTTGCTTTAAAACAATCTGGTGCTGGATTTAAAGAAATGGCAATGGCACTTGGTTTTTTTGCTGCTGGTATAGTTGGTGTTACATTTGCTATCAAAGGACTAGCAGCCGCATCAGCAGCATTAACTGCAACTGGTACGATTGGTTTGGCAATTGGTGGCGTTATCGCTGGTGTAGCTGGGATCGCATTTGGCGTTGGAGCACTTATGAAAGGCGCATCTGACGCTGCTGCTCCAAAGATGGACACTAGTGATTTAATAAAAAGCGCAGAGGTGCTAAAAGGCTTGTCTCAAGAGTTGCAATTCTTGGTTGATAAAAGAGCAGAAATAGAGGAAACTTTTGCCGCAGTTGGACAAGGTTTAAAAAGAACACAAAGTTCTTTAACTGCTGATATAAAGTCAACGATAACAAACATTGCTCTTATCACAACAGGGCAAGCCGCTGGTGAAATGACCCAAGGCGCAGCAGGTGCAGCCTTGAATAGAAATCTTGGTCGCTTTATAGATACTGTTGGTGATTACTTTGCGGGACAACAAAATGGCGAAAGTGATAAAAAAATGTTGATTCAAATGGATGGCGGTAATTTTGGTGAGTTCTTAGACGGTAAAATAGCCAAGTGTCATGTAAAATCAAATTAATTGGGAGTCTATTAAATGAGTAAAGGCAAGGGAAAGAAATCAGAAAATTCGTTACATCCAATCTCTACAACCTATGAGTCAGAGGTTCGTAACATTTCAAATAATAAAAATGCAAAACTTTGCATTAAAAGTATGTTATCAGGCGAGATCATTGAATTTCCAGCTTTTTTAACAAACTTTTCTCAAACCTTTGCTTCCAATTGGAATGAAGAAGATGTTTATGGTAGGATGGATCCAATTGCTACTTTTCAAAACACAAGGCGTTCAATATCTTTGGGCTTTGACCTACCAGCAGCAAACATTGGTGTTGCGATTGATAATTTAAAATATTGCGATAAGCTAGCTCTATTTCTATATCCCGGCTATAAAAAACAAAAAGAAATCAAAAGTGATAACGCCAAAACCCTTGGTAATGTAATATCTAGACCACCGCTTGTTGCTGTTAAGTTTGCTAATTTATTATCCCCACAGAACGGCTTTCAGCTTGGGTACATGTTGGGTCTAGAATGGGCCCCTGTTTTGGATATGGGGATGTTTTCAGATGGAAAGAATAATTTGTTTCCCAAAGTTATTTCACTATCTTTTACTCTTAATGTTCTTCATCAATCCGATAGGGGCATTGGCGAAAGTAATGAAAGATTGGGTACTAGTTTTTTCGGAGGGCATGAACAATGAGCAGGTATCTTACAAGAATGACAGCTATAAATGAAGAAGAGCAATATCTTAAAATGCTGGACGATAGAGGCGTTACAAGTGTAAGGCAATATAGAACATTAGAGAAAGAAGTTTATGAAGATGATGTGTATGAATCAATTGAAACTGTAAATCACGTTTGGAAGTACGGAGACATGTATTGGAGATTAGCTAATACTTTTTATGGAGATTCAACATATTGGTGGGTAATAGCGTCTTTTAATAAAAGACCCACAGAATCGCATAATAAAATTGGCGATACTTTAAAAATACCTATAAACTTAGCTGATGCTCTTCAGGTGGTGGAATAATGGCCGATGATTGGAAAACATCAACTTTCTTAACTGAAATGATGGCTTATGTGAATTATCTTGACACCAAGTTGGTAGGTGCCGCCCAGAGAGCAGGTAATGCTCAACCACCAATCCAACTTCGATCATATTATGATGCTGTGTGGGGCGGAGCAATCAGCAAAAAAACGGGAAATAAGTTACCTAAAAACTGGTCCATCGCCAGCGGACCTGTAAGGGCTCCAAATATAAATTCTTATCTTGGTGGATCCCAACCCAGCGGCTATCTTATTGCAAGAGGCAACAAAACCGGTGAATATGCACCAAGTAAAAACCCATTTGCTGATCCTTGGTTTGTGCAGATGTTCCTATATTTTTACAGTGATAGGAAAATACTTGGCGGCAGCATGTCAAAAGTTAGTTCAACGCGACCGGACGGCTTTAATGTTGAAAAGAAAAAAAGCAGTCGAAAGCGGTCAAAACAAAACGATAATATTTGGCAAGAAACCGATTATAATCATTACGTTAGCGTTTGTCAAAAGATTACTATTCAAGACTATGCTCCTTATAACCAAGCATATGGTTATCATAGATATGGATTTTTTACAGACCCTAAACATGTTGAAGTCACGCGAGGTGGCGGGAAGCTGAGTAATCTTTTTCTAAAAGATCGAATGGCACCACAATTATTTTCAGGCGCACCGGAAACTGATACACTAGGTCTGGTAGGTTGTGTAAATTTGCATAGAAAATTAATGGAACACATAAAAGCGGAGGATCCCCAATTTAAAAATGAAGGTCTAAGACACTGCTTTCTTCTCGCAGGCGGCAAACACTTTGGAAGAAACGATATCTCCCACTTAAATATAATGGATGCGGTTAAATACAAAGGCAGATATACAATATATGAATTTGTACCGGATGATGTTATTGAGTTCTGGAAAGACAATCATAAAACAGCAGTAAGAATTGAATCGGGTTCTACGACAACGGACAATACAGTTCTTGCGCAACTCGAAACATTGTTGGGAGAAAGAGTAACATTAGACTTGTTTGCAAAATACATCACCCATGGCGCACCTAAAAGCGCAGAATTTAGAAAAAAGATTTATCACTATACTCATCGCGGTGTTTGGGACGTAACGAATCAAATTCGCCGCCCCCCAATTGTTAGCGCAACCTTGGACAATATAGATAAAGGAGAGGCTTTTCTTACATTGGTGTTTCCAGATTACATATACTCTGGTTGGTATTATTCAACGGCCAAAGAAAATAAAGCGGACTTTGAAACCGTCAAATACGAAAATGAGGAAGAATTCAGACGATCAATCCCGTCAGGTGTTAGAGATTCTGGCAAGGCATACAACATCGGTCTCTCTAATATGGGGTCGGCGAAGAATATCAAACCGACGCAAACTGACGAGTATGAACTCCGTTATGATGGTAACTATCCGGGTAATTTTGGATCAAAGGGGGGAAAAGCCCTTCTCGCAACCGGTAGAAAAAACTCCATTAAGTTTAGCAAAAACTCTCAAATTCTGAATGTTGTAAAGAGAAGTCTTTATGTCGCCCCCGATGACGATAAAGCGGTGGTTGAGATGACTAAAAAAGCCGTCGCGTCAGAAATTGAAGTCCAGCGAGGTGGCAAAAGAAGAGATAAGCCACTTGTTTGGTTTAAGAAAGGACAGTGGGAAAATCGAGCCGGTGGGCGTGTATCCATTTCTACTAAATATGTTAGTCCGCCCAATTTTGAACCTACGAAAGAAAATGAAACATATACGAAGAAAAAAATATATGGCTCCATTGTTGGAAAGCCACCCGATATACCAAAGGATAGGTCACTTTTAGACTTTGATCCAACTGGCAAGGACATATCAAAATACGCTGATGCGCTGGGTAATGCGGTTGAGGATGAATTAGGATCAGAAACTGTCACTGGTCTTATAGGAAAAAGTGCTTTGAAAAATATTGTGACGAGTGCTGGACAGATTAAAGTACCATATGACAAAACGCTTATGACTGGTATCTATGGTGGTTTATTAGATGCACAAAAAGTCATTGAAAAAGAATACAAAAGGCTTGAAAAGAGAGCCAAATATTTAGAAGATCAACTAACAGCAGCCCCAGCAGGCGAAGAGAAATGGGATGAAATAACTAAAAAAATCCTTTTGTCAGGCCAAAGTGAAACCGATAAAGAGGCAGTGTCGTTGCAGCTTTGGATAGATTCTGTAAACTCCGCAGCAAATAAAGTAGCACAGTGGATGCAGTGTGCAGTTACCTCAGCCAACGCATTTGTTGCTTTTTTTGCTATAAATGTATTGGATAAGGGTGAAAAATCAGACGATGAGATTAACAAACTAACAAGAGACCTTTACAGGGGAAATCTCAGGTCCACCAAGGGTCTCCGTGCCAGATCTAAAATACCTTTTGATATCAAATTGCCTCCTCCTCCCGAAACCCCCGATCCGGGCCTATCCGATGATGAAATAAAAAAGAGACTTGATGAAAGAAAGAAAAATATTGACCAATGCTTGGTGTCTGGAAACATTGAAAAACTTGCTGAAGCATATAATAAGAAAATAAAAGCTGAGTTGGCTGGTTCTGGCTTTACTATTCATAGGGCAAGCATAGATGGATCAGTTAAAAAAGTCCCATTTGGTGGTCGGTTTTTCCTTGTCTCCGATAGCAAAGCACAGCACTCTAAAATATCAAATTATATATTGGCGAATAAAGGAGAAAATTTAAGACCTTTTTTAGACATAACAACAGATTTAATGTCTGCTTTGACGCCAAAAATAAGACTGTATCGTGTTAGCACTGATAGCAATGGGGTAGACAAAGAAACAGAATTTGTTTTTGAAAATTTTGTATCTGGGAGAGAAGCGAGAGGTCTTAGGGACGGAACTAAATTTGAAAAGGGCCGTGGCTGTGGAATTAAAAGCTTCACTTTTACATATGAGGGTGGAACCCCTGCAACAGCAAAAAAAGACATAAACGCTGAGTTGGTTCTTTATTTTCAATCTTTTAATGAGTTGACAAAATTTCGTGGAACAAGTGGCCGCAAATATAAATACATTGATTTGTTGTTATATCCCAATAACCAAGCCGGTGTAGCAGATAGCGGGAATATACATCCAAATCAATATAATCCTCAAAATTTTAGAATTAGAGCAGATGTTGGTTGGAATTTAAGACAAGACTTTGCAATGGCAGAGATGGTTACTAAAAGAATATCTCAAACTGATCAAAATAAACTGAGAGAATCTAATGCTGGAAAGCGAGGAATTAAAAAAATTCAAAAAGAATTTGAAGAACAAGAAGTCACGTTATCAGATGACGATGCTTTCAATCGCTATCTTTTAAAAAGATTCAATAAAGCGGTTGAATTACAAAATAAATCTCTTCTATTAAACATGATAGACCATGACATTGATTTTAGAAATGATGGTTCTGTTGAAATAAAAATAACATACGCTGCGTATATTGAATCTGCCACCAGATCAGCAAAATGCAATGCTATTTCAACACCACAAATAGAGGCGTTTGCTAGTCGTCAAAATAATGAAATTGAAAAGCTATTAGCAGAAGGTAAGTGCACTATAAGAGAGATAAACGCACTAAAACAAGCAAGACAAGCAACGTATAGAGATTATGTTTTGGCTGCTCAAGGTTCTATCGTAAATCGCTTGCTTGATCGAGGACTCACCAGAACTGCCGTTTTTAACAAAAAAGATGTTGATGAATATTTAAAAGATTTTGCCACCTTGCCACCGGCACCAAAAGGCAACATAACCCTAAGTCAAACAGCTTCTGGATCAAAAGAAGTAGAAGTAGGGTTTTATTTTTTAGGAGATATTATTCATACAGTAATGGATTGCCTCTTTGATTTAACCACCAAATTGCCTGAAAAATATGATCCACAAACAGATCAACTTAAAGAATATACAAAAAGAAGAAAAGATTTAGCAAAATTTGTACCGCTTTTATCCTCCTTTGTTTACACAGATTATAATAAAAAAGAACCATATTTTACATCTAATATAGCAGAGATTCCAATATCAGTGAAATTTTTTAATGAGTGGTTAGTCAACAACGTTTCAAAAAATGAAAGAATTGTTTATCCTTTAATGGACTTTATAAGAGATCTCGCAAAAGCAGTTGTTGATCTTATAACTGATGCTTGTATTAACAGGCAGTTTGATGTTTCTTTGTTTTTTCAAACAGCAGAGATAAGAGCAAGAAAGAATCCATTTCTATATGATCCGAAATCATCAGCTAAATCGAAAACCACATGGAAAGACATTGTAAAAGATGTTGATACAATGCACAAAAATGGCGACTTACCACTGTATACATCTGACACTATTAATGGTGGTCGAATAAGCTTAAATAGATACCATGATTTTTCTCTTTTGTATCCTGTGTCTCCGGTATTGTCAAGTGGCCATAAGGGCGTTGGTATGCGAAGTCAAGATGAGAAATTAGGGACGTATCACTTTCAAATTGGATCAAACAAGGGGCTTTTAAAAAATGTAAAATTTTCCAAAACGGATATGGCTTTTTTAAGAGAAGCAAGATATTTTAATCAAGGAAATTATGGCTTGTTGCAGCTTGGAGCAGTTTATAATGTTAACTTAGAATTGTTTGGAAACACATTGTTTTATCCGGGTATGGAGATATTCATTGACCCAAGGGGTTTCGGTGGGACAAGTTGGGATCCAACCGTTGGCGGCAAAAACAGGTCAGTTGCTAATGCTTTGGGCATTGGAGGATACCATGTGATAACAAAAGTTCAATCGACAATATCTCCAAGCGGGTTTACCACAAGCTTAGACGCAGTGTTTCAGTTCTCAGGTGACAAGTCTCAAAGAAATGTGGCTGTCGATGGTTCAACCGTGAGAATGAAAGAACCAAAAATTACGGAGTCCAGCGGTAAAAAATCTGGTAAATGTGCAACTGCGCTTGACACTTTCCTTTCGAGACGAGCAAAAGCGAGTGCAAAAAGAAAGAGCAAAAAGAAAAAGAAAAGATTAAAAAAAGGGAAGTAAAAAATAATGACAAATTTTAAAGGAACAAACACTTTACGATCTCCATTGGAGTCGTTTTATTACAGAGGCTTATATAAACAGGATGCTTTTCGAGGTGGGGGAATTTTTAATCCAGAGGTTTTAGATTTTAGCTTTGCTGAAAATGTTTTATATGGCCGTGTTAATACTGTTTTGAATACGGTATATCCAATTGAAAATAGAATGAAAGTAATATCATCGGATAGCGATGCCGCTTCTTCATATCGTGTTGTTAATTTTGTTAAAGATGCTTTTGAAGTTGTAAGATCAACAATGAGTTCAGCAAGAGACCAAGGGACTATACCAAGTGACCAATCATTTTTTTCAAAGATTGAGATAAAAAGAGCATATACTTCACCAATTGAACTTTATAACGATTATATAGATGAATTAATGGAGAGATACACAACAGAGTATTTAATTGAAAAAAACAATAAAAGACACGTTATGACACTCAGCAATTTTATTGATCATTTTATTATTTTCTTACACAATCAAGCTTCTCATACACCCTTCACGCTCACTTCGTTTCAAAGATCGACTAAATCTAATATCTTTACCTCTGGGCTCGCTATTGATATAGGCGGGTTGGACTTTGGTTTTGACCCAGACATTGAGCGTTCTGTTTTAAGAAATCCTTGTTTTCAGTTTTATTTAAAAGTTTGTCGAGCAAATGGTTTTTTGGTCTCTCAGCTAGCACCCACTCTAATGGTCGCAGATGTGTTATCACCGGGTCTACTGCCCTACGCACAAAGAAATGAAGTTTATACGACTGAAACCGTATTTACAAAGAATTATAGAGAGGCTTTTTTAGATGATTATGACTTAATGCAAATAAAATTAATTGATGCTTTTAATTTATTTGTTGGTTTGTTTCCAATTGAAAAAATAATAATGCCAAAGTGTAAAAAAACAACCTTTTCAACCATAAAAGAAAGAACTATAACTAATATGTCCACTGCTCAAAAACAGATAAGTATGAACAGGTGGTTTCTATATTATGCTAAAATTAGAAACATCGAAGAAGAGGGTGCGCTAGACAAACAAGCATACAAAATTTTAGCTAAAAATATTAAAACAACAAAATATCTTGACAAAGTTCAAGGTATAAGATATATTAATAGCGTATTTAGAAACACATACAAAAAAAAGTATGGTGGGGTTAATTATTTTGTTAGAAAAGATGAAGCAAATAGAAGTGATCGAATCCCCTCAGTCGAGAGAGTGTCAGGTGTTGACCCAACGTCCGATGTTATTGGTCCATCAGATATTAGTTCGTTTGTTGGTACATCAGGCGGTTCAAGTGGGGGATCAAGCGGGGGGTATTAATGACATTTCAAATACTTGATGATAGGAGTGAATGCTATGGAATCTATTATAACGGAAATTTTATTTACGACAATTTCCCAAGCAACCTTGATCGGACTTGGGAGTGGTCTTCTCATCTTCTTGGTCGGAACATCAATTATGGTTCTATCTTTTGCGGTGGTAGAGAGATTGGTAAAGTTGGCCCCGTCCACCTTCAAGATCGGTATGAAATCTATTCTCGCAAGATTCGGAGTTTCTTGAGAGCAACAGCAAATGCCAAAATAAAGTTCGATGATGTTTGTTTATTCGAGATTGTTCCTCAACAACACCTCCGACACTATTGCGAGGTCAAAAACGATATAACCAATTGGGTATTTGAAAATCATGAGAAACCACAGAACCATCAGCACATGGTGGACGTAATGGAACTCAGTCACGATATTTCACAAAAAATCCCCGTAATCGACCTAAATCGGCTGTTTAGGTATAGCAAGCATGATAGCAAGGCCAAGTATCTTTTTGACCAAGTTAAGGGTCAAAATACGCCCATTCTGTACGATGTATGGGGGTCTGTGACCGGCAGATTAACCACGAAACCGGGATCTTTTCCAATCCTAAACTTGAAGAAGGAAATCGCTGATTGCGTAGTTCCAACCAACGATGTTTTCGTTCAACTTGACTTTAATGGAGCCGAGATCAGAACTTTAATTTCTCTTGCTGGAAAAGAACAACCAGAAGAAGATATCCACGAATGGAACATGAAGAACATCTATCACAACATAACTGAGAGATCAAAAGCAAAACAACGGTTCTTTGCTTGGTTGTACAATCCGAATTCAAATGATCAAGAGACCGAGAGACACTATACGAGAGAACAGATACTAAATAAGCATTATAATAATAATATAGTATCAACTCCTTTTGGAAGAAAGATAGGAGCCGATGATTTTCACGCTTTAAATTATCTTCTACAATCCTCTTCATCAGATAATTGTTTACAGTCAGCAGTTAAAGTAAATAAAATTTTGAAAAATAAAAAATCATTTGTTCAATCGGTTGTGCATGATTGTGTTACAATCGATATGTCTTTAACAGAAAGGCATATTCTACCAACGTTAGTTGAAATGTTTAGCGATACTTCTCTAGGCAGATTTAAAACATCGGTACAAATTGGACACAATTTAAAAGACTTGGAGGAAGTACAATGGTAGTAATAGGCATAGGAACAGCAGGGTGCAAAGTTGCTAACTCTTTTAGTAAAGGACACAAGAAGATTCTTATCGGCCCTAATAAATTTCCAAAAACATGCAAGACTGTTGAAGATTATGAGAATAAATGCCCGTCACTGAAAAAAGAATTATCTTTCTCGCAAAAAGAATGTTGGGTGTTTGTCTGTGGTGCTTCAAAAACTTCTGGTGCTACATTAAGAATCTTGGAGAAAATAAAAGACAAAACACTGAATGTTGTTTATTTTACCCCAGATAATCTATTATCAACACCAATACAGATTAAGCAAGATAAGGTTGCATTTAATGTTTTACAACAATTCGCTCGTTCCGGTCTCTTGTCTTCTTTGTATTTGGTTTCAAATGTTGCACTTGTTTCTCTTGCTGGCGAGGGTCCAATAACCGATGTTTATAGAAATGCGAATGCAACAATTGCAAATATTATTGAAACAATAGAATATTTTAAAAGCGAGGATCCTGTTCTTGGCACAATAGCCGAGACAAAAAATATATCTAGAATAAAAACATTTTCAGTTGGTGTTCTTTATGAGAGTGAAGAAAAATTACTTTTTCCTCTTGACAACATTACTGAAACTGGTTACATGTATAGTATAAACGAAGACGAACTTAATCAGGAGAATGATTTGTTAATGTCGATAAAAGATAAAGTTGCCGAAGACAATGAGAATAATCTTCTTTCTTCTTTTGCTATCTTTTCTTCTCCACATGAGAGATCATTTTACTACGCGATTAAGTCTACGCACTTCATTCAAGAAAAAATATAAAAAAATTATTTGACAAAAAATAGTTTTATGTTATATTGAAAGAGTCGATAAAGACACAACAACAAAACAACAAACAGGAGAAAAAATGAGTAATTACACTGCATACACCGGAACCTTTGTAAACAAGAATGGCCAAACTCGTACCATGACTTTTATCCGTCAAGGCGATGTTCCAAGTTCTTTCTTTAACGGAGGTGTTAAGCGTAAACTTTCTGAGGGTATGGAAACCGTTTACGATGTAAATGCGAAAGGTTGGCGTACATTTAATAGCAATACGCAAATTGGCCAACTTTCACAGAAAACAGTACAATTTTCATTTGACAGTTAAGCATAAATATGCTATAATATAAATAGCGGGGGGTCTTTGCCCCCCGACTTTAGCCTGAAACGGCAAAAACTTTAACGATAGAGGAGTAACAACATGGCGTTAAATTTAGATAAGATGAGAGAGAAGTTAGAAGCTTCCAAGAATGGTGGAAAAAAACAAGAAAATAACACCAAATGGAGACCACAAGAAGGTGACCAAACAATTCGCATTATGCCCACAGAAGATGGCGATCCGTTCAAGGAATACCACTTTCATTATAATGTAGGTAAGAATCCCGGCATTTACTGCCCAAAGAAAAATGATGGTGAAGATTGTCCAATCTGTGAATTTGCTTCATCCTTGTGGCGAGATGGTGTTCAAAACAATAATGACACCGCAAAGCGAGAAGCTAAGAAATTGTTTGTTCGCAAACGTTATTATTCTCCTGTCTTAGTCCGAGGTCAAGAATCCTCTGGAGTAAAAGTTTGGTCTTACGGTAAGACCGCATATGAAACCCTTTTGGGTTATGTATTGGATCCTGACTATGGTGATATTACTCACCCAGAAACAGGAACTGATATCGTACTAACCTATACGGTCCCGAACACACCGGGTTCGTTCCCAAAGACACAATTGAAACCAAGAAGGCGTCCATCCGTTTTATGTGATGATGCTGTGGCTAATTGTGATGATTTGGTCAGTTCTGTCCCTGAGATTGATACTCTCTTCCAACGACATACTACCGCAGAGGTACAAGCCTTGTTGGATGATTATCTTTCCTCCGATGCAAATAGTGAGTCGCGATCTTCGGAGACAGCAAAATATAATACTGAAAGCAAGGTAGATGCTGCTTTTCAAAAATTTATGAACGGTTAGATACGGGCCGCTATGGGGGCGCAGCGGGTAATAAATTGCGCCCCACCTTTTTTTAGGAGGAGACATGAAGTATTTCATGATGGCTGCACTATTCATCGCATGTGGTGACAAAGACACAGGTGAAGAAGTAGCAGAAGAGCAAGATTCAGCAGTAGAAGCTGAATAAAATAAAAAAATACCACAGGGAGGCATGGGTTTATAGATGCCTCATTATTCATAGTTTTAAAATATAAAAACTATGAATCGGAACGAGGACCGTTATCCTCACATAAAGAGAAAAAACAATGAACATAAAAACATATAATATTGCAGAATTTGTTGAAAATTTTGCTATCAAAGAAATCAGCCGCGAAGCTTACGAAGAGGTCACCACGTTAAGCTTGTCCGAATATCAGAAAACGCAAAAACAATATGCGGATCCAAAATATCAGAGAATATTTGGTGCTTGGGATCACAAACAAAAGTGTGCTTACATTGAAAGTCTTTTTCACAAGGAGGCATATAATCCAATTGTTCTGGCGGAAATTCTTACTAAAGATGACACATTACCAAGGTCTATAAAATTTGCTTGTCTAGATGGGCAACATAGATCAACAGTTATTTGTGAATTTATCGATAATAAGTTTGGCTTTACAGGTTCGCTTAATATTGATGGAGAAATAAGAGAGTTTACAAATACACTTTTTAAAGACTTAAATAAAAGAATTAGAAAAGTTTTCTTAGAAAGATCTAAGGTTTGCGTCTTGATTGTTGAGAACAAATCTGAAAACAATTTAAGAAATATTTTCTTACAAATTAACTCAGGTGAGCCGCTAAATCGTCAAGAAAAAAGGAATGCTTTGGATACATACATAGCCGAGTGGTCGAGAAGACAAACAGAAAAACATGGTGATATTTTTAAACAAATATCTAAGATTGGTTCGCAAATCCATAGAATGTCTGATCGCCAGTATACATCCAAAGTGGCTTTATTTTTGTCTGAATATGATAAAAATAAAATTATAGAGACCAAAGACAATGAACTTGACGCCTACTATAATTCAAAAGAATATAATTACTCAATGTTGGAATATATCTCTAATCATTTATTTAGTAGTTTGAGTAGCATTGCTCTTTCTCACAAAAGAAAGAATAACTCAAGAATGCAAATGACACATCTTTGGTGCTATACGCTGCTTCATTATAAATTATTTTATGCTTCAAGTGATAGTTTTGCAAGGTGTGAAAAAATTCCTGATTCATCGACAATTTATAACTTTTGCTGCGAATTAGTTGAAAGATTATCATCTGAATCAGAAGATAGGTTTTCTCATGAAAAAATTAGATGGCAATCTGGTGAAATTAGTGAAGAACAATTTAAAGCTGAACTATTCTTTCATCTTGAAAAGAATAGAACCCATACTTCTACCTCAATGAAAGTATATGAAAAACATATTGTTGAAACTTTTAACAACGATATAGACACTCTTGTTGAGCAGATAATGGACTATGATCAGGGCTCATCGGATCAGATAGCAGCTTAAACAAACACCACAGGGAGGCATGGGTTTACAGATGCCTCATTCTATTTAACGGAGTAATAATTGGGAAAGGTAATACAAATGAAAACTAAACCGGGTAAAGTTAATATTGGCGACTTTAAAAAAGCCCTCAACAAAAAACTAGGGATTGAAGTTGCTTACGACTTAAACCATGAAAATCCTGCATCAATTAAGGATTGGATCTCAACTGGGTCAACTATTCTTGATTGGCTAATATATCCCGGTAAACGAGCCGGTATTCCTGTTGGCAGAATCACAGAGTTAGCAGGGCTTTCAGCCGCAGGCAAGTCATTTATGGCTGCTGTTATTGCCGCAAATGCTAACAAGAAAGGTATGAAGGTTGTATACTTTGATTCAGAAGCAGCAGTTGATGCTGAGTTCTTAGAGAAAGCAGGTTGCGATAAGAATGAGATTCTTTATGTTCAAGCAACATCGGTTGAAATGGTTCTCACTTCTATTGAGTACCTAATGGAACAGTGGCCAGACGAACAGCTATTGTTTATTTGGGATTCTATTGCTGCTACACCAGCAGAGAAAGATGTAGAGGGGGATTTCAATCCGCAATCAAGCATGGCTCAAAAGCCAAGAATCTTTTCAAAAGCATTTGCTAAATTGCAAGTTCCCTTGGAAAGAACACAATCAACACTTTTGCTTATTAATCAGTTGAAAACTAATATTACAACTAATGTAGCAGAAGCGATGACCACGCCTTACTTTGCCCCCGGTGGTAAAGCGATTGAGTTTCATTGCGCTCTTCGTATTTGGCTTACCCGTCGTAAAGCAAAAGCCGGTAAGGTACTTGACGAGAACGGAACGCAAGTTGGTTCCGAGGTTAAAGCTAAGATCCAGAAGGTCCGTTCAGCCGGATATGGTAGAGAATGTACTTTTGATGTTCTTTGGGGCGGTAAAGATGTTAGGATCGCAGATGAAGAATCATGGCTCCATGCCTTGGCCAAAGTCAATAGTGATCGCTATAAAGCCTCTGGTGCTTGGAAAACTATTATTGATAGCAAGGGAAAAGAATATAAATTTCAATCAAAAGATTGGCTTGAGAAACTAAAAGATGAAAAGTTTAAAGCTGCTGTAATGGAAGTCTTAGAGGAAGAATTTGTAAACAAGTATAAAAAAGAATCGTAAGTCATCTCCTTGATTCGATGAAACAAGAGCCCCGATTAATTTCGGGGTTTTTTATTTGACAAATCTTAATATCATGATATAATATAAAAGCAACGGAGGTATTCATGAAAGAAATACAATATGTAGACATTGTTGCCGATCTCTCTTGGGGAGACACAGGCAAAGGAAAAATAACATCACATCTTGCGAAAGACAAATCATATGATTATGTTTGTCGCTGGGCTGGTGGTAACAATGCTGGTCATACAGTTTTTTTAAAAGGAAAGAAATTTAAAACACATCTTATTCCATCTGGTGTTTTTCATGGAATTAAATCAATTATCGGACCTCAATGTGTAGTGCATCCAGAGTCCTTACAAGAAGAGTTAGATTATCTCAAAGAGAACGGATTTGATACTTCTTTGGTTAAGGTTTCTCCGAGAGCACATATTGTAACAAAAAAACATATATCAGCAGATAAAAGAAAACTAGCCAAGAAACTTGGAACAACTTCCAAAGGCATTGCTCCATGTTACTCAGACAAGATGGCTAGAACCGGACAATTAGCAAAAGATGTTCTCCCAGAGGAATTGATATGGGATGAACAATTAAGTGGAAGAATTCTCTGCGAGGGGGCCCAAGGTTATTATTTAGATATAGACCATGGTAATTATCCTTATGTCACCTCATCAATTACACTACCCTATGGTGCTTGTTCCCTTGGGTTTCCTCCGCAGAAAATTCGTCGTATATGGGGCATAGCCAAGCTATATGATACCCGCTCTGGTGTGGATCCACTATTCCCCGATAAGCTACTAAAAGACAAAGAATTGGCCAAATTGGGCGATCTAGGGGGTGAAGTTGGAGTAACAACCGGACGAAAAAGAAAGTGTAATTGGCTCAATGTCGATATGATGATTGATGCCGCGAGAAAAACAGGAACAACTCATCTTGTGATCAATAAATGTGATATTGTTAGGGGATTAGGTATTTTTAAGTGTTATAGCGGAGGGGAGTTAAAAGAATTTTCTTCCTATCATAAGATGACCGAGTTTATTACTGACAAAGTTGGGCAATCTAACTCATTGGCAAAACATATTTACCTTTCAAACTCCCCGGAGAGATTATGAGTGAGAAGAAAAGATTATTAATTGTTGATGCGCTTAACTTGTTTATACGAAGTTACGTTATTATTCCGACGATGGACCCATCCGGTATTCCAATTGGAGGCACTATTGGGTTTCTCAAATCATTGCAGAAGATCATGCGTCAATCACGACCTCATGAAGTTATTATCTGTTGGGATGGCATTGGTGGCTCACAAAGAAAAAAACAACAGAACGAGAACTACAAAGAAGGTAGAAAACCACTTCGTTTCAATCGTCGTATGATCGAACTAGACCCCAAGAGCCAAGAGCAAAACAAAATACACCAACAGATTCGCTTGTTTGAGTATTTAAATGAGTTGCCCGTAATACAACTAACTTATGATGGTGTTGAGGCCGATGATGTTATTGCAATCGTTGCCCGACACAAGCATTATGAAGATTGGCAGAAGATTATCGTCTCAAGTGATAAAGATTTCTTCCAGTTGTGTGATGAGAGCACAGCGGTTTACAGACCAGTGCAAGATGTGTTGGAGACACAAGGTACAATAAAATATAGATTCGATATTCATCCAAATAACTTTGCATTGGCCAGAGCGATTGCAGGGGATGCTTCGGACAACCTCAAAGGAGTGGGTCGTGTTGGGTTAAAAACCATCGCCAAAAATTTTTCATTCCTCTCCGAGTCGAAACAGTACGAGTTGGAAGAATTGGTTGAATATTGCGAGAACATAGAAAAGAAAAAAGTCGCACATAATAAAATTATCGAGAACCAAAAGTTGATAGAAAATAATTACTCAATTATGCAGTTATATAACCCCTCGATTTCGGTACTCAATAGAAAGAAAATCGACTACACCATAGCCAGTTTTGAGGCAGAGAGCAATAAGATGAATTTTACAAAAATGCTTTTTGAAGATGGCCAAGGATCTATAAATTTCACGGACTTATGGAATTTAATAAAAAATTTTCAAAGATAAAAAAGTCATTTGACATGGTTAGAAAAAGATGTTACATAGTTAAAAAGCATTGGAGGAAAAATGGAACACACCAAAGAAACATTTCAAAGATTCGGAAAATCATTTCAAGAGGACTTGTGCCATTTGATGCTACAAGACAGGCCGTTTTGTGATCAAATCACAGAGGTGCTTAGTCTTGAATTTTTGCAATATGAGTATCTACGAGTATTCGCCAAGACAATCTTAGAATATCGTCGTGAATATAAGATGCATCCATCTTACAAGATTATGGCGACACATATTTCCGCAGGGCTTGGCGAGTACTCCGATGCTCTTCAGAAACAAATAAGACAATTTTATGCTAAGGTACTTTCAAATTCAGAGATCGAAGGTACACAATATATTAAAGATAATGCACTTGACTTTTGCCGCAAGCAGGTTCTAAAAGGAGCCATGATGAAATCGGTAAAACTCATCAAAACTTCATCTTTTGACGAGATACAGAAAGTTATCCAAGATGCTCTTAAACTTGGGACAGATAATAATTTTGGACATGATTACCTTAAAGACTTTGAAGAAAGATTTCAAATAAAATCTCGCGATCCGATATCAACCGGATGGGATAGAATAGATGATATTTGCAAGGGCGGACTTGGCAAAAGGGAGCTTGGAGTCGCGATTGCCCCTACCGGGGCTGGAAAGTCTATGGTGCTTGCCGCGCTTGGTGCTGCCGCACTAAAACAGGGAAAAACTGTTGTTCATTATACACTAGAATTAGCCGATACTGTTGTTGGATCAAGATACGATTCATCAATATCGAGTGTTCCATTGGGTGACCTAATGTCGAATAAACAAAAAATTCTCGATGTTGTGAAAGATATTGAAGGTACTCTAATTATTAAGGAGTATCCAACGAAGTCTGCTTCAACGGAAACAATCAAAAACCATATCGAAAGGTTAAAGAAGCGCGGTATTGAACCAGACATGATTATTGTCGATTATGCCGATCTTTTGAGGCCAGTTAAGGAGACCCGTGAGAAACGTCACGACCTTGAAAACATTTATGAAGAATTGCGAGCCATCGCACAAATTTATGACTGCCCACTTTGGACAGCATCACAAACAAACAGGTCAGGTTTAAATGCGGAAGTTATCACTATGGAGGCAATATCAGAAGCCTTCAATAAATGTTTTGTCTCTGATTTTATATTTTCGCTGTCGAGAACCATCGAAGATAAGAATGCAAACACTGGAAGAGTCTTTGTCGCCAAGAATAGAAATGGCCCGGACGGTCTTGTGTTTCCCATCTTCGCTGATTGGTCGAGAGTTACAATGAAAGTCTTAGAGAGACAAGATGAGACTATGGACGATGCCGTACAGCAGTCCACAAAATCAACCGTAGAGTTTTTAAAGAACAAATATAAAAACATGAAAAAATAGAGGGAGTTATTATGATGAAAATCGGAAACATTAATGTTCGGAGATTTGGTTTATCAGACCAATTTATCGACCAATACAAAACAAAAGAGGTTCCTTGGGGGCCTGTTGGGTATATTACTTATAAGCGCACTTACGCTCGTCGTTTAAACGAGATAGACCCAAATATTAAAGGAACGGAGGAGTGGTATCAAACTTGTCGTCGTGTCATTGAAGGAATGTTCGATATCCAAAAGAGACATGTGTTTGCTCTTGGTTTGGAATGGAATGACGCCAAGGCACAAAGAACAGCAAAAGAAGCTTATGATCGTTTGTTTAATTTAAAATGGACACCACCCGGTCGTGGTTTGTGGATGATGGGAACTAAATTTATCTATGAACGAACTGGTGCTGGTCTTTTCAATTGTGCTTTTCGATCAACAAAAGACTTATCTACTAAGGGTGGTTATATTTTTGCTTGGATGATGGATGCTCTGATGGTTGGTATCGGTGTTGGCTTTGACACTCTTGGAGCCAAAACCCTAACAGTCAAAGAGCCACAATGGGTGTCCGACACTTTAATAATTGATGATAGTCGTGAGGGCTGGGTAGACTCAGTTCACATGCTTCTTGATGGGTATCTTCAAGGCAAGAAAGTTCCTAATTTTGATTATTCAAAAATTCGTCCCGAAGGGGCTCCAATCAAAGGGTTCGGTGGCACCTCAAGCGGCCCCGCTCCTTTGATTGAGCTTCATAATAATTTAAAAGAACTGTATAATGAAAAAATTGGCGAATTGATTTCATCAGTTGATATTGTCGATACAGAGAATCTTATTGGTCGCTGTGTTGTTGCTGGTAATGTCCGTCGTTCTGCCGCTCTTGCTTTGGGACAACATGATGATCGTGAGTATTTATCCATGAAAAATGACCAAGAGAAGCTTTATCATCATCGCTGGGGGTCTAACAACTCTTTTGAGGCTAAAATTGGTATGGATTATACTTGGCATGCCGAACAATCACAAAAGAATGGCGAACCGGGTTATATCTGGCTACACAATGCTCGTCACTATGGTCGCATGAAAGACGGTAAAAGATATGATGATATGAAAGTTATGGGTTTCAATCCTTGTGTTGAGCAGCAGCTAGAAGATGGAGAACTTTGCTGTTTGGTTGAGACTTTCCCAGCAAAACATGATTCATATGAAGATTATGTTAAGACACTTGAAATTGCTTACTTATATGGCAAGACAGTTACTCTTGTTAATACTCATTGGCGTGAAACAAATGCGATTATGTTGAAGAACCGTCGTATTGGCTTGTCCCAATCAGGTGTTGTACAGGCTTTTAATAAACACACACGAAGAACAATGCTGCAATGGTGCGATGATGCTTATGAACATGTAACCGAGATGGATAAAGAATATGCCGATTGGTTGTGTATTCCTCGATCTGTTAGGATGACTTCTATTAAACCAAGTGGAACAGTGTCGCTTCTTAACGGTTCGACACCGGGCATTCACTTTCCAGAGAATGAATTTTATATTAGAAGAATCCGCTTTGGTAAGGATTCTGATCTACTACCGACTTTAAAAGAGGCTGGCTATAAGATTGAAGATGACAGATATTCACCTAATACTGTTTGTGTGGAATTTCCTGTTAAAGAGCCTTTTTTCGTAAAAGGCAAAAAAGATGTTTCTATGTGGGAACAGTTAGAGATTGCCTCCCAATACCAACATTATTGGGCAGACAATAGCGTTAGTATTACGGTAACCTTCAATGCCGACGAAGCTCCGCAAATTAAAGATGCTTTGGAGCTTTATGAATCTCGCCTCAAAGCCGTGTCTTTCTTGAGATATCAAGAGACAGGGTATGAGCAAGCTCCATACGAGCCAATTACAGAAGAAGAATATAATGAAATGGTAAAGGGAATTGTCCCTATACAGAGAATTGATACCGAAGAAGAAGGTGTTGGTTCTAAATACTGTACGAATGATTCGTGCGACATTAACTTTGGAGAAGAACAATGAATGATAAAATGTTAGAAATAATCAGTATACTAAACGGTACAGCCGATGATATTGATAAGATTGAAAATAAAAAATATGGCTATAAATCCTCTGCTGTTAGAGCAAGAAAAGCCTGTCAGGAAGCTATCAACATGCTCAAACAAATGAGAAAAGATATTCAAGATTCTAAAAACGAAGTGGAGGGATAATGAAATTTGAACCAACTAACCGTCACATTTTAGTTAACCCCATTGAAGAAGAACAAGAAGAATCAAATTCTTTAATTATGCTTCCCGATGATTATAAAAAACAAGAATCACCTTATTTGGCTTGTTCTGTCCTCGCAATAGCGAGCGACAGCAAGCTTGTTGATTCTATTCGCCAATATGATACCATAGTTATTGAAAGAAGAATGCTACAAAAAATAGCCATGAATGGAACAGAAATCTATTTAGTCCTAGACAATTATGTTATGGGGAGATTTTTAGAATGAAATTAGATGCTACAATGCTTAAAGAACTAATCAAAGAGGCGGCTGGTCCGTCTATGCTTTTAGAAGAACCAGTTATTGCTGAATCTTCTTTTAACCGCATTAAAGACAAGATAGATAAAACAAATGTAAGGTTTGTTGTTATATCTGCTGATAGACACAATTTTTCACGAAATGAAAATGATCAAAGGTATTCTGAATTGCAAGCCGCATTTAAGGCGAATGGGTTTCCATTCACAAAGCTACAAGGTGCTTGGACTGAAAAAGACGATGAAGGTAATGAAGTTCGTGTCGTTGAAAGATCATTAATCGCTACCGAAGAAGATAGGGGCGATGTTGAAAGAGGTGAAGACTCTTTGTTTGATTTAGCCAAGAGTCTAACAGAAAAATATGAACAAGATGCTTTTATCTATGGATGGATCGATGAAACAGGCGAACGTCAAATTCAAGCTCGTAATCAAGCTGGGAAATATGCTGGATATGGTTCTTGGCAAAGCATTGTTCCGGTCGCTGAAGATTCTGAGTTCTGGTCCAGAGTTCGTGGATCCACATTTGTGTTTAAAGAGCAACAGGTGGAAGAGTCTCTTGATATGCCTGCTGGTCGAGATACTACCGCAATGGCAAAAGACCTTGAGGGTTCAACAATTGGCGCAGTCTATACTCAAATGATGAAGCAAACAAACGATAAAAAAGGATTTCAAAAAACCAAACTTCATAAAGATTTGAGAAACCTTACTGGAACAGCAGAAGCATATGATACACAAAAGATTGAACAGTTTATAAAAGATCTTTTTGACGGACAATATGAAGAGAATTTCGCTCTTAGTCTTTCAAGAATATTAAAAGACGGATACTTAAAAAAGCATTTTGTTCAAAGTGATGAAATGTTTGAAGTTGACGCTCCAAACTCCGTTATCGAAGCAATGATTAAGGCCGAGATGCACAAAGGCAAGAAAATTAAATTTGTGCGGAGGAAGAAGTGAGCGAATATGAAAAATCTGTTATCTTATATGATGACGGGATTGGCCGTGTGGACTACATTTCTCATATGGGTAGTGACCTTACCGTCGTCAATTCTGCTAGGGTTTCTTTTGGCGTGGAGAAGTTACAGTTGGATAACAGGGACAGGAAACTTATCAAGTATCTTATTAAGCACAGACACACTTCTACTTTGGAGCATTGTGTTATTACCTATAAATTTACTGTCCCTTTATTTGTTCGCTCGCA
>Ga0209348_1000221_pt1 | contig 31456 bp, 33 predicted proteins | sample ETNvirenome_2_30_FD_184065 | JGI IMG/M metagenome (GOLD analysis project Ga0209348, IMG submission 184065) | Marine viral communities from the Pacific Ocean - ETNP_2_30 (SPAdes) (version 2) | ecosystem: Environmental > Aquatic > Marine > Oceanic | place: Pacific Ocean | collected 2013-06-22
ATGAAGGAACAACTGCACCAGAGATGATGTTGTTACCATACATGAAAGAACCCGCTACTGGTTCTCTGATTCCGTCGATATCGACTGGAGGTGCTGCAATAAATGCAACGATAAAGCATGCTGCTGCTGTTAGCAAACATGGGATCATGAGTACACCGAACCATCCAACATAGATTCTGTTGTTAGTTGATGTTACCCACTCGCAGAACTCTGGCCATCCCTGAAGGAGACCACCCTGTCTGCGTGTATTTGAAAGAGTTGTCATTAGTAAGACGTTTTTTAAGTAGGGCTTCAAGGGTAGAAGCGAAACTTTATTTCCAGTAATCCCTCACTACTGGATATTAGAGACGAGGTATTAGACTGCCTATAGGTCTCGGTTTGAGAGCAGTTTTGTAGTCAGGGTTACGATAATTTCGAGTCCTTCCTAATGTTAATGTTTTGAAAGTCAGACTTTCGTAACATTTGTTTACTTATTTATCATACATCATCGCTCAACTTCCCGTCAAGCTTATTTTTTGAGTATTTTTGCTTATTTTTAAAGGGATGTTTGGGAACTTTGTGCTTAGGGTTCCTTTTTAAGTCTCTCTTTACTTCTCTAAGAAACTTAAGGTGTTTTTTTATATCAGAATGATGCATCCTCTTCACAGTATTCACTTTCAACTGGAACTATATCCCAGTTATCCCAATCAACTTTGTGATCAGCCATCATTTTCTCTAGTTCATCTACGGTTACGCAGTGCTTAATGACTATAGTTTCTTCAGTATTCTTTTTGTAAATATGAAAAACTTTTTCTTTAATCATCGGAATTAAATTCTTACTTCTATATGTATTCATATATTTTGTATCATCAGATACCGTTTAGTTTGGATAACCGAAACTCTAGTTCACGAACACGCTTCTCTAAATCTTCGATGCGTTCTTGATCTGTTTTATTAGTTGGTTGTCCTGATGCAGGTACAAACGATGAGTCTGCCCACATCCTATTCCAAAGTCCAGACATAAAAATAGGGGGTACGTACCCCCTAATTATAACATTAAACTGGATTATATGCAGGAATCAAAATTCCTCCACCACCATCATCATCGTCATCGTCGTCGTCCCAAGGGAGATCACCAAGCATAAAGAAACTAACTATGAATACCGTTATGACGGGCATGAACAAAAACATCACAGTTTGAATGTATGTTTGTTGATCAACGTACATTAAATTAATCCGTGAGCGTATACTGGTAACCCAACTGTTGCTGTGATAGTTGTAGCTACAATAAAATAAAAGAATGGAATGTAACGTACAGACATAGGTTTTTTGTACGCTTCCATGACGTCGTGATAGTTCATTAGAATATACCTGGGGCGATCCAACCAGTGAAACCATAGTTCACTACTGCTGCGAGTAGACCAATCATCGCTAGTCTACCATTTAATTTTTCTGCAAATATCCAATGTTTCATTATACAAAACCTGGAATGAGTTGACCTGTTGTTAAGTAAGCACCGATCCCTGCGATGATACCGATCATTGCTAGTCTACCGTTAAGTTTTTCAGCAACTACCTTTTGTGCTTCTATTTCTTTAGTATTTGATGGGTACATTAGAATATACCTGGGATGATTTGTCCTGTTGTTGTATAAGCACCAACTGCTGCTACGAAACCTAGCATTGCTGCCCAACCATTAAATCTTTCTGCTTCTGGAGTCATTGTTTTTTACCTGTTTGTGTTAAAAGTGTGTCGATTGTGTGTATGGATTTAAAATCCTAGGATTCCACCAAAGAAAAAGTTTCCTGTGGTGACGTAGGATACAAAACCAGCAACTAAACCTAGCATTGCCCATCTACCATTGATCTTTTCAGCATTCTTTGCCCATGATTCATAGGAAATGCTCTCATCAATATAAGGACGAGTTTCGGTTGGATACATGTTTTGTCTTCCACCTGATTCAGTTACTGTAGTCATGTTAATCTTAACAATTTGTTACATTACGTATTATATATGTAACAAATCTTAAAAGTCAAGCCCTCCATTCATAAGAATTTCTTAACATTCATATAAGTTTGATATACTTCCATGTGTTTGTAGGGGATATGGGGTGAAGATCAGAAAAAAATCTTAATTTCCCATAGGTTAGGACATCAAGATAGAAAACCCATATAAATAAACAGGAAGATCTACATCTATACTAGCATGAAAAAATATTTAATGCTCGTTTCTCTTTTTGTTATTGGTAGTGCGGCACATGCTGGTGGGTTGAGTACTAGGCATCAGTCTAGTTTACAACACACAGTAGACGCACAAAACGCCACATACTCAAGGATGGGAAACTCATACGCCATCTCTGGTACCAATGTTACAACCACTCACGGAACTGGCGACAGCGCAGTGACTGGTGGACTAGGAGTCAACACATACAGTTCAACAACTGGTGTTGGAACAGTTGGTACAATCACGGCAGGTCAAGGAACAACTAACGGAACTGGATCCTTTTCGTTTGCACAATCATTCACTCAGGGTGATATAGCGGGAACTGGTTCGGACTATACAGACTTTGGTACTGTAACTATGACTAGCGCAGGCACACAGAATACCTCAGCTAACTCGCCAGGTACTATAACTGCTGCTCACGCAATTACCTTAACAGGTACAGGTAACGTAGGTACATCTACAACAGGTCAATTTGTAAGTGAAGTAACTATCTTTGATTAACACCATGAGGAATATATCTAAACTATTCCTCATGTTTTTCACAATGGGTGTAACCCCAGTCATAGCAGTGCCTGTGGTCCCAAATTTCCAACAGGGCTCGATGACCACTCACACGGAAACGACTTCTACTGTGACAGAAATTATAAATTCGATGGATTATAACACAGGCTATCAGTGGTCTGTCACAGGGAATGGGATAACAACCAACGATAATTTATCACCAACCACTACAACTAATAATGTAACGATTGAAGGAGTGAATACAACATGGACAGGAGTAGGGTCAACACCAACCTTTACGCAGACGACACCAGGAGCAGCGTTTCAATACACAGAAACGATGCAAGGACCAGGATTGTCGAATCACACAGTAATAAATCGCACAACAAACGTAACAAGCGTAACAGATACAACAAGTATCTTCAGTCAATAGCAATATCCCTTGCTATGACTGGGTTTATGCCGTCTGCTATAGCAGAAACAGTTGGTGGAGTTAGTGCGACTGCATCGCCGATCGCGAATTCCAGTGGCAGTGTCACCAATCAAGCTATACAGGTGTTACAGGGACCGTATATTACTAACACTTATGGTGGTGGTATACAATGTCAAGGTGCAACACTCAACGTTACACCATATGCAACAGGAACTGCATCAGCGCAAAAACCATATGAAGATTACTGGGATTCGCCAGTGTACGACATGTCTGACCTAGATGATAACGGTGTGTTAGACAATCCTGGGGACATACTCTACTACGTTCCTACAAGAACAGCACAGAAAGATAACTATAACATTTCACTAGGTGTTAGTGCTACATGGTCTAAACCATTAGATAAAGAAGCACAAGAGCAATGTAAAGAAGCAGTTGCTACACAGATAGCTCTACAAAAACAAGTAACTGCTAATAAAAGATTAGATTTTGAGGTCGCAAGACTGAAAAATTGTGGTGAATTAATGAAGGCTGGAATATCATTCCATCCAAAGTCACCATACTATAGTATATGTGCAGACGTTGTGGTACAAGGTGTGAATGGAGTCACTCCACATAACCATACAATTACACCTAATCCTCCTTCTAAGGTTTCTTCTTCTTCATCTTTAAAGGATCTAACCCTTTCGATTGGCGATATTGATTAGTCTTCCTTTCACTTCTAGATAACTCACGGTGTGTACCTGTTTTCTTTTGAATAGTAGCGATTGCTTTTTTTACTGCAGGTTTAAATAATCTTAATAGTAATGGTGTAGCAGTAGCTCCTGCAGTTGCAATGATTGCGATCGCTAATGTTGTAGATGCTTGATTTGCAGTGGGTAAAAATTTCTCAGCAGGTGTAGTAGGTTCGTACAATGTTACACAGATCTTACCATCCTGACTTAACTCATGACCTACAACTTTCTCATCACCAGACTGCGTGAGGTCACCGACTCTCAGTTGAGCAGGACCTGGACATGGAACTTCTGTGGGTATATTTGTTGGAACCTCAGATTTTATTTCTGGTGTGTCTGGTGGTGGAATAACAGGAGGTGGTGGTGCCTCCTGAGTCATAAGTAATTGATCTGGTTTATAGTCCATCGCATCATATGATGGATATTCTGCATCACAAAATACCAAGGCATTATCTTCATCGTCCTTGATAATTTCATTATTCCTATCGCTAAACTCATGTGCTTCAACACACCCAGGCATATCAATAATAGGATTACCTATTATGACTGTAGCAGGTGGTGCGTATGGAATAACTTGAGTTGGAGTTGTAAGTAAAAATTCTGGTATATCAGCACTGAATATACCTACATCTTTTATATACGTATTGCGAATATAGGAATCATTGATGTGAATCTTTGGGATAGACATTAACAGTTCTTATTCAAATCCTCAGCCATACCTCCACCTATTTCTGCCCCCTGATTACCGCCAAACATAGCGACCCAACCAGCAGCAACCCAACCAACAAAGGGGATACCACTAAGAGCAGGAGCAGCACTAGCACCAATACTTGTCCCCACAAGTCTTCCTGTACCTTTTGCGGATCCGATTGCTTCGATACAGGCTTCGCTTTTTCGGGCATCAGTTATTGCTTGTGCCTGAGCACCTGTTAAACCAGGTGGTTGATCTATCCAAGACCTAGCATTAGACACTGCACCACCTTGGTTGGTCTTACCATCCATGAAGTATTCTTCAGCAACCTTAGTTGTTTCTGTAGCAAGTCCTAAGAAACCACCTTTCTCTTTAATATCTTTCGTGATGTATGCAGTCTTAGGATCGTTTGCTTTATATGAAATAGCATATCCCTCGTCTGATACACTCACTTTATATGATGTGTAAGGACCTACAGGTAAATCAACTGATGGTAGTGGTGCTTCTTTATCTCTCGTGGCGATATATCCTATCATACCAAGATGTGAGACAGCGAATAGACTGCCTACCACACCAAATGATATCCACTTCCACTTATTAGTAAGCATGATAACCTCCTAGAACTTAGGAATAGAAGGAGAAGGAAGTGCTGGACCAGTTGCATTTGGAAGCATGTCTGGTAGAGAACCAGTGACTGATCCTAGTGCTGCCTCTGTAATTTTTGATTTAACGTCTTCAATGATTGCATCCTTTCTAATGAATACATATCCACCGAGACCAACTATTCCTAGTGCTACTGCACCTGAGAAAATAGCGATTCCATTAATAATTTTTTGCATGATTTTATTTGTCTGGGACAATTTTTACAGGACCTGATTCAATCCTGATAGTTTGTGCAGGAGCAGTCTCCGATGCCTTAGCGATAAGAAACTCCATATCTTTTTTAGATATGTTTGCATCTCCACCACCAGCAGCATTCTTTTTCTTACCTCCCGTCTGGACGCCAAAAGTAGCTAGCGTTCCTGTGAAGACCGAAGCTATGAAAGTTGGATCAATCTTTTCTCCTGCATCATATCCAGGTATTTTAACGTAGTTTAAAGTTAAAATTCCAGCGGACCACACGAGAACGATCACTCTTATAAGAGTCGCTAGGTATGCTAGTTGTTCCTCTTTATCATCTGCAGCTTCTTTAATCTTACCAAGGATACCTTTCGGTTTCTCCTCGACTTTCTTTGTATCTGCCATAATGTTTATTATTTGCTATTCTATTTATACTAGTTCTCGTCTGCCCTATAGGTATTTCCTCTTGGGAACAGCAATCCAACTCTAGGTCTCTTATCTTTTAATAATTCTCTACTGGTTCTGAGACCAGCAATTGTACCCGTCTCTGGTGCAGGTGGAGAGTTATTAGTCATGTACGTAATTTCTGCAAGACCTGTCCCTGATGGTGTTTCTGCTGGTACTGTTTCTTCATCAACTTCTTCAAAGAACCTAGGATAAATTTGACCAAACCCAAGTAATGCTGTAGGTCTACCAGGAGAAACAAAAACAGTTGGGTTAAGATATGTGAGCGTATAATTTATAACTCCTGGGCGAGGTCCCTTAGTCCACAGTGAAGTATGTTGACTTCCAAAAATTTTATTAAGTCCTTGATCACGCATATCTGCACTACTTAGTGTTAAGGTGTAGTTAAGAGTGGGTGGTGGTGTTTGATCTGTCCAATCAGAAGTATGTTGACTTCCAAAAAGTTTATTGAGTGCTGGATCACGCATTTGAACACCAGTATATGCGAAGGTATGATTACCATATGGTTTTGTTCCGTTCGACGCAGTAATATTATTAACATTCTGATTACCTGCTCCAAATAAAGTTCCCCAGTTTCCATCAATAGCAGGATCAACTTTCCAATACCTATCAAGATCGGATTGAGCCGAAGAACCAAACTTAAGATTTCCTGGAACTGCTGGAGAACCACCAGTAAATGATCTTATATTATTAACTCCACTACCTGAGAGAGTAAAACTATATGTTTGTGCGTTACCTGTAGAAGTATCTGTTACTGTTACGTTGAAAGATGAGTCTTGAAAATAACTACTGGTAGAAGGTGATTCAAGATATCCTGTGGTTGTATTGAATGTTATATTAGTACCAATTAAACTATCACCAGTAATTGTCCATGGTCCTACAGAAAGACTTTCTCCACCAACAGCAACAGCATTTGAATACCCTAGATTAATACTAATATTAGAGTTATGTGCAATAGGACTTTGACTAATTGTTCCTTGTCCTTGATCCCATGTGTATTGTTTCATCACAAAAGGGAACATAATACCTCTATTCACAGGAGGAGTAAAAGTTTTAGTTACATAATTATAGTACCCAGCATCAACGGGAAGACCAGTACCAATATTTAAACCAGTATTATTAGCTTCTTCATAATCGGTTCTAGTAGTTAAAGATACACTTCCATAGTGAGGACCATCAGTTTCTTGGAATGTACCAGTAACGATACCCATAGAAAATGGTCCAGCACCACCAACATTAACATTGCTAGATGTAAATACATTACTGGTACCAAGATCAATTGTTAAAGTATTTGCGACAGCATCTTCAGCGACGATTCCCCACCATTGTCTAAGTGCTTCAGTTAAATTAATATTACCTACAATTGTTGCTGGTGGATAAGGTGTTCTGATTTGTACTTTTTTGTTTATATTTCCTAAAAAATAACTAGCATCTGCTGGGTTAAACTTAACTACAATCTGAGAAGATCCATTACTAGTTGTAAATGGATCAGAGACAAGTTCTCTTTCATCCATTCCATTGATAGGATAGTTAGTATTTCTACCAGAATCTGTCCTGAATCCTGGGTTAGGAGTGTTAACCCAGTCTTTTGCTTTTTGTGGTAACCCAGTGGTAGTGTAATCATAATTAAAATAGTCCAACCATACTGCTAAAACACCAGCAACAATAGGTGTTGAGAAAGAAGTTCCACTAATATTAGAGTACCATGTACTCCACGATGCATCTAAGTAACTCGTTGTGGTTGTCCAGTCATACTTAGGACATTCAACTCTAGTTCCAGGAGCATAAACATCTACAGCGTCTCCGTAGTTAGAAAAATCAGCATAGGTATCGTTCCATTCAGTAGCACCAACTACAACTTTAGGTTGATCGTAGTCAACAGCATTAAATCTATAATCTATTGGTCCTCCAGTCCTACTTCCAGGTTTCATTTTTGCTTGAAGAGGACCTAAGAAAGTATCACTTGCTGATAAAAATCCATTACCAGCAGAGCGACAAATAATAATATTATGTGACCTACAAACAGTGCTTTCAATCTCATCTAAAATTTCTATATCATTGTATGGATAGTCTGTACCCACATCATTTAATTCAATGATGGGTGTGCCTGCACTAGGTTGTGTAGCACCAAAAGAAGCATTGATAATTGATGGTCTATTGTTATTTTTATAGTAACCACTATTAGTAACATGATGATTTATGACTGCTTGATATGCTGCAGCAATATCAGAAAATGTTCCAGCTAACTGAGAATTGAATGCTGCGAGTGAATAGATACGTGCTTTCTTAGCAACTCCATATCTGTATCCAGCTGCAAGAACTGCACAAGCAGTTCCATGTCCGTTAGTATCTTCATTAATATTTGGAGTAAAGGCAGAAGCACCATAATGACTCAAAGAATATACTCTATAGTCTCCTTGTTCTGATGCACCATCTAAATCAGCTCTATTATCTGGATGAAATAATTCTGGATGAAGTGCTGCTCCTGCACCAGTAGGTCTACTAGCACCTCTAACTCCACTATCAATCACATAGATATCAATACCATCACCATCTCCTCCATCCCAACTGAAAGTACCACCACCAATTGTTAATGCAGTTCCTCTACCATTCTTACTAATTCTATTCAAATGCCACGTATTATAAGACGGGGAAATGGTCATGTATCTATCTGGAGATGTAGCATACCTTCCCAAACCAGGTGAACTAGGAGTGTAGAAAAATAATTTATCAGCTGATGCACCAGAAAAAACTATATCAACACTATTCGTACCATAAGTAACACCTTGTGTGTATAAAGTACCACCTTTATGAGTACCATCTTGTGTCTCAGAAAATTTAAGAGGGAAACTGGACATCGAAGCATCAGTTACATCGAATTTTATTGTCCATCCATTTGGGAAACCAGTTATTACATTTGGAGATCTATACCAAGGAGCGCTACCATTTGGAGAAAATTCATATAAGTTTTGTCCGTTGACTTGAGTCACACGAACATATTGAGTTGCAGTATAAGTGTTTACAGCAAACTTTGTATTATCAAGAGGATCTAATACAGCATTATCTACCTGAATAGAATTAGATTCTTCCTCTATGGGATCTAATTTAATAATTGTATCCCAGAAACATGTGTGACCACAACCATGAACATCATTTTTTACTTGGTCAATATTTTCATCAGGAATTTGAAAAATTAATATACGAAAACTTTCAAGACTCTCTTGCAACTGAGCATAAGAAAGTCTCGCTTCAATAGAAGCACGAATGTCTTCTAGAGGAGAATTACCGCATGCTTTTACTATTAACCTTTTCATCTTACCCCCAATTAGGTGGTTCTAGCACAGAATAGAATTCCTCTAGTTCTATCTGTTTGATTATATGATCCTGTAATTATAGTGTAGATTTCTTGATTACCAACAGTAATTGTATCACCCTGTTGAATGTTTGCTGATGGAGTAGCGACATCAAAATCAATCATAGCAAAATCATTAGGTAGATAGTATGGTACTGGAGCCATTTTTATACTTAAAGGAAGACCTTTAATAACTGCGTTAAAGTTAGTACTATCGGGCATTATTTCTTTAGAGTAACTATTATTATAGTGACCACCCACACCTCTATAAGTATGATCTAAATTAGATCTGGTGTAGATATTAACGTAACCAGTAGTTCCTTCTTGGGAAGTTAATGATGTAGATCCATAAGTTGTACTCATAGAATAAGGTCCTCGACCTGTTTCGTAAGTTGAATCAGTTCTAGAGGGTAAGAATCCATACTCAGCAGATCTCTTAGAAAAACCACTTGAAACCGAGTTACCTGAGTCAAATTGACCAGCAAGAAAAGATTCAAATGATACGTAAGGTTGTGTTGGGTTAGCATCACCAGGTATGTGGATGATAGTAACACCACCTAAAAACAATTGATTGTAATCAAATAAACTACTTGTATAATCATGAACAAACCAAGTCATAAAAGTATTATCAGCTAAGTTAGTTGATGATAAGTTAGGTTGCTTGAAAGAATAAACAACAAATTTTGGATCAAGTCCAGACTGATATGATATAAGATCTAGAGAGTATGCATTGTATGCATTCCTATCTGCGATGGGTTCTAGATGATCATCATAATTAGCGGTAGAAAAATGTGAAGGACTATATGGGGTTGAAGTACCAGACCAACTATCATTAAGACGATATGAACCTGGGGAACCATACTTATCAAGATAAGGAGATCCTTTGAATCGAGCATCACCCAAATAATTTGCTATATCATACTGAGTTACATCAGTTGTACCTGCATCATTGTAATGAAAATCATGACCTTTAGCTTGACGTGCGTTACCATCAATAGTGTATGAAGTAGGGAGTGTTGTTGTTTGTGGAGCGTAACCAGATCCTGTAATAATATTAATTTCTACTTGACCATTAACATCATCATTAAATTGATATGCTTGATAAGTAATTCCATATTTTTTATTTTCCTGAACTTCCCTTCTACATACACCCCAAGGAGAAACGGCTGCTTGTCTATTTTGCTTATCAAAAAATGCGTTTGTTTGACCAAAAGTTGTAGGAACAATATTAGACTGTCCTGCAGCAACTACAGTAATTGTGTTGTAATTATTGTAAGCATATTCTCCTCTAAGATAATATGTTCCTGCTTGTCCTGGAGAAGGTTTCCATTTAAGATATTTACTATCTTCACTATAACTGGCGCCAGTATATTGTCTAGCACCTTGATTAACAACATTCTTAACCGACATTCCCCACTCGAACTCTTGTTCATATCCTGTGTTTCCTAAGGTAGAAGTTGTGAACATATCATACCATAAAAGATAAGTCTCATGATCAGTTGGAACTTTCAATAAGAGAGTATCGCCTTCAGCAATAGTAATATTTCCTGCAGAAGTATTTTTATTGGTACTGACTGCACCATTAGCATCAATACCAGTCAGGTTACCAGAAGAATCATACTCACATGTATATGTACTACCACCCTGAGCAACTCCTTCAATGTAAACAGTTACTTGAATATCCTGTACACCATTAGAACCATTACCACCAAAATCCAAATCATTTAATGTTAAAATATCTCCATTTGCATATCCAGAACCAGGACGATTAGGGTTTACAGATCTTACTTTTCCATTATATACACCTACCTGAAAGGTAGCACCAGTTCCACTCCCTGTCCAAGCAGTTGGAGCAACATCATAGTAATAATCCCAAGTAGCAGATGTATTGCGTTGAGTATTTTCTCCACCATAAGTAAAAGATTTAACACCAGCAACCAACCCAGTAACAGGACCCATGTGTGCTCCTACTGTAGTGTGTGCATCTTCTATCAAGTCGATAACATCACTTCTTGACCACCCAATTGGTTTACTATGTACAGTTCTTGTTACAGCCATCTTCTATTACGCCTCCAGTTGCAGTATTGTGAGAGTTGCGGTGATTGTTGTGTTTCCCGTTGTAAGATTTTCCACAGTCAAATAAATGTTATCACTAACAGGTGATTCAGTATTTCCACCAACGGTAAATGGAGTAATAATTTGTGCTTGATTCTGACCTGTAGTAATCACTTCAGCAATTACACCAGATCCAGGATCAGGGTCTTCACCAGAAGTTCTACCTGTATCATTAGTCCTTGCTTGGCTACTACTATATATGCGACACCATGCCGCATCAGATAAGTTAATTTGAATTAATGCATATGATTTAAACCCAGTTATATCTAACGTATCAAAAGTTCCAGGTGCTAAAAGAATTGTAGTTCCACTTACAGTTGTTCTACTGGAGAGAGTACCTCCTCCCCCTCCTCCTCCACCGCCAGTAGCACTAAGGATACCAGCAGCAGTAATAGAAAGACCTGATCCAACAATTACACCACCCAACTGAGATGATGTAGCAGGAACAATATTAGTAACACCTGAAGTTTGATCTACATTAATTGAAGGACCATTTTTAATACCACCAAGAGTAGTTGGTGATGCGATAGAAATTGCAGATGAGTTAGTGCTGAGAACTCCAGAAGAATCAATAGCTAATCCATTTCCTACCTTAACTCCTCCAAGAACTGTAGAAGATGCAGTTGGAAGAGTTACAGTAGCAATTCCAGTGCTACTATCAATCGCTAATCCAGAACCAATCTTAATACCACCTAATATAGTAGCAGAAGCAACAGGAAGAGATTGGACATTGGAACTAAGAACACCAGTATTACTGACGGAAAGACCAGCTCCAATAATTACACCACCTAAAGTAGCACCTGTTGCTGCGGGTAATGTATATCCACTAGGAGCAGCACTGATCTGTCCGTTTGATGGATCTATAGTAATACTAGTTCCGTCTACTCTAACTCCACCTAATATAGTAGTGGTAGCTTGAGGTAGTGTATATCCACTAGGAGCAGCACTGATCTGTCCGTTTGATGGATCTATAGTAATACTAGTTCCGTCTACTCTAACTCCACCTAATATAGTAGTGGTAGCTTGAGGTAGTGTATAGAAAGAAGTAGGTTTGTTGAGAATTTGTGTTAATCCAGAAGAAGAATTCCAATCAGCATTTACTGGTTGAACACTATTGAAAGTAATTCTATTGTTAGCAGGTTCATGTGTTAATGTCGTACCACCTAGAGCAAGAATCTGATAACTAGATGTTGTACCATCCGTAGCGGTAAGAGTAACTGTAGCTTCGTTACTTGCTAAGGTAGTTCCTACAGAAAGAGTATAGTTATTTAAGTTGTAATAATTAGTTCCATCGTTTGTCCACTCCCACTTATCAGTAGATTCATTCCAACGTAATACTGTATCGGTTTCAGTACCTCTATCAATTCTGATTGATCCATTTTGTGATGGAGATCCTGTCGTACCGTCATTAATAATAATCTCATTGTTAGATACGCTGAGAGTATTTACGTTGGTGTTAGTTGTTGTTCCTTGTACAAGTAAATTACCTGTGATTGTAAGGTCACCAATAGTTAAATTATTGGATGTAGTATTACCTCTACCTGTAATAGTATCAAGAGTATCAGACTCAGAAGTTAGATATGCTGGAGTAAAATTTTCCCACTTTGATGTAGATGAGTTATACTTAATCAGATCACCTGTAACCAAACTCGATATTGTTACATCAGTTAGATCAGGCAATGCAACTTGAGTTAGATATCCAGCAGTACCATGATCACCCCATCCATATGCAGCATTCCATTCTGATAATTTTGCTAGTGTGATACTACCAGCAGGAGAAGCAGTAAATACAGGGTCAGTTTCTGCTGCTGTAGCAGCATTTCCTGGTTCCCATTTACCAGCAGTAGAATCCCAGATAAGTGCTTGTCCGTTTGTTGGTGCCGCTGTTGCTGTATCAACATCATTAAAAGTATTGATAGAAATATTAGCGAGATCTCCAACAACTAGGTATCCTTGAGTACTATGGTCTCCCCAGTTGTATGCTGCATTCCATTGAGTAGATCCAGAAGATCCATTCCCTGTAGTAATACCTCCAGTAAATGTTGCATCAGTTGGATTAGTAAAGTTAGCAATACCACCTACAGTTAAGTTTGTTATTGATATACTAGGGTTACCAGATAATCCAGTAGCACTACCAGAAATATCTGCACCAGCGATGGTTGATGTAGATGGATTATATGTAAGAGTATTGTCTGCAAATGTTTCTACGTTACCAGTAGCAGCAGATCCAAGAATTAAAGGTAGTTGAAGATTATCAGTTGCCTTTGTTGTTACGTTAATAACATTATTTAATTCATTCAACCATTCAGATGTACCATCATATCTTATGACTTGATCTGTTGTTAGAGAAGTTAGTGATACATCTGTTAAATCACCAAGAGCAGACGCTCCACCTCCTCCACCACCAGAAGGAGCAAGAGATACCCAAGAGGTTCCGTCCCACTCCCAGGTAATACCTGCTGCGGTGTGTGTAGCTCCTGGTGAAGGATTCGATGGGAATGTAATAGCCATAAGGGTATTTATTTAAGTCTTAATAATGAAAACCAAAGCATAATATGGTGGTAAGTTGTTGTGTGCTTGTCCACCACCTTCGTTACTCATACTAAATGTATCAGCAGGATAACCACCAGCACCACCATATCCAATCGAGGTAGAACCTCCACCTGGAAAATATTTCTTATTATCGAATGTTGTATCATGTTTATGTGCTGGCATTTGATCTGTTGTTAAGGTCACTGTTGATTCACCACCAGTAGCACCAGCATTATAAGTGGAACCAGCACCAACAATAAACCTATCTCTCAGATCGGGAACGTATTGACCAACGATTGCTGCTAAAGCACCGTATGAACCAGTTGATTGTCCATCACACAATAACCAACCTGCAGGTGCTGTTGATCCACCATACATTATAATAGCTCCAACAGGAGCAGCTTCAGTAACACGAGCATCTGCTACCCATGCGCTAGTAGATGCCGACCATCTTACAACGTCTCCCTCAGCAAAACCACTACTTTGTGCAGTTACAACTTCTTTGCCTTCATAGGTAAGCACACCATTAGGAGCACCAAGAGAGAATGATTGTGGAGGATTCTGATCGTTAGTAAACTTAATACTATTATCACTTAAGAATAGGTGTCTTACTTTTTTCTCTGCTGTTCCAATATCATAAGTAGCATTTGATGTAGGTACAATATGGAAATCATATTGACCCATCAAACTCTCGACATCACTATCACCATATCCAGCACCAAGATCAGAATAAGTAGTACCATCATTAGTGAACTCCCACTTATCTGAAGTTTCATTCCAACGAATTTCTACATTAGTGGATGTACCTCTTTCAATTGTGAGTCCACCATTTTGTGATGGTGTACCTGTCTCATCACTGTTAAGAGTAAGATTAGAATCTCCAATATTTACAGTGTTACTATTGACTGTGGTTGTCGTTCCGTTGACTGTTAGATTGTTACATGTAAAGTCTCCAACTGTTGCTGCTAGAGCACTTGTATTGCCTGCTGTTAATACTTCATTTAGTGTTGGTGCAGTACCAGTTAAATCGGGAGCCATTTCCCATGAAGCACCATTATATTTTAAAATATATCCATTCTGAGCATTAGAAACTGCATCTACATCACTAAGATCATTAAGAGCAAGTGACTGTTGGGCATTTAGAACATTTATTGTTCCAAACATCGCAGGATGTGCTGTACATTGATAGTACAATGTATCAGGTGCATTCATTGGAACAACAAATATTAAATCTGTATTATTAGCTGCATCGTTATTTGTTACACCACTATTATATTGTGTACCACCACCTGCTTGAGCAGTAGTCGATTGAATTCTAAAAGGATGTCCACCTGTTCTATTTTTAAAGACATATGTCTGACCTCTTATGAGGTATAGAGTTGGATCCTCAGCGTTTGTAGGGAATCCTTCGCCAGCAAATACATAATGAGTCGCTGCTGTTTGTGTAAGAGTCCATGAGATTACTGGTTGTCCAGGTATATCGTCAAGATTATTTGCTACCCACTGACTTGTTGTACCATCATACTGTAATACATCTCCAGTAGTTATAGTTCCAGTGGTTACATCAGTTAGAGCATTAAGAGTTGTTGCTCCACCACCGCCTCCTCCAGATACGGTAGACCATGTGACGCCACCCGATCCATTACTGGTCAAGACCTGTCCACTAGTCCCGTTGGAAGTTGGGTAAGTTAAACCACCAGCAACTAATCCATCAGTGTATACAAATCTCCATTTCTTAGTTGTGCTACCAAGATCAAATGTTCCATCAGTAAATGGTAGTGCAGTTCCATTTAAACTCATTCCTGCAAACGTAGGAGAACTAGTTGAATCTAAACTAAACTGTGTTCCTACTAGATTGATACCAGTTCCAGCAGTGTATGTTGTATCAGTATCAACCTGTGCTACCCAAGCATAGTCAGTACCGTTCCAACTTAAAATTTGATTTGATGTAGCACCACCAGTGTTAAGGTGAGAATCTACATCACCAACTGTAAAGGATGTACCACTACCGCCACCACCTCCAACAGGATTGGCATCAACCCATACAGTAGAGTAGAGAATTTTTAATCTTCCTTTATCTGATTCCCACCATAAGTCACCTGAAGTAGGGTTAGCAGGAGGGTTATCAGATATGGTTACATTAGCACCACCTCCACCAGAAGGAGCAGCAACAAACTCAAGTGCTGTTCCACCAGAGTTAACTGCAATAAATTGTCCAGGAGTTCCTAACGAAGATGCAGTATCACTTAGTCCTACAAAAGTAGTAGATCCAGTAGTTCCTGTTTGATCTGCTACCCAAACAAAATCAGTACCATTCCAACTAAGAATTTGACCTGCTGAAGCACTAGAAGTATTGAGGTGTGTGCTTACATCAGAGTCACCATAAGATGAGGTAACACCATTAGTCCAGTTACTTCCATTGTAATAAAGAACCTGACCTGAACTTGGAGATGAAATAGTAACATCAGTAAGATGATCTATAGCAGTTACAGTTGATCCACCACTATTACCTGCTGACCATACAATATTTCCTGTGCCATCACTTGTTAAAACTTGACCTGATGTCCCGTTGGTATTTGGATAGGTTAAACCTCCAGCAGTTAATTGTCCAACTGAGATATTGTTGATAGTGGTATTACCTCTAGTTGTTACACTATCAAGAGTATCTGTTTCAGATGTTAAGTATCCTGCAGAAGAATGATCACCCCAACTATACGCTAAATTCCAATTTGCTTTATCTGTATTTGTTGCTTGTAGATATCCAACAATAGAATGATCACCCCAATTATATGCTGTATTCCAATTAGAAATATTTGTACTAGTAATATTTGCTGCGGGTGATGCAGAAAATATTGGATCTGTTTCACTTGAAATAAATGAACTGATATCGGGTGGAGTAAATGTAAGTAGGTTTTGTGCAGAGTTAAATGTTAAACTACCAGAACCAGAGGGGATAGAGTTGTTGTTAACAACCATCGAACTGTTCTGTTGTATACCACCACCAGCTGTAACAGTAGTAGGAACCCATCTATTACCATTAGAACTAAAACTTAGAACTTGTCCATCACCAGGGTGTCCTGCTTGAACATCTAATAGATCTCCAAGTTGTGTGATACCACCTATGGGAATCCACTCACCGTCTTGATACATTTCAAGTCGGTTAGAAACATTATTATAAATTACAGATCCGTTTAGAACATTTAGATAATCACGTTCACTAATAGTTTTACTTGGGAACTTGATGTAATCTAGTGCTTGTAGTTCTGTAATTGTTGCACCAGTAGATACAATATTATCTGATACAAGATATCCTTTAAGTGTTAACTCACCTTGAATAGGTTCAAATTTAATTTTATCTGAACCAGCAAGTCCTCCATTGTTATTATATTGTATTGAGTAGTCACTACCACCAGCAACAATACCACCAGAACCTGCTGCACCTGTGTTTGGTGCTGTAGAAATATTTGTAATTCTACCACTAGGATCAACAGATATAACAGGAATGACTCCAGAACTACCATAAACTCCGTTAGGAACTCCAGTTAAGTTTGATAGTTGTGCTCCAGAACCAGTGTATGTTGTAGCGTTAACAGTACCAGTAACATCAATACCAGTAAAAGTAGGTATTGCACTTGCGCTAAGGTCTTGAGCAACAGAAAACTCTAGTCTTGTTCCAGTTCTTGTTAGAGTAACACCAGTACCAGCAGATAAAACTACCTCTTCAGAATTTCCAAGATTATCTGTTAAACGAATACTTTTTCTATTTGGTTGCTGTTGATTTTCTACAGATAGATTGTATGTTGTGTTATCAGCATTGATGGTTAGTCTTTTCTGGACATTATCTAAACTGACTAAAGCACTACCAGTACCAATAAATCTAACAATATCATTAGAGTCTACAGATGTGGTAACACTGTTATCTCCAATACTCCATCCATTATATGTTGGAGGTATAGAAGCCCAAGATGTATTTTGTCCATCGGTTGTTAGATACTTACTAGAGTTTGCTGCTTGTGATGGTAAGAATGCATTCAAAGCATCATTAGCATTAGTTTGACCTGTACCACCATATGCAATACCGATAGTTTGTGCTTCCCATCTACCAGCAGATAGAACACCAACAGATTCTAAACTTGATGCTCTGATAATATTTCCAAGTCCTGTGCTGGTAATAACTTCATCACCATTGATTTTATAAGTTCTTCCACTAGCAAGATCAAAATGCTCAGAAGAAGTCCATGAGTCATTAGTATTACTCCACAGAATAGTATGTGGAGAATCACCTTTAAGTCTAATTCCACCACCATCTGCTACAGAATCTGTAGGTATTACAACATCATTTAAGTTAATAAATTTGTCTTGAGTAGATACAGTAACTGTATTACTTGTAGTGGTTGTACCTTGTACAATTAAATTTCCACTAATAGTTACTTGCTGGAATGTAACAGGATCATTTGGACCTACAGGTTGTCCAATCTTAATCTTGTTATCACCAGTGATTGTAACACCACTCTCTCCAGTGTATGTTGTATTGTCGTCGTTAACATTGATGGTAAATGTTCTACCAGACTGGGTGATTGTCGCTGCACCAGTTCCGATAAGATTAAGATCACCATCGGTATAATTCTGTCCGTTAACACCTAATCGTGTAACAGTATTTGTATCAGTGAATGAAGAATCTATAGTAATTCTTCCACCACTTCTTGTAAGAGAAACATTATTGCCTGCTACAAGAACAACATCGGTGTATCCACTTCCAGATCCACCAGCAGACAATCTAATTACTTTATCAGTAGCAGGGTTAGCACCATCAATAGTGCTAAGTGTGTAAGTAGTATTGTTATCTGTGAGGGGTACATTGCTCCAACCCACTCCAGTAGTAGTCCTAGAAAGAACTTGACCAGTCAATCCAGTGTCACCATTTAAAGAGATGATACCCTCAACTACCAAAGATTTAGTAGAGGGAACTCGAAGACCTTCTACTGCTAAAGTAGGTCCACTATTGCTTTGATTGATGAGTTCATCTACTCTAATTTTAGACATTAGACACTACTTCCCCTGTAATAAAAGTATTTATCAGTTAGGGATAATAATGATCGTATAGTTTCTTGCTAGTTTCACAGTTACGTTTAAACTTAGTGAAAATATCAACAACCATATCATTCGCATTTGTTGGTGGTTCAGTCCATGAATCTATGTTTATGGGAGCATCATATTGTTGTGGAAGATCCCTAACCCATTGTCTCCACGTTTCCCAACCAGTATCATCTAAGTTACTCAATAGAATATAAGGATCAGATGATGCTAACATCTCATCCCTAGATTTTTTAGCCCTTGTACTCCAAGTAATATAATTTCGCATGTAATCTTCATCATCTAGTCTCTGTAACTCTGCATCCTGTTCTTCAACAGCTTTTTCTGCTTCGTTCCAAAGTCTTTCCGCTAAGGCACCGAAAGTATTTATCTCATCCTGAGTGAGAGATCTATGTTCTCCAGTGCTTAATTCTGTATCAGATTCAGCAGGAGCAATTTCATCGTTATAACGAATACACCAATACTTCTCATCAATTTCTTCTAAGAAATTTCTCATTCCATAGTATTTTGTAGAGTTCCACAGAACTTGACCATCATAGTCAGTCCTACCTCTCATAAGAAAAAATTTCATTTGCTTTCTTCTATCATGCCTTTATTATTTAGAGCAGCAGAAACAATAGCAGGGACAATTTTCTGTGCCTCTAACAAATTATCATGTAATTTTTTATTTTGTTCAGTAGAAATATTTCTAAAATTTTCTACAGCAGCTGCAGTAGACCTAGATTGTTGTGACGATTCAATAATTAACATAGGTAGAAGTGCTACTGTACAATCCCACTCATCAATCTCTTGTCCAGTCTGAGGATTATTACCTCTGATTTGAATCCACCATTTACATTCAAATTTTTTACATTGTCCATTTACCAACGGACACCAATCACCAGTTTCTAATTTCATTTTATAATTCTATGGGTCTAAGGAGACATTTCTTTGGCATATTATAACATCAATATACTTCACGTTCATGTTGATACTACCAGCAGATAATGATGGAGATCCATTAATATTTAGGGAGGTTGATGTAGTAATACCACCTTCATAACCTGGTTCACCAGTAAGATCCAAGTTTCCTCTAGAGGCAGTAATATCACTTGGATCAACTGCACTAACTCCTAAGTTTCCTACAGATGGTTCACCATTTACAAAGTGTGTATGACCTTGGTTACCACCTTCACCAAGAGTATTAACACCCTGATAACCTCTAGAACATGAACCATCATCCCAGTCTGCTCTACCATTGAAAGTAGCTCTTTGATAATTATGTGCGTGATGTGCTAACTCACCAACAGTCAATCCATGATGTCCTGTAAATAAGTTTCCTTTTCCTGGAGCACCATTAACAGTAAAAGAAAATCCAGATCCAAGGGCAGCATTTGGATTACCATTTAAAGCAAGGTTTCCTTTATTAACAGAGAATCCAGATCCAAAATTTGCAGTAACATTACCACTAACTCCTAAATTTCCTTGACCAGCAGTAGCACCATCAGTTCTACCCATAGCAAATGCACTGGTAAAAGCCATGCTACCACCAGTTCCACCTCCAGTTCCAGTAACAACTCTCAACGCTCCGTTATTAAAAGATCCTGTAACTTGTTGGTATCCACTAGGAGCAGAAGCCATATAAAAAACTATCCTTGCTCCATTAGGAACATCAGTTCTCTGGGGTGCGAGAGCAATAGTAGTATTATTTCCATTAGTTCTATTAAATGTAAGCGTACTTCCACTTATCGAAACACCATCAATATATCTACCATCTAAACTTTCTGTTGTAGTATTACTACCATCATTCTTTTCAGCATATATTTGACCGTTAGCTGGATTAAAATGCAACTGGTTTATTGCAATATCTAGTGCCGAATCTAGTTTGTATCTACCATCTAAATCTACAGTAACACTAGCAGGAACGTTAGATGACTGACCCGATGGGATATTTACAGTATTATCAATGGTTAGAACACCATTCGTAACATCAAAAGTAGCACTACCAATATAAGTATCTTGTTTAACATACCTAGCATCTAGATCAAAACTATAAGAATCACCGTTGCTAACAGTCATGTTCATAGTTCCATTACTGAATGTAAAGGAACTTACAGCAGTATCAACAGTGGTGATAGGAGCATACAATGTATCAAGATAATCGTATAGAGGTTCTGTTTCAATAGCAAATGTTGTATCACCCGCTCCATCATCTCTAACAAGATTCAGAATAAATCTGTTTGTGTGGTATCCAGCTGGGTTATTACCTGCTGCTGCAAATGCTCCAGACTTAATATACCAGTTAGGACCAGTGTCTGTAGTATATCTACCATCAAGATTAACAACAAGAGGAGCACTACCATCGTTAGCAGTTAAAGTTAAATCACCGTTTGCAGTGTTCCAGTTTGCTGATGTAATCTTTGCATCACTTGCACCAGCAATTGTAACATACCTAGCATCCAAATATGTTTGAAGATCAGTAATAGGTAGAACAACATCTGTTAAACCACCTGTTCTTTCAAGAGTTAGAGCACCAGTAATTTGACTGTAGCTTGCATCATTTACGTAAGAGTTTGTATCACTTGCACTAATAGCAATAACTTGTCCTGCCTGAACCATATTGATAGATCCAGATGCTTGGAAAGAAATACTTCCTGAAGCATATGAACCTCCTGAAGTGTTAGGTCCAGAAACTTGTAGTTGTGTAACAGTATCAGTGTTTGTATCAGTAGCAGCGATAGTAATATTTCCATTACTACTATCTTTTTGAACTGTAACGTTATTACCACCGATAATATTAACCTGATCAGTAGAACTACCCTGTCCTGTGCCTCCAGGAACTAACTGAAGACCGATACCACCTGTGATCTGAGCACTCGTTAAATCATATGTTGTATCAGCATCTGTAACTGCTGTAGAACTAACAGAGTATTCCATGTTACCAGTCACATCATTATATGCGACTGTGATACCAGTGTTAGCACTATTGTCTACCATTCCACCAACGATATCTTCCACCTGTTCTGAGGTTAGTACAGTATCGTTTGCATTTGTAGATCCGATAGTAATAGTATTACCAGATCTACTTAAAGTAATATCATCACTGGTTGTAAATACAACTTCCGAGTAGTTACCACTGTTATCAGTGATTCTAGTCTTAACATTATTAGTACTTGCACCATCCAGTGCAGTCATCTGATATGTGACTGGTGTAAATCCACTAGTAGACGGTAAATTATCCCAGTAAATACTACTTCCATCAGTAGTCAAGAACTTAGCAGATGCCGCAGCAACGCTAGGTGCGAGTGCTAAGAACGCAGCAGATGCAGTGGTTGTTCCTGTACCACCTTTATCAATTCCGATTACATTACCATTCCATGTACCAGTTACGTTACCACTACATGCGATAGATCCTGCTGCGAGTGCATTGGTAACAGTAAGGGCATCAAACGTAGGAGAATCTGATGTGTCTAATGCTTGAGGAAGACTGAACTCTGTTCCTACTAGATCAATACCAGTTCCAGCAGTGTATGTTGTATCAACAGAACTAATATTGAAAGTGCTTGAGTTCTGTGTGATTGTGGTACCGCCCGTACCTGAAAGAATCAACGTACCAGATACAGGACTACCACCAGATGTTTCTAAAGTAGTAATTGTGTTAGTATTAACAAAATTAGAACTGATTGTGATTTGATCACCTGCTCTAGTTAGAGTTACATTTGAACCACCAACAAATTCAACTTGAGATGAAGGAAACTGTCCTGAGGGATCACTAATTTGCACACCAAAATTACTACCAGAATCAACAGCGTTGACTTGAAAGTTAGGGAGTGTTCCCCATACCAGTTCTCCGTTGTTTCCTGTTTTAGGTATTTGATTTGCTACTGTTGACGCAGAACCTCCGTGTAATTCTACAGGTCCTCCAATTTTTAAGGTTTGATCAGCATTAATTTCAAGACCGTACGGAAATTCTACACCACCTGTACCTTGTTGATTAACTATCTGATCGACACGAGCTCGAGACATCCTATTATTTACCTAGTGCTTCCGAGGTATTTATATAAGACAATAAAAAAAGGGGTCTAATGACCCCTAACTTATGAGCTGACCCACCAGGGCAGGTTTTCAGTCTTTCCGAGACTCATCATCCTTTGTTTTAAATTCAAGTACATTATCAAGTGAATCCATATCGCTACCTGGACGTGTACCAGGGATAAATTCAATTTGATCTGCACCTGCTATGTAGTCAGATTCAAATGTGATTGGTTCGTTACTAAGATACCCTTGATAATCAAAATCTAAATTTATATTTCCAAGATCTACATCAGGAGTTTTAGAGTTGATACTTCTTATCAACTGTAGTGCTTTGAAAAGATCTTTAATGTTTTCATCTTTTTTATTATTAAGACAGGAAATAATTGCCTGTCTAAGTGAGTCCTCTGCTGTATCTAGATGGTTCTTTTCAGACATAATTTTATGAAGCATTGTGTGCATAAGCAGCGACCTCTGGATCAGGATCTAACCACTTGGTGTATTCAAAATCTTCCATAGCAGTGTCTAGTTGTATGGAATTATCCAGTAGGTACATATCGTTGTACCTCTCAGTCCATTCGTTCCATTTTTGAATGCGGTAGTCTGGTTTACCGTTAGTTTTTAAGTAACCTACCTGTACATATCGGTAGGGAAATCTTTCAAGTAAGACAGTTGGTTTCATGATGTGAGTGATTACTCGTTTATTGTAGCATGTTCTTTTTCATCTTGCAACACTTGTTTTCTACTCCAAAGTGCTACTAAAATTAGAACAACATAGAACAAAGTATCATCTATCATAACAAGGAAGAAAAGAAAACTACCACCATAGCGTAATGTGTCTGGAATTCTTTTAGTTATTCTCTGTATGAAGGGAGATATATTTCTTTCAAATTTATAGTAAAGAATTGCAGCGACCGTCACTGTGATCTCACTCATTGGAACAATAAAGTATAGAGATAAGAACACAAAGATAGACCAGTAATGTCTTGGTGGTATCTTTCTAAGTAGTCTTACGTATTTTTTACGTAGCGTCATCATGATCTCTTAGATAATCATATTCATCTAAGTCCATACTAACACAAGATTTGACATCTTCAAAGTCTTTAGCAGGAACCATCATAACTTTTCTACCATCTTTTTTAACAATCAAAAAAGACTCGCCTTGCTCACATTTTTCAATGTAATTGTCGTAGTTTTTTTGTAATTCTTCTTCAGTTATTTCAACCATTGTTTATAAGTTTTTGAGTTTCTTCAAAATCTTTCTGGAAAATATCTAGACCTACATCAGTTAGTACATGTTTGTACATACCATCAAAGATCTTAGAAGGCATAGTAACTATATCAGCACCTTGTGCAAATGAATGTTCTACATCTCCTACTGATCTAATAGATGCAGATAAAATCTCAGGATTATTATATTGAGCAGCTATATGTAGTGGAAGAACCTCTCTAATTCTCCTGATTAGATTACATCCACCAAATCTTTGGTCATCTACACGACCTACAAATGGAGATAGGTATCTAGCACCTGCTTTTACTGCTAAGATTGCTTGAGATACACTAAAAATAAGAGTAACATTTACCTTAGCATTACAATCAGTATTAATTCCAAGATCTCTACAAACCGCAAGACCATCTGGATCACAAGGAACTTTAATAGTTGCTTGCTCACCAAATTTTTCAAACAAACGCATACCTTCGCTGAACATTTCTTCAACAGAACCAACAACTTCCATACTGATATCAGGAACACCTGCATCAATTAGTTCTTGGTATACATCCTCAGGATCTTTTCCTGATTTTCTGATAAGAGATGGGTTAGTGGTTACTCCATCAATCAATCCTGTTTCAAATCTAGATATGATCTCTTGTGTATCAGCAGAGTCAATAAAAAGTTTCATGTTTATTTAATTTGAAGTTCTTCTACATCCCAGTGCCACCCGATAGATTTTATGTAATCAAATGTATCATCCATATATGTTCTATCATCATTATCGTACTTCCTTTCACATAGAAAATTTCTCATTTCTATGATTGATCGGAAGGTTCCTTTATGAGTATAGTTTTCATCGTACAAATGATACTTCATGATTCAAAATAGTCTTTCCTGTAGTACCGTCCAAGGATGTTGCTATTATAGTACATTGGCGACCCGTCGTCAAGTGCCTCAGTTAACACATTGTTTAAAAATAATTGTCTTGTCTCTTCGTAATTTGTTTTACCTAGAGTTTTATGTAAAGATTTTATCTCTCTGGTAAACGAATCTCTTCCCATCTCTTTGATGTCCAACTTGAGTTCGGGGCACGATCCATAATATCTCTTCCAGTCTGATTCACTTGTAACTCTACGCTTTCCACCTCTGGGTTTCCTCTTCTGCACGAAATACTTTCTACCGATGTACTTTTTGCCTGTTGACTTATTAGTAATGACGTAGACGTAACCGAAGAAATCGCCAATGTCGTCAGAAGTGAAAGGTTTACCCTCATATATCCAGGGGTTTTCATAAACTCGTTCCTTAACCACTTGATCATAATATTACTCTCCTATATTTATAGTTGTATACAACAGGTGCTTGCCTGTGGTGAGTCTTTATTTTCATAGATGTTATAGTAATTAAACCCATGGTATGAACAGATGTCTTCTATCATTTCCATAGATTGACGTTTACTAGGAGCACTATCTATAAAGACCATACTACCTCTTGATAATGATGGTAGATACTTGTTGAACATGTCTTCTATTGTCTTAGGATGGTGATTATAATCAGAGAAAATCATATCAACACTCTCTGGTTCTAAATGTCTACCAACCTCAGTGTAAAAATCTTCAACGAGACATCTATAAAAGGTAACACCATCTTGAATATCAAATTTATTATACAAATCTACAATATAATTCTCATAAGAACGTTGTGATAAACCTACAATCTCTGCTGCTTCAACAAATTTACTTCCATCATCAATAGTATGTAAAATACCACCACCATTTTCTTTTATTGCCTCATTCATCCACAACGTAGATGCACCTAGACCAGTACCAAATTCTATTATCTGTCTAGGTTTTAACATTTTTACCCAAGAATACAGGTGTATGCAAAGATCCTCAGATCCAAATACATCTCCTATATCATCTGTATATTCTTTGATCTTATCAATCATTCTTCAGTATTGATATCACATCCAGCATCAATCAATGCTTCAGTAGCAATCTTGATTGAGTCTTTAGAAATGTCCATAGTGGTACAATCACGTCCTAGATTATAACATGCAAGAGCAGTAGTTCCTGACCCACAGAAAGGGTCTAAAACTTTACCATCAGGAGGACATGATGTCCTTACAATACGTTCAAGTAACTTAACTGGTTTTTGTGTTGGATATTTACGCTTGTTCTTTTCAGAACGTGAGATGAAATGAATATCATCCCAGAAATTTTGAATTGGAGACCCTTTGGACTCATCTAGATAGATCTTTTTGTACGGAAGATTAGCACCCCAGTGAATAAGATTTTGCTCGTGTAAAGTTTTAGTTTTATCTTCAGCAAATCTCCACCCATACTGAGGATTATACCCATTGTATTCATACATGTGACCAATACGAGACTTCTCTCCAGTCAACTTACCTAGTGCATAAAATCCTTTATCATCTTTGTTCTTAAAAGAGTTCTTAGCATAGGTTTCATCTAGTGGTTGATACTCTACATTGAAGTATGGATCACCTTTTCTGAATACAAGAATAGAATCTACTATGTTACCCCACCCCTTACGGATGTTGTTCTTAGGTCCAGAACGTTTCCAAGAAATATTTGTATAAAACTTAGACCTAACGTCCTTTGTAATATCACCTAAGACTAAAGCATTAGAATCAAAGTTGTTGTGAGCATACAACCAACCATTAGGTTTGAGTGCAGCAAAACAATCTTGAATTACAGATGCATACCACTCAATATATGCGTCTGTTGACTCCCATTTATCATCAAATGCTACCTTCTTATCTTTTTCAAACATAAAAAATTCTCGATCCAATCCGAAGGGAGGATCGAGATATACAACATCATATTCGTCATCATAATTTGAAAGGTTTTCAACCCTTTCTCTCAAAATTTTGATCATAATTTAAAATTAGAAAACGTATCTTTCTTTACGTCTTGTTTAATACTACCTATCATGTAAGATTCTACTTCTGTTTCTTGTGGTGCTACTTGTAGTCCTTTAGAAGACAACCAGTGTGCTGTCCATGGAAGCGGATTGTTAGCGATTGGAGCATCGAAGATAGGATTTAGTCCAATAGATTTTAGACGGCGGTTAGCAGTCCATTCTACGTACTTAGAGAGTAGTTTGTCGTTTAAACCGATGATAGATCCATCTTTGAACAAGTAATTTGCCCAAGACTTCTCTTCTTCAACGCACTCTCTGAACATATTATACACGTTTTCCTCTTCTTCCGCAACTATTTGTTGCATATCTGCATCATCACCCTTCTGCCAGTTCTTAATAATATTCTGAGTCACAGTCATGTGCTGTGATTCATCTCTAGCAATGAGTCCGATGATCTTAGCAGATCCTTCCAAGAGTTTAAGTTCGCCGAAGGCGAAAGAACATGCAAACGATACGTAAAATCTAACTCCTTCAAGGATGTAGACATTCGCAATCGCTCTGTATAGTTTTCTTTTGAGTTCATATAGTTCATTTTGTGCTAGTGGTACTCCAGTTAGATTATGTTCCCACATTCTTCCAGACCCATATTCACTTGCTGCCTGTAAGAAATTATCATATGCTGCTGTAACAGACTTTGCTCTCTGTAAAATCTTTTCATCATCTAGAATAGTATCGAAGACCTCTGATGGATCAGGGTATACATTCTTAATAATGTGTGTGTATGATCTACTATGAATCATCTCCATAGTCTGCCATATGTTCATGCACCCTTCTAACTCAGGTAGTGAGCAGAAAGGACTAAAAGCCATCCCAGGACCACGCCCTTGTACAGAGTCAAGGAGGATCTGATACTTGAGATTGCTAGTAAATATGTGTTTCTGTGCATCATTTAGAGTCTGATAGTCAGCACGATCTTTTTGAAGAGATACCTCTTCTGGACGCCAAAAATAACCCAACTGAGTCTGTGTTAATCTGTCGAAGATAGGGTACTTAAATTTATCATAACGTTGGACACCAAGGGGAGGTCCAAAAAACATTTTTTGTTTTGTGTTATCAACAATGTCTGTGTTAAACACAGTCATTCCTTTAACTTTAGTACGCATTGGTTCTCCGTTGGTTCTAAATTTTGCAACTGTCACAATCTTCCTCCTGTTCTGCAAAGATATCGTTTAATAGGTTCTCTAAACCTTGTTTCTTTTCTTCTTCTTCAGAAAGATCAGTCTTGACATCATATGTATTCTGGTAGTAAGAAGTTTTCCAACCATATTTGTATGTGGTTAGGAAGTCCTGCGCCATCAAAGACACTGGTACCTCATTGTTATCATAATTTTCTGGGTTGTAGCTCCAGTTACCAGAAATTGCTTGGTCAAAGAATTTCTGCATAGCAGCGACAACTTTAATGTAACCATCATTACCCTTCATTTCCCAGAGAAGAGTGTAGTTATTCTTGTACGCATAGTACTGAGGGACAATTTGCTTAAGAGGTCCTTTCTTGGACTTCTTAGTGGACAAAAAGGCACGGGGTGGTTCGATTCCGTTTGTTGCATTAGACACAACGGAACTGCTTTCCGATGGCATTTGTGCGGACAAAGTGCTGTGCCTGAGTCCATAGGTTGCGATATCATACCTAAGACCATCCCAATCATAATTCAACTCCTCACCGCAGAACTCATCAATGTCTCGCTTGTATGTGTCGATTGGTAAGACACCATCTGCATACTTGGTGCGATTAAAGTATTCACATGCACCCTTTTCTTGGGCGATTGCGTTGCTTGACTTAAGGAGATAGTACTGGAAAGCTTCAGACAAGTCGTGGACTGCTTTCCATGCGGCAGGATCGTCATATTTGTAACCGTTCTTTGCTAGGTAGTGTGCAAGTCCGATAAATCCAACACCCAAGGAGCGACGTGCAAGCGTACTAATTTTTGCTGCCTCTACTGGGTAATTCTGATAGTCAATAAGTTCCTCTAGACCTCGAACAGATAGGTCACAGAGATTTTCAAGTTCATCTAACTTATTGATTTTGCCTACGTTGATAGCAGACAGGATACATAATGCGATTTCACCCTCTCCATCAATGTGTTGTAGAGGATCTGTAGGCAAGGTAATTTCTTGACACAGATTACTCATGTTCACTTTGTCTTTAAATGAGGAGTGAGTATTACAATGGTCGATGTTCATTAGATACAAACGACCAGTCTCTGCACGTTCTTTTAAGATGTCCAGAATAAGTGCTTGAGCACGGACAGTTTTCTTCGGAATAGTCTCGTCAGATTCATAACGTGTATAGAGATCATCAAACTCGTCAGTCCCAAAAGCATCGTACAGACCTGGGACATCGTGAGGTGAGAATAGGGTGATGTTAGAATCTTCGATGAATCTTTCATAGAAAATCTTTGATGTTTGAATTGAGTAGTCAAGTTTCCTTACCCTATTATCTTCTGTACCTTTATTGTTCTTGAGGACAATAATATCCTCTATTTCTTGGTGCCAAATGGGGAAGTGGACAGTCGCTGATCCACCTCTAATGCCGTTTTGAGTGCAACATCTGACAGTTGCTTCAAACTTTTTGAGGAACGGTACAACACCTGTGTGTTGAACTTCGCCGCCCCTGATTTTAGCGTTGATCCCACGGATCCTACCTGCGTTGATACCAATCCCAGCCCTTTGTGCGACATAACGACCAATGGCCATATCAGAAGTAAAAATACTATCCAAGGTGTCGTCACAGTCAACCAAAACACAAGACGCAAACTGCCGAAGAGGGGTGCGAACTCCTGCCATGATAGGGGTGGGGATGTTGATTTTGTGTCTACTCGTTGCTTCGTAGTATCTTCGTACATAGTCTAACCTCGTGTCCTTTGGATAGTCTTGGAATAGTGTTGTAGCAATCATTATGTACATGAACTGAGGAGTCTCATAGACCTCCCCACTGCTACGATCTTGTACAAGATATTTATCCGCTACTTGTCTAATACCTGCATATGTAAACAAATAATCTCTCTCATGATCAACAAAACTTTCGATCGTTTCCCACTCAGATGCGTTGTACTTATCAATAATTCCTGCGTCATATACACCACGCTCTACACAACGTCTCACATGCTCTAAAACAGGTGGATGACCATTTGCCCACACGTCAGCAAAGACTTGTTTCTTAAGTCCATACAGGAGCAACCTAGCGGCAACAAATTGATAGTTAGGAGTCTCTAAACTAATCAAGTCACTAGCAGATCTGATAAGAATTTCTTGGATTTCATCAGTTGTAATACCATCGTATAACTGGATACCAGAATTCATTTCTACTTGAGAAGAACTTACTCCTCCACCGAGACCTTCACATGCCTCTTCTACTACTTTATGAATTTTTTCTAAATTTAACTGTTCAACAGAACCATTACGTTTCTTGACTTGTGTACCGTGACCGTTGCTCATACTTTTTTCCAGTGGTTTAATTTTAATTTTGCTTCTAATCCTTGATAGACATTAGATTCTACCATTTTTTGCACGTCATGTCCAGCGAGAACCATATCATTGATATCTTTCTCTTGTATATTATTTGACCAGATGACTACTTTATCTCCTCTATCGACGGCGGTGGAGATTTTACTGACGATTTCTCTGTTACGAGGTTCGTTATCATAAACCCAAATATAATCGCTCCAACCAAACGACCTAGGATCAAGATCGGACCCAGCCATAGCAACCGAGTTTTCCAGGAACGTTGAGTCGAAGGGTCCTTCGACGATATAAATGGGTTCATTATGTTTTACTGTGTTTAATCCGAACAGTTTAGGTTTGTCTTCGTCCAACATGATCGTGATGTATCTTAGTTTTGCCTTAGGGGCTAGCGATCTGCCTTGGTATCCGAAGAGTTTTCCTTCCTTGTCCTTAAATGGGATGATTATACGGTCACTATCTTGTCTTAGAGTATCAAATGTTTTCTTTTGCTGATTTGTCCATTCCTTAAACTTAGGACAATAGTAGAAATGTTCTAGTTTTTTGATGCCTCTTTTTTCAAGATAGATACGTGCTGGGTGAGAACTATTTAGTTCAGAAATTTGCTCAAGATCAATATTTTTTGTATCCTTTTTTGCAAAAATTGGTTTTGGAAAATTGAACTTTGGATTGGGTGTAAAAGAACCCTTTCCAGTCTTAGATTTAGAGTCTCGAAACTTCTCCATGATGTAACGATCATGAAGTGTTGGGTCTTGATCCTTTAAAAAATTAGACAAAGTTCTACCAACGCCACAATTGTGGCATTTGTACACATAGTCGGTTTTGATTCTGAATATATATCCCCTTGCTTTGTTCTTATGTTTCTGTGAGTCACCACA
>Ga0209348_1000222_pt1 | contig 31408 bp, 33 predicted proteins | sample ETNvirenome_2_30_FD_184065 | JGI IMG/M metagenome (GOLD analysis project Ga0209348, IMG submission 184065) | Marine viral communities from the Pacific Ocean - ETNP_2_30 (SPAdes) (version 2) | ecosystem: Environmental > Aquatic > Marine > Oceanic | place: Pacific Ocean | collected 2013-06-22
CTAGACCAGAAGTAGATCTACCACAAGCCCAATTAGGGTTAGTAAGAACTACAGGGCCGAGTAATACGACCGACTCAGGGCGTAATATAGGGGGCCAGCCATTAGGTGTTGTAGACCCTATAGGCACAGATTTTATAGGTGTCTCGGGTACTGGTAGTGTTGGGGCTGTAACGGTGACGACAACATGAGTTTTACTTTAAGCACTTTAAAAACAGCTGTCCAAAATTATGTAGAAAGTGCTGAAACGACCTTCGTCGCATCATTAGATACTTTCATAAAAGAGGCAGAAGAAAGAATACTAAAGGCGGTAGAGTTACCTGTGTTCCGTAAAAATGTCACAGGCACCGCTACCGCTAGTAATACTTATCTAAGTACCCCTACGGATTTTTTAGCGTCCTATAGCCTCGCTGTAATCTCTAGTAACGTCTATTCGTATTTACTTTATAAACACGTTTCTTTTGTTAGAGATTTCACACCGAATGCTTCAACGACAGGGTTGCCTAAGTATTACGCTTTATTTGACGACAACAGTTTTATTTTAGCACCCACACCAGATCAAACTTATTCGTTTGAGTTGCATTATAAATATAGACCAGCGTCGTTGACGACGACGAGTGGTACAGATACGACATGGCTTTCCGACAATGCACCAGATGCACTTTTATACGGAACGCTAGTAGAAGCCGCTAACTTTTTGAAAAATCCTCAAGAGATGGCAATATACGAACAGAGATTTATACAAGCAGTCAATGGTCTCAAAAATCTGGGTCAAGGATATGGCTCTCGTGACGAATATCGTTACGATATTAATAGAGGATAAATATGGAAGCTCCGAAGCTGGAGGTTGGTAACTTTTTAGTAACTGCTACAGAACAAAAAGGACATTCTCCTGACTTTTGGGCAAAATCAGCGTCTGATAGAATTATCAGCGTAGGTAATAAATCACACCCTTTAATAGCACAACAAGCGGAAGCATTTAAAGAAAGTGTAGAGAAGATAGTCCTTTTCTATCTGAAAGAGGCTATCAAAAGTGATAGAACAACTTTAATCGCAGAATTAGAAAAACAGGGTCAACAAGAGATGGCCAATATACTGAGGAGATTATAATGGCTATTACGACAGCTATGTGTACGACTTTTAAAAAAGAACTTTTAGAAGCTGTACATAATTTTAAAAACTCTGGTGGCAGCACCTTCAATCTTGCTTTGTATACAAGTTCTGCTTCTTTAGGGGCAAGTACCACTGCATACACAACGTCTAATGAAGTATCTGGTACAGGGTATACAGCTAAAGGAGCATCGTTAACTCGCGTTGATCCAAGTAACGATGGGACTACAGCGATTACAGATTTTTCTGATTTGACGTTTTCTTCTAGTAGTCTGACTGCGAGAGGGGCATTGATTTTTAATGACAGTGCTTCTGGTGATCCAGCAGTCTGTGCTTTAGATTTCGGCGCAGATAAAACGTCTACGTCAGGAGATTTTACGATACAGTTTCCTACTGCCGACGCTAGTAATGCGATTATTCGTATCGCCTAAATGTCTAACCTTACCGGCTGGGGCAGAGGTGCGTGGGGCGATGGCGGCTGGGGTCAACCTAGTCCTGTCCCAGTTACAGGTGTTTCTGGTACGGGTGCGGTTGGGACGGTCACAGTCGCAGCCAGTGCAGTTGCCGCTGTCACAGGCGTTTCTAGCACAGGGTCAATCGGGTCGGTTACGGTCGTCCAAGGGACAGGTGTTACCGCGACTCCTACAGGCGTGGCAGGCACTGGATCTATCGGAACGCTTACTGTTACCGGCGATGCGAGTGCTTCTGTTACTGGGATTGCTGGGACTGGAGCGGTTGGTTCAGTTACGGTCGTTGCAGCAGCGACTACTTCTGTCACTGGAGTACAAGGTAGCGGAAGTGTCGGAGACGTTTCAGTTACAGGAGCGGCTGTCGTTATACCGACAGGTGTTAGCGCAACTGGGGCTATCACTCCTGTCAACGTGTGGGGACTGGTGGACGATAGTCAAACGCCTAGTTGGGCAGCTGTATCGGATAGTCAAAGTATTACTTGGTCGACTGTGTCAGACAGTCAAACCCCAGATTGGGAAGAGGTAGCTTAAATGGCAACATATGTTAATGATCTACGTTTAAAAGAGATCGCTACAGGTGATGAATCAGGAACGTGGGGAACGAGTACGAACACCAACCTAGAGTTGATTGGAGAGGCTTTCTCGTTTGGGACGGAAGCTATTTCTACTAATGCTGATACTCATACTACCACCATCGCTGATGGCGCTACTGATCCTGGCCGCAGTATCTTCCTCCAATACACTGGCGCTCTTGATAGCGACTGCACCGTCACTATAGGGCCAAATACAGTTTCAAAACTGTGGTTTATAGAAAATGCAACGACAGATTCAGGTTCATCTGGCCCGTACAATATCATTATAAAGCAAGGTTCTGGTGCTACGGTCACAATCCGTAATGGTCAAGTCAAAGCCATTTATTCTGATGGCGCAGGCTCTGGCGGTAAAATGGTTGATGCGTTTACTGACTTAAACGTGAAAAACCTTATAACGGAGCAAGCGGGTAATACCACTGGTCTTCAGCTTATTTCTACAGACGCAGATGCAGCGGTTGGCCCACGTTTAGATTTAACAAGGTTAAGTGCGAGTCCTGCAGATGATGACGCAGCTGGTCAGATTCGTTTTATGGCGAACAATGATGCTGGAACAGAAACCAGCTTTGGCTTTATTCGGATGTTACTTTCTGACGTTTCAAGTGGTTCAGAGGACGGCCTGTTAGAAATAGATACTAGAGTCGCTGGAACGAATAGAAGTCGAATGGAAATCTCTTCAACAGAGACTGTATTTAACCAAGATAGTGTTGATCTAGATTTTCGTGTCGAAAGCAACGCAGTCACAGATGCTCTAAAAGTTGATGCTGGAAACAATCAAGTAATAATAGGCTCAGGGGCAGATTTACTTACCGCATCGGCAGGCAGTGATAATGTCCGAATAGGAGAAGGTGCAGGGGATACCATTGCCTCTGGGGGCAATGATAATGTCGTTATAGGTAAAAATGCAGGTACAGCAATAACGACAGCAGATGCGAATGTAGCTATCGGCACTCAAGCACTAAACACGGAAGACGCACACGGAGGTAACGTCGCAGTTGGTTATCAAGCACTTCAAACACAAAACAGCGGTGCGACAGTTTATAACGTAGCTGTTGGATACCAAGCAGGGAAAGCTATAACAACAGCTCAAAATAATGTAGCTATCGGCGGTCAAGCTCTTAAATCAGCCAATACCGGCGGCAACAATGTAGTTATAGGGTATGTGGCAGGCGACTCTATGACAACAGGTAATACTAACGTAGCAATCGGAAGTGCAGCACTAGGAACAAATGTTGAGGCCGATAGAAATGTTGCGATTGGTTATCAAGCTCTAAAAACATTTAATCCAGGTTCCGATAGCGATACATACAATGTTGCTATCGGTTATAACGCTGGTTTAAGTCAAACAACATCAACTAACAACATTTTTATAGGTGGCCTTGCAGGTGATGCAAATACAACCGGCGGGAGCAATGTTGCTATAGGTCGTAGTAGCCTTGGTGCAGATACGACTGGTATTCAGTCTGTTGCGATAGGGCGAGGTACATTACAAGCTCAAAACTTTAGCGGCAGCGAAGCGACTGGCAATACAGCAGTTGGGTATAACGCAGGTAACGATATTTCGACGGGACTTAACAACACGCTAATCGGTCACAGTGCGGGAGACGCTCTCTCGGATGCTGACCTTAACGTCGCAGTTGGGGATAGTGCTTTAACAGCAGATACACTGGGAAGCAGATCTACAGCAATCGGACGATCAGCACTCTCTTCTCAAAACTTCACATCAGCCACTAATTCTAATCAAACAGCGGTAGGCTTTAATGCAGGCACTTCAATTACCACTGGGGTTCAAAATACGCTTGTCGGCTCAGGAGCTGGTGATAATCTTACAACGGGAACTGACAACGTAGCGGTTGGGTATGCTGCTCTTGATACTGAAGATGCGCATGGGTTAAACACCGCAATCGGCACTCTGTCTCTTTTAAATCTAAATGCTGGTGCTAATGCTTACAATACCGCCGTTGGGTATGCATCTGGCAGTGCTTTAACAACGGGAATCAATAACACCATTGTGGGCGCTCTTGCGGCTGATGCGTTGACCGATGCTGACCAAAATACCGCGATGGGTTACGGTGCTTTGAGCAGGGATGAAAAGGGTAGTAGGACAACTGCCGTAGGTTATTTAGCCTTACAAGATCAAGACTTCGATTCATCGACAGATACTAATAACACGGCTGTAGGCTGGAAAGCAGGTAATAACCTTACTACTGGGCAAAACAACACCTTTATTGGTGCTTCAGCAGCATCTTCTGCTACTGTCACTGGTAATTCGAATAATGGGGTAGGAGTGAGTGCTCTTTCTGCACTTACGTCCGGCGCTAATAACACCGCGATAGGTGATAGTGCTGGATCATCAGTAAATTCAGGCGACAATAATACTCTTTTGGGCCACGACGCAGGTCGTACAGGAAGCCCCGGCGGAAATATCAATACTGAAAATAATGAAATTGTGTTGGGCGATGAAAACATATCTCAAGCCCACATTCAGGTTTCTTTGACTGTGGCATCTGATGAACGCGATAAGACCGACTTTGTAGATTTAGACCTTGGTTTAGATTTCGTAAAAGCGTTAGAGCCTGTCACTTACTACTGGGACAAGCGTTCTAAGTACGGCGATAAGTATGCCGACGATTACGATCTGAATGCACAGACGCCAGATGGTACGCACAAAGAAGATTGGATGGATATTGGTTTTAAAGCGCAATCTGTGTTGGCGCTTGAAGAAGCTGCTGGTTATAAAATTGCAGAAAAGAAAAACCTCACCGTCTCGCTATCAGGTGACGGCAAACAGTACGGTTTGCAGTACGAAAAATTTATACCGATTCTTGTCAAAGCTATCAAAGACCAAGACGCAATTATTACATCACTGACTGCGCGTGTAACCGCGCTCGAATCGTAGGAGGACGAAATGTCAGAAGAAATAGAAGTTCGCACTGACGAAGAAAAAGCGAAGATGTACAAAGCTATGCTAAATGGCGCAGATACTATTACCAGTGTATTAGATGCAAACAACCCCTTTTATAACGATGAAACAAATGCTGAAAAGCAAAAGCGTATATTGCGTAGTGCTAGTTATTTAGAATTTGGCAAAACATTCAACGATTGGGGGTCAGAAGATTTTTCTGTTATCGACGCGGCTATTGCTACTGCAAAAGCCTATACACCATAAGGAAAACACATCGTGCAACTAGAACTGAACGAAAACGAAATTAACGCGATCCTGGCGATTCTCGGAGAAATGCCTAGTAAAAGTGGGACGTGGCCTTTGATGATGAAGATTAAAGTGCAAGCTGATGCTCAGTTGGTTGAACCTGAAGAAAAGCCAGAAGAGGGCGAGGAAGAAGCTGCTGTTGAAGCCATAAATGGCTGAGATCTGATATGGAAATAGGGTCAGTCAGCAATACTGCTCAAGTCAGTTGGAAGCAGGTTGCAGTTCAAAAACAAGAGCGCCTGCGTACAGGTGCCGAAGGTGAGACTATTAGGGAGATGGTCGAAACCGTTATGCCCGTACTTTATACGAAGGAGGGCACTAAGGTCGAGGCACAACCATTAGCATCGACACAACGTGTAAATATAAGCGTATAAACCATGATTATTGAATCTGTTGCAGCCGCTGGCATGCTCCTCCAGCAGATCAATTCGGTGATTCAAAACGTCAACGAAGGTAAAGCGAACGTCCAACAAGCGATGGCTTTGGTCTCTGATTTTGGAGAGGCTCTAAATAATTTTGAAGTAGAACGTAAAAGTTCTACGTTCAAAGCATTATCTAAAAATGATATCCTCAAGCTGCAGATGCTTCGTAGGAATCAAGAAAGATACCAAAAAGATTTGAGAGATTTGCTCCTCGTCGCAGATCCAAAACTGTTAGAGGACTATGACCAAGCGATTAGGCAGCAGGAGCAAGATAGGAGGGCGCACGTAAAACTGATGGCAAAACAAAAACGCGATAGAGAGAGATTAATTCAACAACTTCTTGTCGGTGGAACAACACTGATTATCGGTGGCGGTTTAGCAATTTTAGTATTTGTATTAGTGATTAAAGCCTTCGGATAAATATGGCGGCAAAGAAATTAGAAGATGGCAGTGATTACGCTGAATACGATGCGGATGGCGATGGTGTGGTTACTGACGAGGAGCTAGAAACTAGCAAAGAATTGCAAGAGTTAAAAATTAGCAATGAAAGAGCACAGGCTCAGCGCAGTATGAGTTGGTTCGCTTTGTGGGGAATGCTCTTATATCCGTCGTTAGTAGTCGTAAGCAGCTGGGCTGGGCTAGTGCAGGCGGCAAGTATTCTAGGAGATATGGCCTCAGTCTACTTTGTGTCAGTCGCAGGTATATTAGCAGCGTTCTTCGGAGCGCAAGCATGGTCAAACAGAGGAAACGGTAGATGAGTTTAGTCGGGCAACTAATCGGGCCAGTAACAGGATTACTAGATAAATTTATCGAAGATAAAGATCAGAAAAACGCCTTAGCTCACGAAATCGCTACGATGTCGGAGCGCCATGCTCAAGAGGCGCTCAAAGGCCAGTTAGAAATCAATAAAATGGAAGCGGCACATAAATCTTTATTTGTCGCTGGGTGGCGACCAGCCATCGGCTGGATTTGTGCGATAGGTTTACTATACAACACAATCATTGCCAATGTTTTAGGTATCTGGATGACAGTCCCAGAAGTAGATACAACTTTACTCGTCCCAGTTATGATGGGAATGCTTGGTTTGGGTGCTATGCGCTCATACGAAAAAGTAAATCAGGTGGCTAGAGAAAAGTAATGAGTAAGCTAGTCGAGATGATTAAACGTCATGAAGGCGTAAAATCTAAAGTCTATTTATGCTCAGCAGGTTACGAAACGATTGGTGTTGGTAGGAATATTTCTGAGTCAGGGCTAGGGCTATCCGATGACGAAATAGATTATCTTCTACAAAACGATATACAACGAGTGAAAGAGGAACTGAAAGATACTTACTTTTGGTTCGGTGCCCTAAGCGAAGCTAGACAAGACGCGATGATTGATATTTGTTTCAATCTTGGGTTGACACGGTTACGAGGTTTCGTCAAAGCATTAGAGGCTATGTCTAGGGAACAGTTTGATGTGGCTGCAGACGAATTTATGGATAGTAAATGGGCGCACCAAGTAGGTACAAGAGCGATTCGTGTTACTGAAATGATTCGCAGTGGTGAGTATATCTAATGCCATTACAGAAATTTATTTTTAATCCTGGCATCAATAAAGAAGGCACTGATTATACTGCCGAAGGCGGGTGGTTTGACGGTAATTTAGTTCGGTTTCGTAAAGGCTTGCCTGAAAAAATAGGCGGCTGGGTGAAATATCTAACTTCATCTATAAAAGGAAAAGGAAGAAAACTACACGCATACGTTACTTTAAACGGCACTCGTATTTTTTCAGTAGGTACGACTTTTAAACTTTATTGGCAAGAAGGAGATAATTATAACGACATTACTCCTATCCGATCCACAACAAGTGCTGGAGACGTTACTTTTTCTGCAACGAATGGCTCTTCAACCATTACTGTTAACGATACTGCTCACGGTGCAGACTTAAATGATTTCGTTACATTTTCAGGCGCAGCATCGTTAGGTGGTAATGTTACAGCAGCGGTTTTAAATCAAGAATATCAAGTTACTGCTGTTACTTCTGCTAACGCATTTACGATTACCGCTAAAGATACAGATGGTAATACTGTTACAGCTAATTCTTCTGATACAGGTAACGGAGGTAGCTCTACTGTTGGTGAATACCAAATTAGCGTTGGGTTAGATGTATTTATCGACGGCACAGGTTGGAGTGCTGGCGCGTGGGGATCAGGTACTTGGGGATCTACTAGCTCATTAGCTGCTAATAATCAGTTGAGATTATGGTCAATAGATAATTTCGGCGAGGATTTAATCGCTAATGTACGGGCTGGAGGTATTTTTTATTGGGATTTTTCTACGGCAAGCCAAAGAGCTAAAGCGTTAAAAGATATTCAAAACGCTAATTTTGTACCGACTGTGGGGTTACAAGTTTTAGTTTCTGATATAGATCGTCATGTTATCGTTTTAGGTGCAGACCCGATCGAAGGCGGTAGTCGTTCTGAAGAAATAGATCCGTTATTAGTCGCTTTTTCTGATCAAGAAAACCCTTTCGATTTTGAACCAAGAGCTACTAATACAGCAGGTTCTTTACGCTGTTCTGCTGGGTCTGAAATTATTGGCGGTCTTCGAGCGAGACAAGAAACGCTGATATGGACTGATGTGGCGTTATATAGCTTACAGTTTGTCGGCCCTCCTAATACATTCGGGCTTCAGTTAATAAATGAAGGCGTTAGTTTGATTGGCCCTAATGCTGCAGTCAACTCGCCGACAGGTATCTACTGGATGGATAAAAAAGGTTTTTACACCTACAATGGTTCAGTAGTTCCCCTGCCGTGTACCGTACACAGTTTTGTATTCGATAATTTTAACGAAAAACAAGCATTCCAAGTATTTGGTTTTTTAAATAAACAGTTCGATGAAGTTGGCTGGTTTTATTGCACCGCAGATAGCGTAACCATAGATAGGTATGTCGTTTTTAATTATGTCGAAGGAACGTGGGCGATAGGTGCTCTTTCTCGTACTGCATGGTTAGACGAAGGTATCGTTTCTTTCCCGAGAGCTGCTGGTTTTGCAGACGATAGAAACTATATTTACTCTCACGAAACAGGGCACGACGATGACGGTTCGCCTATGGATAATGTTTTTATCGAAAGTGCTGATTTCGATATTGGCGAGGGCGAAGAGTTTCAGTTTATCCGTCGGTTTATACCTGACGTAAAATTTACGGGGGATAGTGGTGATACTCAAACTTTAAACGTCGTTTTAAAAGCTAGAGATTTTCCAGGACAAAGTTTAACTACCGATCAAACTACAGCATTTACAGCATCTACAACGAAAGTAGATACGAGAGCTAGAGCTAGACAAGCTGCGGTACGTTTTGAATCAGATGATGACGCCGACGTAGGAACGAGGCTAGGGTTAGGGTTTACGATAGGAGCAACACGTTTAGATTTACAGCCTAACGGTAGACGCTAATGGCTAAACTACTACAAAGTAGATTACCGTATTACAACCCATATTATTCGCGGGTCGTTGATGCTATCTCATTTAATCGTTTCGTTAGGGTACTTGAGCTAAATCTAGACGCTTTCGACCCTAGCGCGACCCCACAGTTTACTAGCGCCGATCGTGACCAAAGACAGTTCGCTGCTGGCGACATTATTTGGAATACTACAGAGGGTGTTCTTCAAGTATATTTAGGCAATGTTTGGCAGAATATTTCTACGCCAAGTACGTCAGGACTGAGTGCAACAGGGAGCGTAGGCACAGTCCAAGTTGTTACGAATGGTAATATCGTAGTAGCGTTATAGTTATGAAAAAGACGAAGAAAAAACCTAAAGTCCCTGCGAAATACCTAGCTGGTTTGACTCCGAAAGAAAAAGAAAAACGGAAAAAAGAAATAGCTAGGAATAAAAAGAAGGCAATGGATGATCCTTCGGCTTACAAATTTTCGACTGATAAGAAAAAAGGTAAGCGTAGGAAAACGATTGAATCTAAATATACTCGCAGGTTTAAACAGAGGTTCGGCACAAAGTCATGAGTCTTTCAGAAAAAACTAAAAAAGCCCTATCTAATAAAGCAGAAGCAGCCCGTAAAAAAGGCAAAAAAGTAACCGCTGGTCAACTCGCTCGTGTATATAAACGAGGGCTTGCTGCATATAAAACAGGGCATCGTCCTGGAACTTCACAACACCAATGGGCTATGGCTCGTGTAAATTCTGTATTGACAGGCGGTAAAGCTGCTACTGTCGATAAAGATATTATGAAAGGCGGCAAAGCTAAAAAACCAGCAGCTAAGAAAAAGCCAGCTAAGAAGAAAAAATCATGACACGACTTTTCGATGACGAACAAAGTTCTTCATTGATTACTTCGATGATGAATCCTGAATCTAACGCTTCTAAATTTATAGAACAAGGCGAAGATATCGGGCTACCTCGCGATGTTACGATGGATATCCTTAATAAATACGCTACATATGGCGCGAATACGGGTATCGGTAATATCGGTGGTAAACGGTTAGTTAATGCTCTAAACGAAGAATATCGGAAACAAGTCGACGCGCCTTTACAGCAGATGACTGGCAAAGCGATTACAGGGGATGCTGTTGCTCGAATAGCAGCAGAACTAGCAGAGCAACAAAGAATAGCAGACGCAATGGCTCAAAGTCAAAAAATGATGGACGCGATGCCGGATTTATCTGCGGCGGCTACCCCAGAAATGCAAGCTGCTTTAGATGACGCAATACAAAATCCTACACAGATTACTGACTCCGCGCTTAGTCCTGCAGAACAAGCAGTACAAGATGCCGTTGATGATCCCTCGAAAACAGTAGGCCAAGTAAACTCTCCACTGACGATAGCTGGAGAAAAAACCTCTCGTCTAGACAAGTTATCGAAATATTTAGAGGATAATCCAAACGTAGCTAGAATGTTAGAAAGGTCAGGCACCGACGTTGCAAAAATTATTGGTCAAGCAATCGGTGGTCGTGATAAGGGTCGTAAAACATCTTTTCGTGCTGTTCGACCTCCAAGATTTCAAGGTCGTCAAATACGAACACAACGTATCGGTATGGCGGAAGGCGGTAAACCCGATGAGGGTTCTGTGCTTGGTCGTAGATTATTTATACAAGGCGGCGAAGTTGATGGCCCTGGAGGGCCAAAAGAAGATTTAGTACCGATATGGGCAAGCGATAGCGAATACGTCGTATCGGAAAAAGGTGTTAGAAATATGGGCGGCGGCGATTTTGAAAAAGGGATCGCGGCTCTTGATAAAATAAATTTTGGTAAGCGAAATGTCTGAAGAACAACAAGCATATAGTTATCAAGCCCCAGACCAATATCTTTATAATTTACTTACCGGCGGCGGCGGAGCGTTTGGGCTACTTCCTGAGGTTCAAAGGTATTACGCAAAACAGATTGATAAATTAGGTCAAAAAGATAGTAGCCCGTTTACTTATAGCGGCGAACGTATTGCAGATTTTTCTCCTAGAGAACAATATGCGATGCAACTTGCAGACGCAGGTATTGGCGCTTATCAACCATATTTAGCTCGTGCTACAGGATTAACAGAAGAAGCGTTAGCTACACAAGCTGGAGGTATTTCCGAAGCTAGAGCTGCTCAATTAAGAGCGCAACAACAAGGCGAAGATTACACTCGTACAGGCATCGCTGCTACACAAGCTGCACAACGTGGGCTAGATCCGTTTTTACAAAGAGCGGAAAGGGATGTTAGGCGTAGTCAACGAGATTTTGACCCGAGTTCTATAGATGCGTTTATGGATCCGTACGAAGATGCGGTAGTCCAACAAACAATAAAAGATATTCAAAAAGGTCAAGCTACTGGGGATATAGCAAGACGCGCTTCTGATGTAGCGCAAGGCGCATTAGGTGGTTCTAGGTCAAGAATATCCCAACAAGAATCTGATGATGCTGCAACTCGTGCGATGATGAAAGAAGTCGGTGCTATTCGTAGTGCCGGATTCGGTAGTTCTCGTGACGCAGCGATGAGCGAGTTTGCTCGGCAACGAGCGGCAGACGCACAAGCTGCTGGATTGCGGTCTGGTTTAGGTGCGCAAGCGTATGGTGCTGGAATGGGTACAGCAGGAGCACTTACTGGAGCAGGTCAACAGCTTTACGGGATGGGCGCTGGTTCTTCGGGTGCTTTAGCAGGATTGGCTGGTCAATTATCAGGTGCACAAATGGGTGCTGCAGGAGCGATGCAAGGGTTAGCTGGTCAAGAAGTAGGTTTCCGTCAAGGTGATGTAGCTTCGATGATGAACGTCGGTGCGATGAACCGTGCTAGAAACCAAGCACTGATGGATTTAAATTATCAAAATTTCGTAGGCCAATATAATTTACCGCAACAGTTAATGTCTGGTTATGCTAATTTCTTAACAGGCGCTGGCCCGTTATTAGGTGGTGTTGGTTATTCTGGGCCGACGCAACAATCACCGTATGGTGCTGTTACGACAACTGGGATGGCTGGCGGCGGTCGAACAGACGGTAAACCGATACCTGAAGGAAATAAAGGATTAGCAGCTTTAGCTAATAAAGCACCTGAAGTTGTTAAGACAATGGGTTTCCAAGTTCCTCAAAAGAAACGAGCAGGCGGGATAGTAAACGCTCGTTTCCCGATGTCTTCTCGTAAGTTGGGAGCATAACGTGGCTAACGGTCGTGGTAATTTCGGATTTGATGTTGTTGGCGGCGGGGGTATCGCTAATTTAGTTCAAGCACCTAAAGTTACCCCTGCTCGTGCTTTACAGTTTACTGCCACGCCTCGTTTACAAACACAACGTGATGAAAAAGATCCTAAAAAACAAATTTTAGGTGCGATATTCGGTGGTGCTGCGCCATTTTTAGCTGAAGCCGGACTTGAAGCACTAGAAAAAATTCCAGGTGTTAAAGATTTTTTAGTTCAGTCTCGACCAAAAACTTTAGAAGAATTAGGTGTTGAGGAAAGTAAGTTCGGCAAAGGCACAGGGTTACCAAGTCTAGATCCGATTACAGGGAGAACTGCAGGTTTCGATCCGATAGAAGTAGAGAGGCGTCGATTAAGAGACAGAATAGATGATGCTTTACCAATTAGCGAAAAAATGGTTCCAGAGAGGAGAACTCTTCTAGGTAAAGGATTACGCGAAGCATTAACTTTCTTACCGGCTTTAGCTTTAGGTGATGACGATGACGGGGGTGTCGCTGCTTTTATATCTGCTGCACAAGCGGGTAAAAAACTAGAAGGAGCGATAGATGAAGCCCAGTTAGAAAACTACTTAAAAAGAATTACAGAACGCGATAAAGCTCTAACGAAAGATTTAGATTTAACTAGAAAAATAGCTTATCACGCAAGACAAACTCGAGAGGGCGATATAGAGCAGTTTTCTCGAGAAGTTTTAGTTACTAAAGACGGAAGTCGTAAATACGTTGTGAGCCAAGGGGATCCAGAAATAGATTTTTATTTCGGTAATCGAAGAGACTCTAACGGTAGACCTCAAAGAACTGTGATACCTAGGGGTGAAGCGTATCTTGATACTAATATTACTGGCGACGATACTGCGATACCTAACGCTCAAGTAGGTAATTATATAAACACGAATAAACCAACTGAAAGAACAATAGGATTTTTCTATCCGTCTAGGCCGACAGTAATAACTGATGCCGAAGGTAATAAACGACAGGCCCGTGAACCAAAAGTAATCTTACAGCATCCTCAGACCGCTGAGTTTTTGTCTGCCGAAGAATTTAAACTTCCAGAAAATGGCAGTAAAAATTGGATTTTAGATACTCGAGGTATGGATGGAGCACCGTCTTTACAAAGTGGAGCTAAAACTCCTCAAACAGAAATATTCGACGATCTTAACGAAAGACGGGGAGCTATTCAAAATGTTATAGGGTCTGCAAACGTAGTATTACAAATAGCTCAAGAAGCAGTTAAACAAAAAGACCCGTCTGTATTTACAAAAGGTGGTGTCTTTTTAAACGAGCTAAGTGATAAATTTAATAAAGAAATGGAAAGTGTTGATAAATTTTTCCAGGCTAATTTCAGCGGTAAAGTTAGAGATAGAATTATTAGAAGGGAAGACGCTCCGTCGAGTAATGTATTCGAAGTATATGACGCAGCTGTAGCTCATACCGAAGCGTTCGCTAACTACGATGGTGAATCACCAAAAACACAAGAACAACGCCTCGCTGACGCACGATTAGCTCAAGTGTTAAACTCTTTGGAACAAAGCACTTCAGGATCAATAACAAATAGGCTAACTGGCAATGTATTTTCGATTGGTAATCAAGATGAGATTACAGATAACGTAGTACAACGAGGGCGATTAATTGCAGCACAAATAAGATTAGCTTATGCCGCTGCAGCATCAGAGGGTCAAACAGGTCGAACTTTATCAGATAAAGACGTAGCTAATTTCTTAGAACAATTAGGTTATGGATCACAAAACCCTATGGATGTCGGTGTAAGAACCGCTAGTTTTATGGGAGAATTATTTAATAAAAATGATCGTGTAGTTCCTGTAACTGAAGAATTAATTAAATTTTCTCGTTCAAATAATCCAACGGATATAGCTCAAGCAGATTCTAGGATAGCGAGTCTATTCGAATTCGATGTTAAACTTCTGTCCGAACTTCGAGAACTTGAAAACGGGAAATTTAAATTATCAGACGAAGAGGCTTTAAACCAGTGGTTAATTATTAGTGATAGGATCACTAATAAAAATCCTAATGCTAATATGTATTTTCGTTATGATCCTAAAGATAGAAGAGTTAAATATAATGGTTTCGCTCGTCAATTTATTCAACAAGCAGCTCCAGGCCCTAACCAAGATCCTAGAGCCGCAAACTTTTTAAAACCAGGAGGTTATTTCGATACCTTCAATATCGTAACAGACCCAAGCGGATTATTTTTATACGATTTCGAAGGTAGACGAAAAAATAGAACGACTACACAAAAAAGGCAGGTAGAAGGAACAGGATTACCACTTCCAGGAACGGAAACGAAACAAACACAAGTAAAGGCTATCGGAAGTGGCTCTTAAAGATAGATTCGACGAAACAGCCCTTCCTCAGGCTATAGAAAGTGACGATTACTTATTTTATACCCGAGGAAATGTTTACGCTGATTATGTAGATGCTCGTTTAGCAGAGCTACAAAATGCAGAGATGGCGTTAAAAAACGAAGATACAGGTGAGTATTTTAGTTACGCCGATATTGTTTCTTCAGCGCCATATCAAACAGATATAAAATTCCAACCTCAAGGAAGGGAGGAACAATACTATCCGAGTCCTTTAGAAAGATTTTTACAATTAGATTTCATTAATAATGTTACAGACGATACTGTACAAAATGAATTTATAAATCGTATTCGTGAAAAACTTAAACAAGATAAAAATTACGTCGATACTGAAGGTAATTTAGATATAGATAAATTACAGAGTTTAGGTAACGCTGCACAATATAACGCTTTCGCAGAATACGTTTCTAAAAATGTAAGATTAGAAGGTGTTCCTTATGATGAAAGGGCAAGAGAACTTTCGGATAGACCGTTAGATTTAGGAACTAAAGCTAGAGAGTTAGCTAGTTATTTCCCAGCGACAGCTGCTCCACTAATAGCAGAAGGTATCGCTGCGGCTGAAGATTACCTTTTCGAAATTAACGAAGATCAAAGAAAAGCGTATAGCGCACGAGGCGCGAATCCGGATAAATCTTATTTAACGATAATTCGAGAACAAGGCATAACTTTACCTGACGGGACTTTAGCTGTAGATGACTTAGTTAGAGGCCGTTCTCTCAGCCCTGGATCTTTAACAGCTAGAGAATTAGAAAATTTATTAAGTCGTTTCGATAAAACCGCAGAAGTACAACCTTTAGATTATAAAAATCCAGAGGGCACTGATTTTATTGTAACGAGCGAACTTACAGGCGGCAGACCTAAGGCCTTCGGTAATATTCAACCTTTAGAGGCCGCGTTTGCAGGGTCGCCAGAAGAATTAATCGACGAATTAGACGTATTTATTAGACAAGAAACACCAAAACTTATTTTAGGGATTGGAGGTGTTGGGTTACTACGTCGAGGTATTAAAAAAGCAGCAGAAAAACAAGCCCAAAGAAACGCTGAAAAAATAACCGAAGGACGCAGTAGTTTAGAACAACGGACTAAATTAGGAACTTTAGGACAGATAGCCGGTTATGCAGGGGTTTCTGGTATTGGTGAGGGTTTAGGGCAAGCAGCAATACTTTATAACGGTAAATATAGCGGATATCAGCCAGATATGGCAGCGGAACGAATTTGGGAAACATCAGGTTTAGCCGCGATATACGCTTTTGGAGGAGAAGTTGTAGGGGAAGTAGCACTAAAACTTTTCGGCAAAATTGCTAACATGTTTACAGGAGAAAGAATCCCTGAACCTATTCTCGCGAGACTTCGAGCAGCTTCCGCATATATCCGCAATAAATCAGGAGTAACCTTAGACGATTTAGCAGAGGGTTCACCAGAACTTTCTGTAGAAACGATGAATGATTTCGTTACTCGTCAAGGTTTCGAAGTCGGTCAACAACTAAGAACTCTCGGCGATATTACTCAAGACGATGTGTTACAGGCGATGGAGTTTAATTTAATCCAAGCCGCAGACCCAGATTCTATAAGTGGGGGTTTACCCGTAGACAGTCCTGCTCGAGGAATGTTAGAAGCTATCTTATCGAATCAAGATAAATCTTTAGATAAATATTATGAAGCCCTTAAACGTGGTTTAGGGCCGGACATAGATTTCGATCGTCCACAGTTTAACGATCTTGTTAATCGAATAAAGTTAGAAGGACAAGAACAACGCCGAGTACAATTCGAAAATAATTTAATAGAAACAGAGGGCGCATTAGATATAGAACAACAGTTTCCAGGTGTTTTAGATCCAGAAGCAGGAGGATCTCAAGAACTTGGAGAAAGTTTACAAAATATAGTTAAGGGCGGTAGACCCTCATACCCAGAATACTCTTCCGAGTTAATGAATTTATATAGGCAATATACAGACCCGATTAGGGAAAAATACGGAGAAGTATTTAAACGAACAGATATCAATTTAGAAACAGGCGAAACGTTTGCAACATATCAAGAGCCAGTCGTTGCTTTACCAAAATTTATTGGACAAGCTCTTAATGATATGCTTTATGCAAATAAACCAGAAGGTAGGATTTTTGGTACGTCTGATAAAAAAGAAGTCGAAGAACTTATAAGAACTATTCTTCCTAATCGAGAGGAAGAAGGGATCAGCATTGAATTACTAGCAAACCCGCCTGCTTTTATAAAACAAAAACAATTTTCTATCGAAGAAATTACTCGAACGATGGACGATTTAGAAAAAATGTTTAGTGCTAACCCTAATCCAGAAGTAAGAGAAGCAGGCGCTAAATTATTAGACGGGCTTGCTGACGCCAGAAGCGAAGCCTACAGAATACAGTATAGAAAAATTACGGGAGCAAAAAGAACACCAACCGAAGCTAAAGCTGCTCAAAAATTTGAAGATGATGTATTGTCTACGGTCGGTGGCGATATAAATACTATTCAAAGAGAAATACAAGACGAATTAGCAGAAGTTGACGGACGATATATTTACAGTCTCGCGACTAAAGAACCAACAGAACTAGGTAGATTTATACTCGACAGTAAACCTTCGAAAATAGACGGGGTGATACGGGTTTTAACCCAAACCCCTGAGGGATTACAAAAATTACAAACGATGAAACAAATCGTTTTTAACGAAATAGATCAACAAATCTTAGGAGACGCTCCTAGTGCAGTAGAGCAAGCAAGACGCTTTACTAGATTATCTAGTCGACGTAAAGAACAACTAGCTAGGTTATTTCCAGAAGTAGAACTTAATCCAGCAAACTTTCGTAAAATAGAAATACAACTTAAAGAAAACCAAAAAAGTTTAGACGAAGTAAACAAAATTATCAGTAATATGGTAGATCCTGCTACTGGTAGATTCTTAGACAATCCAATAAAAGTTCTCGATGATTACTTTAAATTAGATGCTGATGGAAAAAGAGCATTTAGAGGCACTGAAGCCTATGACAAACTGTTAGCTTTATCCGATATAGCAAATCAATATCCTGATTTACGGTTAGCTTTCCGTGGAGAACTGTTACGAAGGATGAAAGATTTAGCAGGAATAGATAAAGATCAAGCTAGAGGGTTAATTTATAAAAACGTAGGTGATCGTGAGAATAGTAATTTTGATTTAGACAAGTTAGTTAATTTTTCTTTGGCATATCGTACTACAGGGGATTTGGCTAAAGATTTAGAGTTATTCGTAGGAAAAGATTTAGCGCGAGATTACGCTATGAATCTAAGAAACTTTACTAGACGAGTAAGAAGTTTCGCTAATAAAGGGCCTGGAAAAAAGAAAAAAGAAGGACAGCTCCAAACAATTATGGAAGGAGTGGCAGCCACAGTCACCCGTATCCGTAGAGGTGCTTTTGGATTATTATCACGAGCGGGGTATAGAACTCAATTAGTATTAGACGCACTCGGGCCGAAAGTAGCTGAAGATTTAGCAACAATATTAGCTAACCCAGCAAAATTAGACGAATTTATGAAAATTTACGATAAAAAACGATTACCGCTAGGTGACATCCCTAGAGCTATTACTCAAATAGCGATGGGACGTGAGGGTGCAGAAGAACAAGAAACGACAGAAGTTGAGCAGTTCAGACAACGCATAAGAGAAGACTTTAATCTTGACGACACTATCGTGCCTTTTAAACGACCCCGCTCTCCTCTTGATTTAATTATTGAATAGTATTTGTCATGCAAATTAAAATCCACCAGCCACAATTATTAGAGACGCAAGAACCCGCCCAAATGAACAACGGCGGAGATGTCGAGTTAGAAGCGTTTATGCGTAACAATCCTATGGTCGCTGAAATGATATCAAACGGCGGGGCATCTGACTCTACTGACGATAATTCTACTATCCCTTATACGAATACCGCACAACCGACAAATTTTGGGGATGCTTACGCAGTTTGGCTACAATCTAAACCAGAAGCTCCTCCTAAAGTGCGGGGTATGGGTCAGGCTTCAAAACTAGTTAAAGCAAGAAATAAAAAATATAAACAAGACCTCGCAGCTTGGCAAGCTAGTGAACCTGATTTCGCTACTTTTACTGCTTCTCAACAACAACAACAAGAAGAACCTGCGGATCGTGGGCCGAGTCCGATGGACTCAGATAATTTTAACGAAAGGTTTGCAACTGGACAATTAACCGGCGCAGAAATACAAAGATTAATCGAAGATGGAACTTTATCAGAAGAACAAGTCCAAACTTTAATCGGTAATTATCGATTATCAGAAGATCAATTAGCGCAACTTTTTAGTCAAGGATTACTTACTGAAGACCAAATAAGACAAATTATTGGCGAAGAAGTCGACGAAACTACGGATGCAGAAAGTTCCGCAGAAGGTATCGCAGCTGGGTTGACCGAAGAACAAATTAATGAGTTAATTGCCCAAGGTTTAGCTAACCAAGATATGACGGGGTATGCAACTACTGAACAAGTTCAAGGGTTAGAAAATTTATTTCAAAATTATTTAACACCTGAACAATTAGAAGCGTATTTACCACAAGATCAAACGGATACGATAACTGCCTTAGAAAAGAAAATAGCTGACCTTGAACAACAATACGGTGATGTACAATCGCAATACGAAGCTGATGCAGTAAACCAGCAAATTTCTGACGCAAAACAAGAAGTACAAAACTTTTATGCAGCGTCTGCGCCTACTGGCCCACGAACAGGGTCTACATCACAATTTGATTCGGGTACGTCGTTCCTTCCAGGAGGTAGCCCGATGGCAAACCTTATCGGTAGCCAGCGAGAAGGACAAGGCGAAGATGCATTTACATCGTATTTAAAAACATTTACGCCGAGTTATAGTGCTTACGACGAACCGTTTAGCCCTGAAGAATATAACGAAAGAAACCAACCGTTTATGGGCGGGATGTATAATAATCCGTTTACTGGCGGTATGTCGTATAAACCTCCAGGAGATTTTAATCAAGGAGGTCAAGTTTCTAACGGTATAATGGATTTAACAAATTTCGATACAAACGTACAACCGTTTCAAAATGCTTTCCGGCCTAATGTACCAAGGAATTAAATATGATACCTCCAATGAATAACCCGCCAAATCGTTTAGATCAATTACGAGCTGGCGCTAGTCCAATGCCTCCTGCCGGTAGTGCCCCTATGCCTCCTCCTCCTGCCGGTGGGAGGCCTCCTATGCCGATGCCCCCGCCTCCTGCTGCGGCTGGCCCTAAACCGCCTATGCCCCCACCCCCAATGATGGCCGAAGAACCACCTATGGAAGATGATAGATTAGGTGAACTTATGGCTATGGAAGAAGAACCGATGATGCCCGAAGAAGAATCATTTACTACGCAAGACGTAGCTACTGGTATAGCGACTTCTGCGTTACAAATATCGGGTTCGCCTGAACAAGCTCTAATGGCTGTAGAACAAGCAGCCGATGAATTACGAGCGATGTTAGGTTAACCAATCTTCCCACTTATCATCGCCTAAGACTTCTTGGGCGAGATCAAGTTTATTCCGCAGCGCCGTTACAATCTTTTCGTCTACGGTATCTTTAGCAACAAGGTCAACATAAGTTACGTTATTCTTTTGCCCGATACGGTGCGCTCTATCTTCTGATTGTAAGCGTTTTTCTAAATCGAAATTATTCGAGTAATAAATTACGTTTTGCGCTTCGGTAAGCGTAATACCGTACCCACCTGTTTGTGTATTACCTACGAAAAACCTAAGCGGTGAATCAGGGGTTTGGAATTGTTTAATTACACGATCTCGTTCATCAGGTGTAGTATCTCCGAAGTAAGACGCTACTGCGTCAGGGCCAAACAATCCTTGTAGTGTCTCAACGATCTCTAAAATGTTTTGGCGATAGTTCGCCCAAATAATTACTTTGCCTTGCATTTCTGCAATAACTTCGATAAGTTCGTCGATACGATTATTATTAATAGGTGTTTCTGTACCGTCGTCACTTTTAATATGACCACAGACTATTTGGTGTAGCCTGAGTAGTTGTGTAAGCACATTCGTAACGCTAACCATCTCTTGATTAGCTAGTTCAGTAATCGCTAACTCTTTTAATTCACCGTATAGTTTCTTTTGTTCGGCAGTAAGGGTTACATCCCGACGAATATAAACTTTTTCCGGCAGGTCTAGACAGTCGCTTTTTAAAACTCTGTAAGAAAAACTATCTAATTTTTGTGATAGTTCGTCTAAGTTCCGATACCCAACGACTTGCCGTACCGTTCGACCACCGAAATAACGATTAACTACTTCACCGTAATGATTTTGGAAAGAGTAAAAAGAGGTATAGCCGAGTAGGTTTGTATCTAATACTTCTGTTTGACTGTACAGATCTAGCGGCGATTGTGTAATTGGTGATCCAGTAAGGATACGACGGTATTTTGTATTTTTAGCTAGTTTCGTAATCGCTTTAGTACGAGAGGCTTTCGGGTTTTTGATCGTCGTAGATTCATCTACCGCGAACAATACTTGATGACCGAGAATAAAGTTTTCAGTAAATTTGACACCTTTCGGTGTGCTAAACGCTTCCACGTTAATTAAGAATATTTTGAGTTTATCTAGATCCGTGTGGAACAGTTTTACTAAATCAGCTTTTTCTTGTTTGCGTGGTGCAGGCGACCATACCGCGACATGTGTATCTATATGGTCAGGCATATGATCTGGTATCTCTTTCGTAGACCAGTTCCGATATACGCCTTTCGGCGCTACGATAACGACAGCGTTAATTGCACCTTTACCGTACAAAATACCGATCGTATCTATTAATACTTTTGATTTACCTGTACCCATTTCCATGAACAACCCGTAATTAGGTTTGTTCCATGAACGTAATAGTGCAGTTTTTTGGTGCGCAAACGGCTCCGTTTTGAATTCGTATTTCAAAGCTAGTCCTTTCTAAGTTCTAATAGTAAGTATATAGAATTTAGAAAATAAATAAATTGTTCCGTTTCGTAGGACGCCTCTTAATACTTCTAATAGTTCCTATTAGTTTTCCTCTCTATGAAATCGCTAGTAAGAACAAGCACTTAACGTCGTATCTATTAGAGATATTAGTCTATTAAAACGATTTATAAATTTTTTTATAAAAAATAAAATTTCTAGGTAGCTAATAGGAAATATCCCTTTACTCTCGAAAAGGGGCTACGTTAAGGTAAACGTCTATAAAGGAGAAATTAGAAATGACAGTGTATGTAGTCCAAGAAGTTCCTGGACGCAATTTAGTCCCTGCTCATAAGTACGGCGACTTAGAACTTTTGCTACCAGCAAAAACCAATCTTATGTTATCTACTGGCCCCGAAATTAACAGGCTCAAAAGAAAACTTATTGATTTTAATGACGACGATTACTTACTGTTGATGGGCGACCCCGCAGCAATAGGAGTTTGTTGCGCAATAGCAGCGCAGAAAAACGGTAGGTACAGCGTTTTAAAATGGGATCGTCAGCACATGACGTACTACCCCGTAGCCTTCTCTCTTCGTGGAAGTATAAACACCGAGGATTCTGATTTAGGAGATCTACATGTCCAGTGATGACGATACGCCTTTATCGTTCGAAGAACTTACAGGCACTGCTTCCCAAGAAGAATGGAACGAAACGACGCTCGACAGTGAGTATCGAAAGATAAGTTCTATAGCTCAACAGTTACAAAAACTGCAAGAGGAAGTTAAGGAAACAGAACTGTTATTACAGGCACAAAAAGAAGCCTTACGCATGTACGAAGAACAATCTTTACCTGAGGCGATGCAAGCAGCTAACCTCAAAGAGATCGTACTTACTAACGGTGCGAAAATTACCGTTAACGAATTCTATAAAGGGTATATCTCGGAAAAGAATCGTGAAGCAGCACACGCATGGCTTTTATCTAATAACCACGGCGGCATTATCAAACACGAAGTTAACTTACGTTTCGGTAAGGACGAAGGCGATAAAGCTAATGACGCTGTGCAAAGTCTCAAACAGAAAGGGTTAGACCCTGCTGTTAAAGAGAGTGTTCACCCACAGACGCTAAATGCTTTTGTGAAAGAACAAATGACGAGCGGGAAAGACCTTCCTGCAGACCTATTCGGGATATTCGTCGGATCCCGCGCCAAAATAAAGTAGAGGTACATATGGCTAGTAAGAAAGTAGCTGAGGTAGATTCCTCAGACATCATCCCTTTCGATGACGATATGTTGTCAGAGGGTACAGGTCTCGAAGAAGCAGGAGCAGATGATTACGCGATACCGTTTTTACGGGTACTGCAATCGATGTCTCCACAACTAAAGAAAAGTGACGGTAAATATATACAAGGTGCTGAGGAGGGTAACTTGTTCAATACCGTTACCGAATCATATTACGACGGTACGGAGGGCGTAGCGATTATCCCTTGTGCATATAAGAAAAAGTATATCGAGTGGATTCCAAGGGAAAAAGGCGGTGGCCTCGTAGACGATAGTCATGATGCTTCTGTTTTAAAACAGTGCAAGAAAAACGATAAAGGTCGTTTAATCTGGACTAACGATAATGAGATAGCAGAAACAGCGGAATATTATTGTATTTTATTAGCTGACGAATCTGCACCTGAGCAAGTATTGCTTAGTCTTACGTCGTCTCAGTTAGGGTTTAGCCGTCGTTGGAATACGATGTTAAACAATGCTCGGGTACAAAATGCGAAAGGCGAAACGGTTGCAGCTCCGATGTTTTCATTTATTTATAACCTGACGACGATCCCCCAATCGAACGACCAGTACAGCTGGATGGGGTTATCTGTAGAAAAGGCCCGACCCACCCCAAAACCTTTAGCGATGGCAGCTTTAGATTTTATGAAAGCAGCGCGATCGGGCGAGGTAGAAGTAAAACATGAGCAAGAAGGTGCTGTTAATACAGTTGAGGATGATGACGAAGACGTACCGTTTTAGTTTTACAAGGGTGAGCAATGTCGATACAGGAGCAGTTTGCCGCCCGTTTCGCGGGGTTGAGACACGGTTATAGTGTCTTTACCCCGACGAAAGAAACGAGAGAAGACGGCAAAGCAAAAGGTAAGTATGTAACAATTTCGCAAACGCTCAATCAAAAAGAATTACAAAGTATTTGGGCAGAGCATTTGAGAGGAGAAAGAAGCCTAGGAATCGTTCCGATAGACGAAAATAATATGTGCGTTTGGGGTGCCATAGATATAGACGACTATCCTCTAGATTTAAAAGGGCTGGCAAAAAAGATAAAGAAGTTCAAGCTACCAATGGTAGTTACGCGATCTAAAAGCGGGGGCGCTCATATATTTCTATTTGTATTCGACCCTGTCCCGTGTTCCCTTATGCAACGTAAGTTGCGACAGGTATCAGCGGCGATAGGTTTCGGACAATCAGAAGTATTTCCAAAACAAACCCAGCTTTTATTAGAGCGAGGGGATAGGGGTAGTCCGTTACAGATGCCGTACTTCGGCGGCGAGGACGCTACTAGCTACGGATTTAGCGGTTTGGGAGGGGTATTAACTCCTGAGAAATTTCTAGACTATTGTGATGACATTGTCCTTACAGAAGAAGATTTAGAAAAACTAGAAGTTACTCCGATTATCGAAGATTCAGAATGGTTAGACCATTCGCCTCCATGTTTAGAACACCTAATAGCGCAAGGCTTTCCAAAAGGTATGCGTAACTCTGGACTGTTTAACGTAGGCGTATTCCTGCGTAAGAAGTTCCCAGACGATTGGGAAAAACGTATAGAACAGATTAATCATAAACACTTTAACCCGCCACTTAGTGCGCAAGAAGTGTTAGGTGTAGCCAAGCAAGTACAGAAAAAAGATTACTTTTATAAATGTAACGATCAGCCGATAGCTGGACATTGTAATAGTCCGTTATGCCGTACCCGAAAGTATGGGATAGGCGCGTCAGGAGGGACGCCGTTATTTAGTAATCTGACTAAACAAAACAGTGATCCACCTATCTGGTTCTTAGATGTAGAGGGCGGTAGGCTTGAGTTAGAAACGGAAGAGCTGTTAAACCAGACTCGGTTCCAGCGTAAATGTATGGACAGTTTAAATATTATCCCACCGAAAGTACGGGATAACGTATGGAGAACGATTATCCAACAGTTGTTAGATAACTTGACGATTATCGAAGTACCACAAGATGCGTCTACCGAAGGTCACTTTAACGAACTGTTAGAAACTTTTTGTACAGAACGCCCTGCTAGAGAACGTGACGAGTTACTACTTGGTAAACCTTGGAACGAAAATACTAGAACGTATTTTAGATTAGCAGATTTAATGGACTTCTTACACCGTAAAAACTTTAGGGATTACCCTAGAAATAAACTTACGGCGAAGCTCAAAAATATGGGAGGCGAAGCGCACTTCTTCAATATAAAAGGGAAAGGCGTAAACGTCTGGCATATACCTGAGTTCAAAACACAAACTGAATCTCATACCCTGCCAGAATTTAACGACTCGCCGTTGTAATGCTAAAGTCAGATGCACAAATAATCCTTGGCCCTCCTGGAACAGGAAAGACTAGCACCTTACTTGGGTTGTTGGAGGAAGAACTAGACCGTGGTACTTGCCCAGAAGATATAGGCTTTTTTACGTTTACTAAACAGGCAGTACAAGAGGGCAAAAGCCGAGCGATGTCTAGGTTTGGCATAACGAATAATCAGCTACCGTTTTTTAGAACATTACATTCGCTTTGCTTTTTCCAATTAGGTCTATCGAAAGATAGTGTAATGAACGGCAGAGATTTTAACGATCTCAATCAAAAACTAAATTTACGGCTGACGGGATCTATTAGTTCTGACGATGGACACGTCTCAGGTATATCGAAAGATGACCGGCTAATGTTCATAGAAAACTTAGCTCGTATGCGACAGATTAGTTTAGAAAGCCAATGGCACGACTCTGATGACGTTGTAGGTTGGTTTGAACTAGAAAGATTTGCTAACGGGTTACGATTGTTTAAAAACGATAGATTACTTATCGACTATACCGATATGTTGCAGTTGTTTTTAGATCGTGGTCGCGCTCCTAGATTAGACGTTATGTTCGTAGACGAAGCACAAGACTTATCTCCGTTACAGTGGGCGGTCGTTCGTAAGTTATGTGAATCAGCTGACCGTATTTATATCGCGGGAGATGACGACCAAGCTATCTATCGGTGGGCCGGTGCTGACGTAGATTACTTGATTCGTAATTCTAAAGATGCGATGGTTCTTAAACAGTCCTACAGAATCCCTAAATCTATTCATACATTAGCCGAGCGTTGTATCGGACAAGTAGCTTCACGGGTACAAAAGACTTGGAACCCTAGAAAAGAAACAGGCCATGTATCGTGGGAGAAATCTTACGAATCTATAGATATGGAAACAGGAGACTGGTTAGTATTAGCACGGACTAATTACTTGCTAAACGGTATCGAAGAACACTGCCGGTCAGAAGGATGGTTCTATAAAACCAAAAACCGTAACTCGGTATCCGAAAAGAAAGTAAAAGCGGTGCGTGATTGGGAGACTTTACGCAAAGGCGGCGAGATACTGCTCGTAGATCTTATCAAAGTCTTAAATTATATGCGGGTTAGCGTACCTACCTCCCTAGAGAGAAACGACTTTGATAGTAATATCTCATTCGAAGAGGCGCAATCGTACTTACCTGACCTCAAACAAGAATACTGGTACGACCTTTTCGACGGTATCTCTGTATCTGAGCGGAGTTACATCCGAGCAATGCTTAGACGGGGAGAAAAGATCACTAAAGAACCTCGTATCAAACTATCGACCATCCATGCAGCTAAAGGAGGCGAAGCAGAAAATGTAATCTTACTGACCGATATATCAAACCGAATCTATAAGTCTTATCAAGCTAACCCTGACGACGAGTCTAGAGTTTTTTATGTAGGGCTAACTAGAGCAAAACAGAACCTATTTTTGATAGAACCTCAAACACAAAAGTACTTCCAGATTTAGTCCTTTACTTTGGTAAAAAGTATAAGGTAAAGTAGTAAACCGTAGAAAGGAGAATCTCATGGCGTCTATAAGAAAAACGCTTGAAGAAAATGTTAACGATAGTAAAAACACCCGTATGGATATTACCAGCGGCAATATGTTAGGTAATTGGCGTCCAGACGAAATTACGCATATGACTCGGTACGACAAAATTTCTAGCTTGTGTATCGAAGAAGCAAAAAAGCTAGAACGACCCATAGATGTATTAGAAGCAGGGTGCGGTGAGATATGGGTTCTGCGTAACTTGTATAAAGCCTACACTGTTAAAAAGTCTGACATTATCGGATCGTATCGCGGCGTAGATATTGACCCTGCGTGTCTTAATGAAAAAGTAGGCTATAGCAGCCCTACTGGATTTGTTCAAGATTCTACATGGTTCGCTAATTTCAATGGCAAGATCGATATTCAAGATCTTACAGTAAACCCTACATTCGACTTACCCGATAACTCTATAGATTTCTTTTGGACTACAGAAGTAATCGAACATATGGGACGCGAGTTTATTGCACCATGGCTTGATGACGCTAATCGTGTATTACGTCCAGGAGGACTGATCTACGTTTCTACCCCTAACCACGACGGGTCTAACGATAAGTTACCAGAAGATCACATTTACGAGTGGGGTTTCGAAGAACTTAAAGAAGAACTCGAAGACGAAACTAGAGGCTGGAAAATACAGTCTGTAGTCGGTACTTTCTGTCAGCTACCTAAACTTAAAAAAGCGATGGCTCAAGACGAAGATGATCACGAATGGCGCTGGTGGCCTGATCAGTACGAGTTACTTGAAGAACGATACGGTAGACAGTTTTTACGAGTGATTGCTGCTACGTTCTATCCAGAAGTTTCTAATAACTGTGCGTGGATTTTAAGAAAGATCTAATGACCAATTTTATACCAGCAGAGGTAGACCGATACGTTTATTGGATCGAAGAACGTGAACGGATACGTCGAGTAAAAGAGGAAGAGAAGTTAGAGCCGCCTTGGACTCGCGACCCGATATTACAAGAGTTTAAATTCTGTCAAGTTTTCCGAGAAGACGATCGGACTACCCGCTGGTTTAGAGAACATATTCGAGAGCCGTTGCGTAACAAACCAGAAGTGCTGATGGCGACTGTTATCTTTCGGTTTTTTAATCTTATAGAAACAGGACATACGTTACTCGACCATAACTTACATATCGACTGGGATCGCCTCAAAGCTATTGAAGAAGTAAAAAAGCAACCGAAATGGATTACGGGTGCATATATCGTCAAAACTCCTAACCGTATGGATAAAGTAACAGGGGTAGCTGAATGTATTACGCATCTATGGGTAGAACGAGAGCGGATACTAAAAGACTTTAGCCATTTCAAATCTCTATCTGATGCATGGAACTATCTTCTTCGGTTTCCTTATATCGGCCCATTCGTTTCTTACGAACTAGTTTCTGATCTAAGACATACCTACTTGTTAGAAAACGCTGAAGATATTTGCTCGTGGGCTAATGCTGGCCCCGGAGCAATGAGAGGATTAAACAGACTGACAGGTAGACCGCTAGAGTTTTGTAGACGTAGCTGGGATTGGAATAGCGAGATGCAAGCACTTTATAAATGGTGCACTGAGAATATTGATTTGAGCCAGTTTGATAAACCTTTCGAGATGCGCGAGATCGAAGGCGGTTTATGCGAGTTCGATAAATACTCTCGGATACTACATGGTCAAGGACGCACCCGAAGCGTTTATGACTACTCACAAAAAGATCGCCCGTTGATCGAATACTACGGGAAACAATAATACAGCTGTAGGAGGCGTAAATGGGAAAGCTAAAAGATTTGATTATAGATCTGGAACATAAAGATACTGAGTTCGTAATGGAGCATTACGGATTGTTTTTAGAAAAAGCGATAAAAGATAAACAGATGCCGAATAGTTGGTCGGATGCGGTAAACGCTATCCATTGGGCAGCATATTTATCAGGCACTAATTTAGTGCGAATACAGATCGAACATATTCTTAGACAACAAACGGAGAGTCTTTATGAAGGTGATTAGCGCCGTCAATGTAAACGACGCTTTGTTACGAGGGATCGACTTGTTTAAATCCCAAGTAAATTATCGAGAACAAGAAAGTCGTAACGGCCCTACGATGGAGTGTCGTAGTCCAGTAACTACTGTTTACAACAAACCTTGGCAGCGAGTGCTGTTTAGCCCTGAGCGAGACGCTAACCCTTTCTTTCATTTATATGAAGCGATATGGATGTTAGGTGGTTCTCGTAACCTGATGAAGTTAACACACTTTAACTCAGGTATGTCTGCATTTTCAGATGATAACGAAACTTTAAACGGCTCATACGGGTATCGCTGGAGAAAACAGTTTGATTACGATCAGCTTTGGCATGTCGTAGATATGCTAAAAAGAGACCCTGACTCACGCCGAGTTGTTTTACAGATGTGGGATGCGGTTCACGATTTAGACAGCCCAAGCAAAGATATTCCTTGTAATACAAACATATATTTTAAGATCAGAGGCGGCGAGTTACAGATGACGGTCTGTAATAGATCGAACGATATGCTCTGGGGAGCTTACGGTGCGAACGCTGTTCATATGTCAGTGTTACAAGAATATGTAGCTGCCGCTCTCGGAATATACATAGGGCCGTATTACCAAGTCAGCGATAGCTTCCACGTTTACCTCAATAAAGAATGGGATAAAGTCAAAAACCTAAGTGTTACGCCTTTTTTACCAGTGAGTGAATTCTATCCAGAAAAACATTACCCGCTATGTTCGAACCCTGAAACATTTTTAGAAGAGTGTGAAACTTTAATCGAAACCATCCCACCTCGTAGAGTATCTGGTAATCCAGAGCCTGTCGATGTCTGGCCGACTATGTGGAAAGAACATGACTATCAAAATACGTTCTTTCCTGAAGTAATGATCCCGATGATTAAAGCCTACTTATGCCATAAGGAAAGAAAATATGAAGAATGCTATTCGCACTTGGCGAATATTGAGGCGGAGGATTGGCAATTCGCATGCCTCCAATGGATCAAAAGACGTGAAGCTAATTGGAGAAAGAAGAATGGGACTTGATCCTAAATGGACAGAGATGAAAGATTTAGCTCAACAAGATATTGTAAGTCTGATCGAATCAGAAAAATCTTACGGCGACTCGTGGAAACGACGAGGCGGGACAGGGGCTTTTATGATGCTCGCTCGTAAATTCGATCGGATCGAACAACAAGCAGAAAACTGTAATTACGATGTATTCGTAGCAGGAGAAAGGTTCGGCGGTGACGATGGTTTACTCGACGATATCGGAGACCTTAGACGATATTTGTTTTTAGTAGAACACCATATTCGATACGGCATAGGAGATATCGACCCCGATGCAGATACCACTATTACAACCTGAGAGCGATTGGATAGCCCCGCAAGTCCTACCGAAGTTTGATCCTTACGAAACGCTTGCGGTCGATTTAGAAACATACGACCCCAACTTAATAAATCGCGGCCCAGGATGGGCAACTGGTGACGGGTATATCGTAGGGATTGCGATATCGACAGATAAATGGTCAGGGTATTTACCGATACGACACGAGAACGGCGGCAACTTAGAAGAAGAAATCGTACTCCGCTGGCTTAAAAGAACCTTTGAAAATCATAAAGGTACGATGGTTTTCCATAATGCACTTTATGATGTCGGCTGGCTCAAACGCGAAGGTGTAGAACTAACTTGTCCTTTACGAGATACGATGTTCGCGGCCCCACTGTTCGATGAAAACAGATGGTCATACTCTTTAAATAATTTAGGTATGGATTTTTTAGCTGAATCGAAAGATGAAACACTCCTCGAAACAGCAGCTAAAGCATGGGGCGTAAATCCGAAAGGTGGTATGTGGGCATTGCCTGCTAAATACGTTGGGCCATACGCTGAACAAGATGCAGTGCTAACGCTCAAGCTATGGAAAATATTTAAAAAGCGGATCGAGATCGAAGGCTTACAAACGATCTACGATTTAGAGTGTGACCTTATACCGTTGCTGATCGAGATGCGTTGGCGAGGTGTTCGGATCGATACAGATCGAGCAGAGCAAACTTCAGAACAATTATCTAAAAAAGAACAACAACTACTCGTAGAAATCAAACGTAGGTTCGGGGTCAACGTAGATATTTGGGCGAGCGCGTCGATACAAAAAGCCTTTGATAACAACAACTTATGGTATCCGCATACTGAAAAAGGCGCACCTAGTTTCCAAGGGCCATGGTTAGAATCTCACGAACACGACTTACCGAAAATGATTGTCGAAGCTCGACGGATTAATAAAGCTCGGACGACATTTATCGAAGGCGCAATCTTAGAATATTCTCATCACGGTCGGATACATGCCGAAGCTCACCCGCTCAAAAATGATGGCGGGGGTACAGTAACGGGTCGATTTAGTTATTCGAATCCAAACTTACAACAAGTACCGGCTCGAGACCCAGAGATCGGTAAAATGATTCGGTCTCTATTTATCCCAGAAGAAGGTGCAACGTGGGGTGCGTTCGATTATTCGCAACAGGAACCTAGGATAACCGTACATTACGCCTC
>Ga0209348_1000223_pt1 | contig 31357 bp, 26 predicted proteins | sample ETNvirenome_2_30_FD_184065 | JGI IMG/M metagenome (GOLD analysis project Ga0209348, IMG submission 184065) | Marine viral communities from the Pacific Ocean - ETNP_2_30 (SPAdes) (version 2) | ecosystem: Environmental > Aquatic > Marine > Oceanic | place: Pacific Ocean | collected 2013-06-22
TCGCGTTCCTCGCTGAGCACAACTTCACCGTCGTGGGTTTGTCCTCGGATGACTGCGCTGTTGATGAAGGCGAGGCCACCGTGACCTACGCCGCGCCTGACCGTCTCCTGCTGAAGTGGTCTTTCCAACCCAACTACAAGGACATCAACGCGGCGATGAAGAAGGCAGCACAGGGCAACGCGAAGTGGGTCAACGCTCACAAGCATTGGAGCATTCCTGTCGCCTCTGCCGTCGCGGTCGCCAAGGCCGTGCGCCCTCACTACGCGCTTCTGGCTGACGCCATCGAAGACCATGATGAAGTGAAGAAGTCCCACGAAGCGACGCTGCAACGTGTGGAACTGAGCAGCGCGGTTGAGACGTCCATCGAACTGCCGGACGTTGAACCCTTCAAGTCTCTACGTCCGTATCAGCGCATCGCGCCGGTGATGTATCGAACAGGGGGTCGCAACCGCATCCTCATCGCTGACGAGATGGGTCTTGGGAAGTCGCTTCAGGCCCTCGCCTGCGTCGAAGCCGCTGAGCACGACAGGGTGCTCATCGTCTGCCCCTCCATCGTCAAGCACAATTGGGCGAATGAGATTTTCAAGTGGATTGGAAGTCATTACCGTTATCAGTTCACGTCTACTGAAATCATCAGCGGATATCAGGGAGAAATCCAACCGGCGCGTTTCCACATCGTCAACTACGAAATCATCAACGAGCGCGCCGACCAACTCGCGAGCATGGATTACGATTGCATCATCTTCGATGAGGTGCATCGCATCAAGAACCCGAAGTCGCTGACGAGCAAGGCAGCGATGCGGCTTGCGAAGAACAGGGAGGGCATCATCGCCTTGTCCGGCACGCCCGTGACCAACCGACCCATCGAGTTCTTCCCCGCGCTGAACATGATGATGCCGGGGACGTTCGCGAACCTCTTCTCCTTCGCTCAGAAATACTGCAACGCGCGGAAGACCGCCTTCGGGTGGGACATGTCTGGCTCGTCCAACATCGACGACAGTTGGGATGGACAGACCACACCACTCAACCACATCTTGCGCGACTTCATGCTGCGCCGTTCGATGGACGACCCGCGCATCGCAGGAGAGATGCCTGACTTGGTTGAGACAATCGTGACCTTCGACTTGACCGAAGAGCAGCAGAAAGACTACCGCAACGAGCACAACTCATGGATGGAAGAATGGGTGAGTCAACAGGTGAACTTCGGTTCAAGCGACGCAGGCTTCACGCTCAACATGATGAGTCAACTGCGTCACCACGCAGGACGCCTCAAGGTGGACGCAGCGGTGAAGTGGGCGACGGAATACCATGAGCGCAGCGGCAAGCCGCTCGTCATCTTCGCGCATCACAAGGACGTCATCGCTTCACTCTTCGACCAACTGCACAGCGAAGGGGGAGTGAGAGTGATTAACGGAGACACGCATGGAACTAACCGTCAAAAGTTCATCAAGCAGTTCCAAGAGGGGAGGGTCCGCTACCTCATCTGTTCCACCAACGCCATGCGTGAAGGAGTCAACCTCGACTACGCCAACACCACGCTCTTCGTCGAGCGTGAGTGGGTTCCCGCATGGGAGCAGCAAGCAGCGGCGCGCGTCCGCAGGATGACTCAAGAGGAGTCGACCTGCCACAAGGTCGTGCTGTCCGCCAACGATACCATCGACTCGCTCTTCGACCAAGTGGTCGCAGAGAAGGCAGATTTGGTGGAGCGCATCTTGGACGGTGGTGCGGGCAAGACCCGCGAAGCCATCGGCGTGGCGCTCCTCAACAAACTGAGCGCAGGCAAGGAGGCCCTGATTTGAACAACAAAGAAGAACAATACCCAGACCGAACACCAACCGCAGAGATGACCATCGCCCTCAAGTCGGGCAGGCATGTGAAGATTTCAGACGCCAAAGACGGCAACATCTACTCGCTGCTCTACAAGGCCATGAATCACACGCAACAGTCCATGTTCCGCTACCTCACGGCTGTTGAAGAGTTGGAGAGGCGCGGTCTTGCGCTCCCTGAAGTTGTCGAGGGGCGCACTCCGTTGGAGGTCATGACCACCTGCGCGCTCCTTGGATGGAACGAGTTCAACCGCTGCTCCTCGGAAGAGGAGTGAGAGAGACACTCGGGAGCGCAAATCTCCCTCTCGCTCACAGCCGATGACTCTTTAGGGAATGCCCCACCCACAGGGTGAATGTGGGCAAAAGGCTCGACATGGCGCCCTCCGATTTCGGGGATGACGGGTTCCTCTCACACCCTGACGTAGAGGATGTTCCATTCAACGGATTGACCATCACCGACGCGGACGGGAAGGACCACTACATCAGCGGCTTCGACTACGTTGACCACCTCTTCAGCGCCGCGCTCATGTGCCCCTGTGGTGACCAAATCGACCCACACTCCATCGGCCTTCATACCGCGAAGCGCCGCCTCATCGTCATCCCCGTCAAGTGCTGCGGGATGTTCCGTTGGTTCAAAGGTGAGAAGCATGATTGAGGATAATTGGATGCCGAGTGAAGAAGACATTGAGTGGACGCGTGAGCACTTCGCGCGCATGGCTGAAGACGACACATGGGGTGTCGCTGATGCTGTGCTGCGTAAGACGGGCAGCGGGCTGATTGTCGTCAGCATGAGTCCCGCGTCTATGCTGCCTCTCAACCGAATCGCTGCCGTGTGCAAGGCGATAGGCATCGACTTTGATTCATCGGGTGCCGAGATGGTAGAGGACGCTCAGGCTGCAGCGCAGCAATCCGCGCGTGAATGGACGCACCCCGACACGGGCGAACCTCTCGTCAACTTCGACCTTGAGGGGGCCGAGTGGTTGTGCATGAGTCCTGAAGAGGAAGCGTGGCGCGTCGTCATCCGTCAGGGCGAAGACGAAATCGCGCTCTCCCCGATGGACTACCACCTGCTCGCGGGCGACGAACTCTTCTTCTCATGGCGTGGAAAGCGCGTGCTTGAGCGTCACGAGATTATCGAGATGGCTGACGAAGGCGGGTTGGTCGAGCGGCTTACGCTCGGCAACGTCTTCATCATGCCCACCGTCTACGAGGACGTGCTTGTGCCTCCGCATCTGCGCGGCCTCATCTTCGTCTTCGGAGATGAAGAGGAGTGAGGTTTGAGGCGTTGGCGAGTGCCGTGGCTGCGGCACAGACGGAGCCGAATCGCGCCCACGAAATCCTCGCTGACCTCTTCGTGACGAATCGCGAATCGGCGCACGACATCATCACGGTGTGCTGCACGAATGCGCGCACGTCCATCAAGCCACATCACGTCGTGGCGATGTTGGCCGAATCGTTCGGCCTCTTCCCTGAAGAATATACGGCGCTCATGGAAGAGGAGGAGATGCCGCTTCTCCTTGCGTCCGAATCGCCCGACGAGGTGGCCTCATCAATCACCGTGCGCGAGGCCATCGAGTTCAAAGAGATGGTCGCGGGGAGCCGAATCAATGCCGAATTGCTGTTCAAATCCTTGTCGCGTCTATCCGCGAAACTGTTCTGGGCTTTCGCCTTCGGACGCACCACGCTCAACTATCGGAAGGTGATGGCCGCAGTCGCGTCCGTCACGCCCTACGACACGCAACACCTGCAGAACATGCGCACCATCATGCCCGCAGGTGACGTAGTGCAACGCGCCCTCGCGCGGACGCTGCCGGAGGCTTTCGCGATTGAACCAACGTATCCATTCCGTGCGCCGACATACGGGCGGTGGAACAAGTGGTCGGTGCCTTTCACGCGCACGCACTATGAGGTGGTGCGGGGCAAGCACTTCTTCGCGCACCGCAAGGGTGGACGCCTCTTTTGCTATGACCGGCACGGGAGCCGAATCGTGCGCGACCCTGCCCTGCAAGGCGAAGACGACTGCGTGGCCGAAATGGACGAATCAGGCAACGTGGTCGAGTGGCTGCACCGCACCGAGGAGCCGAATCTATGGCGAGAGAATCGGGATAGGCGCGCCACGAATCCGAGGCTCGTGGACGACCGTGCCCACCTGCGCGCTCTCGTCCAAAGCCTTGACGAAAACGAAGTCCTGCGTCTCATCGACGCGGACCGACCCTATTTCCACAGCGGTGCTGTTGGAGGTTTCATTGTGCCCAGACGAACATTCGACATCCCGCTTCTCATCCTCGGTGGCTTTCGTGACGGCGAAGGCATCCGAATCAAGGTGGCCGCGCTTGACGGCTTCGACCCCTTCCCTGTCGGCTACGCCTTCGTGAAGGCGGACGACATCCCTGACCGACTCACGCGCCTCTACGATGCGCAGACGATGCTTGACGTGGATGAGGGACTCATCGGCATCTTCCATTCCCTCGGCTACGACGAAGAGAAGAAGGTCATGCGCGCCCCTTACCTGTCTCGAATCGACACGACCCTTGGTCAGTCGGACGCCATCCAAATCGGCGACCTGATGGAGAAGTGAAGATGGACGAAGACGCCTTCTACCTTGGGTGGCTTGCCCGCGAGTGTCGCTTTCAGTTGAGCGTCCACTTCTCCCCCAAGACCCGAATCGGCTACAGGGTGGAGCGCCGTGTCCTCGTCAGTCCGAAGGACGAGCCTGCCCTCAATCTGTGGCTCGCGAGTAAGGGGGTGAACGCCCGCATCATCAAGGACGTGGACCTCATCCGGCAAGTCATCCGTCTCCTCACACCCGTGAAAGAGCACGTTCGCGATGGCGCGAACATGCTGAAAATGCTGCGCCTCATGGACTTCAAGGGGCGTGCGCCTACGCATGAAGAGGTAGAGGAAATCATCGACCTCATCGACTCAAGGTGAAATACCGGATACGCCTCCCGTCGTTTCCATTCTCGATAATCTTGCTTCTTTCTGATAAGAATAAATCTACTTCTTCTTGTAATAATAATACGATAAAACGAGAAAAACAGGGGTCCCAATTTCCTCCCCTTAAATATGGTGATGAAATACGCAAAGGTTTCCGAGGCGAAACCCCATGAACTTCAGACCCCAAACCCCGAAACAATTCATCGGCAACGATGACCCCGAAAGCCCCCTGTTCTACCTCGATGAGTGGGACCGTGATAGCCCCCAATGCTTCCTGTTCTCAGGGGCACCGGGCTTGGGCAAGACCACCGCAGCCTACATCATCGCCAATTACCTCGGGCTTGAAGTGTCCGAGTTCAACGCTTCTGATGAGCGCGGCATCGACGTGGTGCGCAACCGCATCAAGGCGGAGGCCATGTCCTCGTCGCCTTGGTCGACGGTCATGATTCTCCTCGATGAAGCCGAGGGCTTGACGAGGCAGGCGCAGGACGCGCTGAAGCGCACGATGGAGAAGAGCAACTGTTGGTGGATTCTCACCTGCAACGACGACTCCGCCATCATCCCCGCCATCAAGTCGCGCTGCGTGCACTTCCGATTCAAGCCCTACAGCGAGAAACATGTGCGCGCGTATGCACAATTGCTTCTTTCAGAAACTGGTGCTTCCCCACAGGACAGCGCCGCAGACCTCCATGCTCACTACTCTGGCGACCTCCGAGCAATCGGCAATCACATCTTGAGTGGTCGCTCCCTCAGTCAAAATCAAACCGACTTCGACAACCTTGCGCTCAACGTGGCCGCGGGTGAGTGGGAGTCAGTTCACCGTGAGATGCTCCGCATGGTGGGGGACGGTCATTCCGTCCACCGCTTGATGCAGCGCCTTCACGAACACGTCCGTTCGGTCGGTTTGGATACCGAACGACTATATACCTTCTTTGTTGTGTGGGGAGATTTCGTGCTCAAAATGCACGCATGGCCCCTCGGAGTGTCCGCCTTTGTGGACTACTTCGTAGCCGCCCTGCACCGCGAAGACAAGAACAAGGAGGAATGAATAATGCCCAACCTAAACAACAACGCAACGAACACGAAGAACCTACACCCTGAGGTCGAAGAACGCCTCAAGTGGTGGGCCGAGAAGAACGCCAAGACGATGGACGAGGCCACGTCAGCCTTTACGTCCTACCTGATGACCGAACTCGGCGTCGCGTCTCCCTCTGATGAGGACGAGGACTTCCTGATTGACGCAGCCGAAACCTTCGTCGTCGAGCGCCGCGTCATGGGAGGCGGCACCGACAACGCCACGGTTCTCGTCGGCTACTTTGTCGGCATGGAGCCAAAGGTTCGCGACGCTCAAGAGAAGCGCCGCGCTCCTGCAGTCACCGCAGCCATCGACAACCTCGACTCGGCCATCCAGAACGGTCTTGTCGCGCGTGCCTACACCGAGAACGGCGTGTGGATGCTTGAGAAGAAGGACGGACCCGTCGCCACAGAGGAGTCCGCCGACAGCGAGCCTTGGTTCCTCTTCAAAGAGCATGGACTTTCCATCGCCATCCTGCAGAACAACCCCGAATGGGCGCGCTTCGGAGAACCCACCACCCCCTACCGTTGGCAGCGCACCTACAACTTCCTCGGAAACGAGAAGGACAACTTCCTCAACGAGCAGCGCCTCTTGCGCATCACCGTGACGGGCAAGGGACAGGACAACTTCCACGCCCCGCAACTCTTCGCTCCCTGCTCCCTCAAGGTGCGTCCTCAGCGAGACAACGTCAGCCCTGATTGGGCCGACGTCTACAACGCCTACCCGCTTCCCGGCGCAATCACCTACGGTGCCAACTTCGTCGACGAGGAGTTCCGCGACATCATTCGCCCCGACCGCCTCATCCCCGGACTCGATTCCTATGTGAAGGACCTCACCACCTTGCCCGAGGTGTTTGAAACCAAGCAGCAGATTCGTGCGGGTTACAGCCCCATCGGCCCCTACGTCTTCGTGCGAGGCAAGGTCAGCGACATGCGCAAGGAAGCGCGCAGCAGCGAGTGGGACCCCATCGGTCACGACTACAGCATGAGCGTCTCGTCCTTCGACCTGATGCGCACCTTCAACGGTGGTCGCCGACAGAACCTGCCCTGCTACGTCCACGGATTCCTCGGCGACGAGGGTCACTCCTTCGACTACGCCACGGATGAAGGGTGGAGGCCCTACGCCGTCAAGTCCACGGTCATCATCTTCGGTCGCCTCAGCGTGCGCGTTGGCGACGAAGGACCTCAGCCCGCCATCAAGACCTTCGGTGTCTTCGCTGTGCCTCGCCTCGCCATCCCGGCGGGTGAAGGCGGCGACACCTCGGTCAGCCAATACGGAGAGTGAAACAAGTGCCCAACCTGAACGACCTGAAAAAACAAGCCCAAGCGACTGTCTTCGACCCGGACTCCGGTGAGATGGTCCCGTCGAATGTGACGAACGAACTGCAAGCCGACCCATCCTCGCGGGTGGGTCGCCCCATCGCCTCAAGCGTGTGGGACGAAATCATGGCTGCTGCCGACCACCAACCCGACTCCCTCATCTTCATGGGGCTTGTCGGGCCGGAAGGCGTCGGCAAGACCGGCATCGTCCTCGACAGCATGACCGACGAAGAGAAGGCGCGCGGCGACGTCGTGTTTGTCCTTGACTTCGATGGCGGCGGACAGACCACCCGCATGACGCATCACCGCGCGCATGCGACAAACATCCGATGTCTCAACCCCAACGTGATGTTCCAGACCTTCGACGAAGATGGCGAGACGCGTGAAGCCATCGACTACCCTGCTACGCACCGCCGTGTGATGAAGGTGGGGCAGACGCTCGTCGACTGGGCAGCGAACCCCGGTGACCGACCTCGGCTTCACTCCGTGCTCATCACCGCTGTTGACCTGTGGGACAACGTCGCCAAGAACTGCATGTTCATCGAAGACCTCGGCACCGCCCCTGACGGCATTGGCGCCAAGGTCAAGCCTCACGAGCAAGTGGGCATGCGCTTCAACTGGCAGATTCGCACCACGCGATTCCATCAACTGACCACCGTCGCGCGCACCCTGATGCAACTCGGTGTCCGTGTCTACTACGAAACGCACTTCTCCGACCTGCAGGACAAGACCGGCGCAGTCATCGGGAAGAAGGCAGCGTGGGAGAAGCACACCCCCAACTACCTCAACCAAGTCCTCTACTTCCACAAGAGCAAGGTGCGCGGCGAGGACGGAAACCCAACCGGTGAGACGCGCTACGAGGTGGAGTTCGTCAAGTGCAAGACCAACCCGAAACTGCTCGACCAACGGCGCACCATCATGGTGACCAAGCAGGATGAGTCTCCTGAGTGGTTCGGCCTGCCTGAACTGAGGGAGGGCGGCGTTTGACTGAGTGGCCGAAGACGGGCGCTCCTGCCCACAACGAGGCTCAGCGAAGGAGCGAGGAGGACATCCCCCAAGCCAACCCCGAATGCCTCATGTGCGGCGGGAAAGGCATGCTCTACGAGCAGCGGTGGGACCCCCATCAGGAAGTCATGGTGACGGAGATGGACGCTTGTCCGTGCATCTTCAAGGAGTGGAAGCCAACGCCTGACCTTTCTTGTCGGACCTGCGGAGGGACGGGTGCTGTGCAGGAGCGGTTGCTCGTCAGGAAGATGGGCGTCATGGAGGAGGCCATCTTCTATTACGACTGCGTCTGCATGCGATACGTCGAACTCAGGAGGGGAGAGGATGATGCACATCAAGGGTGAGAACGGCGCGCGTCTTTGCGCTTCGCCGGGGGCCTTTGAGCAAGTCGGGGAAGACAAGGACCTCACGGTCTGCCCCAAGTGCGCAGCCATCCACCTGACGCTCACCGGGGAGGGGTTGGAGTGACTCAGGCCACCCTGAACAGGGAGGGCTTCATCGCCTTCCTGACCCACTTCGGTGACGGCGTCAACGACCTTCGCTTGGACATCGGCGACAACAAGGTGCACGGCGCGGTCGACGTGGCGACGCACTACTGTAGCCGCGACATGGCTGTCGTCATCGACTCAGGTGTGCGCTACGACGCAGGCCCCGTGTTCGTGCCCGACCTCTCCAAGTTGGTCACCTTCCTCAAGTCGAGCAAGGAAACGACCATCCTGCTCCGCCACACCAACAACGTCCTCAGCGTCAGCGCAGGGAGCGACCACTACAGCGTGCCCACGCACTCTCAGCCTCTCTCAGCCCTCACCATCAACAGGGCGGAAGAGGCCATCCGAGCCGCGAAGCAGAGCAACTGGTCGCGACTTGGTCGCGCGAAACTCGACGTGGAAGGCACGTTGGAGATGGGCAACCTGCACGGTCTTGGGACGATGACGAAAGTCACGGGCAAGGACAGCCCGGTGAGGATTGAAGTTCTCTTGGGTGAGATGACGGTGACCGCCGGTAATCACCGTGGCGCGCGTATGGCAAGAACCATCAGCATTGATGGCGGTGAGAACGGTGAGCATTCGACCACATTCGGGTCTTCGCTTCCCTCGCTGCTCACCTGTATGCCGAAGGGGCCTGTCTCTTTCTACATGGGTGACCAGAGCGCGCTTGTTTTCTCCCACAACGAGTTGAGCAACCTGCTCATCCTCAAGCATCAGGAGGGCGTCGAGTGATTGCTGACGCCATCTACCGTGACGATGAGCCGCCGTTGCTTTACCTGCGACACAGAGAGAACGGCGTGCTCAAAGAGCAACGCATCGAGGACTACCGACCTCACATGTTCATCCCTGCAGGGACTGCTGACTACGTCATCAATCACATGCTCCGGGGCTTCCCCGGAGCCGAGGTGCTCAAGGACAAAACCTACCGCGGACTTGACGGCGCGCCCCTTTGGCGCGTAGAGGCAGACAACCCTTACGACATCAGTCGGATGCGCGACATGGTGGCGCGCTCCTATGAGGGCGACGTCCGCTTTGTTGACCAATACCTCATTGAGAATGTGCCTGAGATGCCTGAGTGGGAGCCGCGCAAGTGGTGGTATGATATTGAGTGCAACACCGGAGACGACAAGTTCACCACGGTCATCGCCGTCATCGACTCAGACCTCCCTCTCCCCCGCGTTTTCGCATGGGCTGACGAGCAGACCAACTGCCCCTACGGCAAGTTCGACAACGGCTCTCTCTACACGAGAGAAGTGCGCGGCGAGGAATACTTCTTGACCCTCTACCGTTCCGAGAAGAAACTCTACGATGGGTTCATCGAGTTCCTTAACGAGCGCAACCCCGACATGATGATTGCCCACGCAGGCACCTTCTTCGACATCCCCCACATGATGGAGCGTCTCGACAAAATCTACGGCTCCGGCGGCGCTTCAAAACTCAGCCCTGTCGGCGTCGTTCGCTACCCCAAGAAGGGAGAGCGCTACAGACACGACGCTCAGCCCATCGCAGGACGTTGGCAGTTCGACACCGCCGCGCCCGCAGGTTCCGGCACCGGCTTTGAGCGGGTCTGGAAGGACAGCGGCGGTGGTCAGTTGCCCAATTTGAAACTCAACACCATCGCCGAAACGCTCGACCTCGGCTCCAAGTTGACCGAGGAGATTGAGGGGATGACCGTTCACAACGGTTGGTATGATTACTGGGCCGAGTTCGTCGACTACTGTCTTCTCGACACCGTGCTGCTGCGCGGCATCGACGAGGCTCGCAACGTCACCGACTTCTTCGTCGAAATGGTGCGCCTTTGCGGCGTGTCCATGCAGTCGGCCACCAACGTCACCAACTTTGCGCGCGGCCTCATTTCGCGCCGCACCGAGTTGAAGGCCCCTTCTCGCTTCAGGGCTGAGAAGGTGGACCTCCAAGGTGCTGAGTTCATCATGAAGGATAACGGACTCTATGAGGGCGTAGCAGTTATCGACTACAAGGGCCTCTACCCTTCGCTGATGAGCGGCTACAACCTGTGTTGGACTACCAAGCGTGACGGACCCGGCGAGGGTATCATCGCGATGGAGAACGGCACCTATTGGGACCAGACGGAGAAGGGCATTCTGCCCAAAATCGTCGATTACCTCTTCGACTACCGCGCCATCTGCAAGCAGAACATGCGCGATGCTGAAACTAAGGAGCAGCGTGCGGCATGGAACACCACTCAGTCAGCGGTCAAGCGCGTGATGGCGAGCCTGTATGGGATGTGCGCGCACATTGGTTTCGGATGGGCTGACCTCGACATCGCAACGACCATCCTTTCCGAAGGGCGGCGGTGCATTTCGTTGCTCGATAGCGTTGCGACGCGTATGGGCTACAACGTCCTCTACGGTTTCACCGACTCGGCGTTCATCCAAGTGCCGCAGGATGAGGCAGAAGCCCTTGCTGTCCGCATCACGGACGCGGTGCAGGAAACGACGGGCAACGACATGCTCATCGCTGAGTTGGAGGCTTACATGCCCTACTGGTTGCTCGCAGGCAAGAACCGCTATGCAGGCAAGGTGTCCTTCCCACCGGAGGACGCGGGCAAACTCAAATGCGCCAACTTCACCAAGGGTAGCAACCTCGCTCCCGTGAGCAAGCAAGTCGAACTCGACGTGCTGAATCTTGTGACTGACGGGGCGTCTGAAGCAGAGGTGCGCGAAGCCGTTCTCGCTTTGGCGATGCCCATCAGGCGCGGAGAGATGACGCTCAAGAGCGTCTCTCAATCGACACGCATCAGCAACGACCCTGAGCGATACAAGGTCGTCTCAGGAGCCTCCAAGGCAGCGCTCTACTACAACAAATACATCGCGACAGACGACACCGTCTTCTGCGCCGGTGATTCGGTTGCATGGACCTACGTCTCTGCACCACGTCTCGGCGACCCCGACACTAAAGTTGTCGCCTACCGCGATGAGGCCGAACTCGACGGATTCCAACTGGATTCGAGGACCATCGTCGAGAAGAACATCAAAAAGAAAATCGAATCCATCTTCAACGTCTTAGGGTGGGACGTTGATGCTGCAATCGGGACCCCCCGACCCGCCCAATACTGGTGATGACCATGAACAACAAAGAACTGAAAGAACAAATTGACCAACTGACTGCGCGCGTCGACATGCTGACGCGACTCGTAGATGAGATGGCTGAAGAACACAACGAACTGACCCGGCTGCGTAAAGCCGTGGGTGAGATGCAACAACTGCTACAGAAGGACGGCAAGTGGTTCGTCCACGACGTCAACGTGTCTCCTGAGAAGGGGGTGAAGTATTGAAGGTGACCCTTCACTACACCACCCCCGTCCACGGCGAGGAGCATCAAATCGAAGGCGACCTCGTCTTTGGTGACGCGCTTCTCAACGAATACATGGGCGTCAGGACCGACGAAGGCGTGCACCTGATTCCCGGCGGGTTGGTGTTGCGCATCTTCACAACGGAGTTTGACTCCGACCTCTACGAAGTGGACGTTGAGAGCGTGCGTGCATCAAAGCACCTCGCCCTCAAGCGTATCAACGAGGAGCAGCAGCGAGAGAAGCATCCGAGGAGCGGGTTTCATGGCTAAGGTCTACCCCGACGGCTCATCCTACGCGTGGACGCCTGAGATGGGCGAGGACGGCATCATCATCCGCATGAGCAAATCGACAGCAGGTTCCTACGATTGGTGCGTGCAGCAAATGTGGTTGCAGCAGAACTTCCCCAAGGAGCAGGGCCTCGTCAAGCACCTCGTCCTCGGCGATGACGTGCACAACGGCCTCGACCTCTTCTACCAAGGGATTGACGAGAAGCATCTTGAAACAATGACGCGTCTGTTGGAGTCTGGCGCTGATTTGACGGACTACCTCACCTCCTTGGTGCCCAACGAAGACACCATCATCAAGAATCGGCGCGCGGAGAACGAAGACTTCCCCTTCTATCACGACGATTACTACCGCAACATGAAGTGGCTGATGGAATATGAGAACGCGCGTATGAAAATGGCCCCCAACAGCCTGATGCCTCTCGCCAACGAGGTTAGGCTTGAAGTCCGATTGGAAGTCGACGTGCCCCCTTACGGCCTTGTCCCCGTGCAATTCGTCGGCATCATCGACCGCGTCTTTGAGGCACCCGGCGGTGGCCTCATGCTCTTTGAACTCAAGACCGGCAAGTGGAGAGACGACAAGATGGCTCAGATGCGGAAGGAGATGTCCTACTACAAGTTCCTCATTGAGAATGCAGGCAGCGAATACCTCGCGGAGCGCAACATCGACAGGGAAGTGACGCATTGGGGATGGCGCTACTCAGCCGCTGACCATTGGACGATTGAAAAGGTGAAGGCTGTGAGTGAACGACTCCTCCATAAGCGAGTGCGCGACCTCATCACCGCCTACATGAAGCAAGACTTCCCGTTGGCGAATGCTGACTTCAAATGCTCTTACTGCGAATACGTTGAGTTGTGTCCGAAATACGCCATTCAAGTGGAGGGCGGGGCGTGACCCCCCTCAAGTTTCACTACCCCAAGGAAGTCGGCCTCTTCAGGAAGGTTGTCCGCTCGGAGTCCGAGTTGGAGAAATACTGGCGCGCGCTTGAGAACTCACAATGTGCGTTCATGAGCGTCTACGGCTTCCGCGGTCTGCAGCCAAACGAGCGGCGCGCGGAATACAACACCGCCATCATTCGCCACTTCGTGCTCGACTTCGACAAGAAATACCGCAAGGGTAGCAACATGGTGGAGGTCGAGGGCGACGAAGTCGTCGAGCAAGTGCGCCGTCTCCATCAGTTCCTCCTCGATGCCAACATCAACCACGGCGTGTGGTTCAGCGGCAACGGCTTCCACATTTGGGTCAGCCTCGACAAGACCTACCTCGCGTCGAGCGGTTGGCATGCCTCACAGATTCGCGCTGCAGGCAAGAGCATCATCAACGAGTGGAAGAAGGACATGGAACTCTACTGCATGGACCCGACGGTGCCCTTCGACTTGGCCCGCGTTATCCGCATCCCCAATTCGTATAACGCGAAGCAGCACGTTCTCCGGTGGAGCATCCCGCTCAACACCGAGGAACTGATGGGTATGACGTGGAATGAAATCTGCAACATGGCCCACAAGGCGCGCAACACCGCATTCATCTACGGTGAGAAGGGTGTCGTGCTTGAGGTCAAGAAGATGCGCGAGCGTCGTTTCAAGGCCACAGGTGCACCCGTCGAGTTCGACACGGTCAAGATGGGCAGCATCAAGATTCTACCCTGCCTGATGGAAGCAGCCTGCGTGGTTGGCAGCAACCCGCCTCATATCGGACGAGTCAGCCTCGCCATCTACTTGTCGTCGCGCCTTCGCAACTTCCTGCCAGTTGAGCGCACCACGATGCAGATGCGCGAAAAGCACATCGTCACCCTGTCTGAGTTCATCGCTACGCTCCAATGGGCCGACTACGACCCCGGCGTCACCGAATACCAAGTGCGCTCCATCGTGGAGCGTGGCTACTCCGAGCGATGTGAATCGTTGATTGGGAAGGGTCTATGCGTGGGTCGATGCACCCTTTGGGATGGGACAGGTGTTCACGATGAGTGAAAGGCAATACGCATTCATCGCATGGACCGGCAGGCGCAAGGGGTCGAAGGGAGCGATGGGAGTCCTTCAATCCACGAAACCTGTTCATCTTGTGCTCAAGCGACGAGACGGCTCCGTGAAGGAGAACGACGCCTCTCTGTGCGGGATGGTTGTCGTCGGTGGCCGCGATTGGGATATTGTCGATGAAGCACCTGAGCGCATCTGTGCGCGCTGCCAGAAGTTCTCCAAGAGATTTGAGAAGAACAGGGGGCGAGAATGGTGACGCGTGAGTGCATCGAATGCGGCACGACGTTTGAGGCTGCGCGGCACAACGTGAAAGTGTGCTCAGACGCTTGCAGGAAGAAGCGCAACGCACAGAAATCGCGTAGGTATTACCACCGAAAGAAAAGAGAATGCCCACCGGCCCCGAAGGTCTTCGCCCCACGCGATTGCGCAATCTGCGAAGCCGCCTTCGACCCTTCTGTAGAATACACGCTGCCTCATGGTGGCTTGGTGAAAAGGAATACCGGTCGCATGTATTGTTCAGACGAGTGCGCGACGGAGGCAATACTGCGCAAGTTGAGAAACCCTATCGCCTCCCGTGAATGTGAAAAATGCGGAACTGCTTTTGAAACGAACATACCCCACCGAAGGTTTTGCGAAGTCACATGTAGGAGAGAGTTCAATGGTGGATATACGTCTTCTGTTGGTGAGACAAAGGAGTGCAAAGGGTGTGAAAACACGTTTGAGGTGAAGAACTCACAACAGTTGTTCTGCACAAACCAATGCAAAGTCAAGTATCATAGAATCAATACAAAACACAAACCATACGCTGAGTTGACCCATACTCAAAAAATCAACGCTCGGGTTCGTGCTTCGGTGCGCGGTCATCTGAGAAAGCGAGGTCTGTCGAAGACACACAAGACGTTCGATATTCTCGGCTACACACCCACCCAACTCATGCACCATCTTGAATCGCAATTCGTTGAAGGCATGTCGTGGGACAACATGAGTGAATGGCACATTGACCATATTCGCCCTGTTTCATCCTTCACGTTCACCTCTATGAACGACCCTGAGTTCAAGGCGTGTTGGGTGTTGGAGAACCTGCAACCGCTATGGGCTTTCGACAACATGAGCAAGGGTGCAAAATGGGAGGGAGCACAATGAAGCCCCCTCTCATCATCGACTCCAATGAACGCGGCTCACTTGTTGCTGCCGTAGAACGGCGCGCGCAAAGCCGTTCCCCCCGTATCGACATTTCACGCGAGCGTCTCGTCAACGGCGACTACCGCTGTGGCGATTGGCTCATCGAGGCCAAGAGCGTGGACGACCTCTTCTCGTCGATGCGAAACGGTCACCTCATGCGCCAACTCGACAACATGGACGCCAACGACGGGAATTACGGACTCGTCATTTGGGGCGAGATTGGAGGCTACGTCAGCCGTGCTCGTGAGCGCGGCTCGACCATCACCGCCAGTCAAGCCCTCAAGCAGATGACCGGCTTTCTCGGTCGCGTCGTCGCCGACTTCGGGTGCCTCATCTACCGCGCCCCCAACGTGAGCGAAGCCTCAGCCTTCATGGTCGCGCTCCACGAAAAGACATTCAAGAAGGCAAGCAGGCACGGCGCCCAAGCCGTGCGACGGGTGAGCACGAACGACGTGCGCGCCGACATGCTTCTGACCATCCCCGGCATCGGGCCTGAGATGGTAGATGCAATCCTCGACGCATGCGGCTCCATTGAGGAAGCCGCGTGTGGTGACTGCCTGCGTGACGTTCCCCGCATGGGGAAGGTGCTGCGCAAGCGGGTCATCGACGTCCTCACGACTGAGGACGAATACCGTATTGAACGGTGACTTTCTTTCTCTCATAGTCTGGTGAGAAAACCAGAATTTGAGAAACGGTTATAGGCGTCTTACGCCGGGAGGGAGCATAAGCCCTCCGAAGTGACGCCGCCCCCCAAGGTGAATTAACATGCCCCAACGAAACTGGAACACATACGCAGCCGTGCAACAATACCCCATGCTCAAGGAATACTTGGAGCGATTCAGGACGACCTCGTTCTTCAACGAGATACCCGGCCTCATTTCGTTCTTCTACCTCCAAGGGCAGACGCTCGTGGACTACGTCCGCATCCCCGTGTGGGCGAGCGCCCTCGACCCCCGTGTCCACGTCTTTTGGATTCAGCCGACAAGGTCGGGTAAGTCCATCGCGTGGGAGTTCACCGGCGAAGTCGCAAAACTTGCCGGACTCCCCATCGACATGTTCACGAGCGGAACAGACAGCGCGCTCATCGGGTCGATTGACTCCATCCCTGACGGTGAAGGAGGCTACGAGACGATTCAGAAGGAAGGCCTGCTTGCAGGAAAGAAGTGCTTGAACTTTGACGAAGGCTCAATCCTTCTCCAAGCCAACCCCAAGCAGTTTTTCTCCGAAGTCATCCTCTACCTGCAGCAAGCGATGAACACCGTCGGCAGTCACAGCAACACGCTGACCAAGCACATGAAAAACGGCAAGGTTGAGACAGAGTCTCGCGTCTCTTTCTGGATTACCTCCTTCCCGCCAAGTGGGGTCAAGGAATACGTTCTGACGAAGGGGCTGTTTCAGCGCGTGCTGCTCCTCTATCGACCGTGGAGCGACAACATGCGACAGATGGTGTCTGAGCAGCGCATGAGCGGTGTCTTTCAGAACAAATTGAACGACGTCATGTCCTTGGAGGACATCGCTGAGCACTTCATCCGACTCCGTGAAAAGACAGAGGCGCGCCTTCTGCATCTCGCCAACATCTCTCACAAACAATGGGACGAGTTTGGACCCGCTGCGAAGGAAGAGGTGGCCCGCGAGGTCATGGACCGCATGTTCGACATTGACGAGGCTCTTCTCCCCCAACTCAACGCGTCTGTTGAGGAGTTCTACACCCTCGTTCGCGGAATGGAGAAGCACTTGTCCGACGTGGTCTGTTCGTTCATCCCCAACATCCTCAACTACACCGTGGTGTTCGCCACTCACCTCTCCTGTATGCGAGTGATGCGCGACGACATCCCCTTCGATGGGGAGTGGAGAGTCACCGGCGATGACGTGGAGATGGCTACAGAAATCCTCTACGACGTCTACGAACAACTCGTCCTTTGGCTTGAGTCTGAGGTCGAGGTAGGCGCCAAGGCGGCTGAGAAGGCCGCGCGACAGAGTGAATGGACCAAGGCCATCAAGGCATGCACGAGCGTGACCATCGAAGGCAAGGGTGATGGATGGGTCCTCAAGAACGACCTGTTTGAGCGATACGGCAGCATGCTTGGTCGCAGCACACCCACCGTCTACAAGCGCTTCAAAGACGTGGAAGGGCAGTTCATGCGATACAAAGCCAAGAGCGGCAGCGTCTACGTCAAGATGAAGGAGGAGTGAAGCGTGAGCAACGACATGAAGGTCATGGCTCTCGACATCGAGACGGCAAACTACTCGCATGAAATCGGAGGGTGGGGTAAGACCCACATGTTCGACCCAAGCGTTGTGGCGACATGGGACGGTGAGGAAGCGCACGTCTTCTCCAAGGAAGACGTCAGCGTCGAAGGTGCAACCGTGCACCCCCTCCACCCCCGCGACCTCGGGGAGCACCTCAAGAAGCACGTCGACGCAGGCGGCATCGTCGTCGGTCACAACATCAGGGGTTTCGACCTACCCGTGCTCCGTGACGCTCTCGACATGCACTACGCAGGCGTCTTGCTCAACAAGAAGGAGAGCGTCATCGACACGTCATGGTCGCTTCGTGAGGCAACTGGTGGCGCGCGCCACAAACTCGACACGCTGTGCAAGCACACGCTTGGACGCGGCAAGGAAATCATGGACTCCGCGGATGCTCCCGTAGCATGGCGCGAGGGTCGCTACGACGAGGTGGCGAAATACTGCCTCGACGACTGCAAACTCAATTTGGACCTGTTTCTCCACGGGAGGAAAGAAGGCTTTGTGAAGAGCCGGAACGAGGAGACAGGTCTGATTGAGGAATACAACATTGGTTGGTGAACACATGAGTGAAGAACGAAAAACAGGAAGAGAAGCCCAAATGAGCAACATCCGCGCAGCGGTGCAGGTAGCAGAAACCGTGAGGTCGACGCTCGGTCCCGCAGGCATGGACAAGATGCTCGTTGATGAACGAGGAGACACCATCGTGACCAACGACGGCATCACGATTCTCCGTGAACTGAGCACCGGTCACCCCGGTGCGCGCATGATGGTGCAGGCAAGCCAGACGCAGGAAGAGGTCTGCAGGGACGGCACGACGAGCGTCGTGGTCCTTGCCGGTCAGATGCTTGCCCTGAGCGAAGGCCTGCTGATGCGGGGCATCCACCCGCAAACCATCGTGCGCTCATTTACGCGCGCATCGCAACATGCTTTGGCTGCGGAGAACATCCCCGGAGGGTGGTGCACGGACGAGAACACCTTTCATAACGTCGCAGCGACAGCCTTGCGAGGCAAGGCGAGCGAGAGCCACTTGGAGCACGCGGCCAACCTTTGCGTCAAGGCTGTCGACAAGGTCGGCGGCAAGGCGGAGAACGTCCGTATCCTCACCCAAGCAGGTGAGACAATGGGCGACTCCTACATCCACGAAGGCATCGTGCTCAACAAGACCTTCGTCAACCCTGACTACGAAGGGCGCGAGGACGCTGTCGTGCTGATGCTCGATGGTGGGCTTGACGGCTTCAACTACGAGGACGTGCAGATGCAGGTCAGCGACCCTGCCCAACTCGCAGCCATTCGTGAGCAGGAGATGGAAATCCTCAGCAACGTCGCGCGACACATCGTCGACCTCGGCATCAACGTGCTGATTGTTCGTGACGGCGTCCATGAGGCGGTCGCCAAGTTCCTCGATAACGAAGGCGTGGGCGTGGTGAGCCGCGTTCAGCAGTCAGACATCGACGCAATCTCGCGCGTATCCAGCATCCCCATCTACCATCGCATCACCGAGGTCCCCGAGGACTTGAGCACCCACAGCCTGACTGTGGTGAACAAGCGTATCGGCGACCTCGACTACGTCGCCATCGAGTGCGAAGACAGCAACACGGTCACGCTCGTTGTGCGCGGCGCAACCCGTCAGACCCTCGACGAATACGAACGCGCCTTCGATGACGCCATCGGAGTCACCGCGCTTACGCTGAATGAAATGACGGTCTACCCCGGCGGTGGTGCTGTCTACTCTCGTCTGTCGCAGGTCACCCGCGAAATGGCGAAGGATACGCCCGGTCTATCGGCGCGCGAGCGTATGTGCATGGAAGCATACGCTGACGCGCTTGAAATCATCCCCGCCGCTATCGCGAGCAACGCAGGCATGGACCCACTCGACGTGGTCATGGAACTGCGAGCCTGCCCTGACGGGCACGGACTCTACATCAACCCCGAAGGTGAAGGAGAGGTGACTGAAACAGGGAAGCACGGCGTCTTTGAGCCTGTTTCGCTCGTCGTTCAGGTGGTCAACTCAGCCACGGAAGTGGCCTGCGCCATCCTCCGCATCGACGACATCATCGCAAGGAGAGGAGATGCCTGAGCCTGAATGCGGCCCTCGCCGTTCTGTTGCTGCTCGTCATCGTTGACGTGGTCATCGTTGTGATGGACCGCTTCATTCGGGGCGTTGGGAATCTTCCGGTGCCGGGGTCTGAGCAGCGAACGCGTGAAGAGGAATAGACTTCCCTGCCGCGCGCGCTTGGTCAGTCAGACGCTGACGCTGAATAGCCTCAGCCTGCTTACGCTTACGTTCCATCGCTTCTTGTTGCCTTGCGAACAGGGGTGCTTCGTGCGCTCCTGCCGTGAGTTCTTGAGGCAGTTTTGTTTGGCGCGTCTCGTCTTTGAGCATACGGAACGAGAGGTCCATCGGGTCGCCCGTAGTGAAGTAACCCGTCTGGTCATACGATGGCGTGTTTCGACCATGATAGTAAATCGGTGTGGGGCGAGGCATGTCGTAGTGGATTACGTCGGGCATGTCCCCTCCGTAGACAATACGAGTCCCCTCAGGCGTTACTCTCGGGTCGTTAGGGTCGTTCACGTTGCCGACAACTCTCATACCGTCGCGAATTGTGGAACTGTGTTCCACAGGCTCGCCCACCTCGTCGAGCCTCTCAGGTGGGATTGGTCTATGGATACCGCGACCGTAGGAGTTCTGCATCGCGGTTGACGTGTTAGCATAGCAATCGGGCACGGTGCATCCTACGGCGCCCTCGTGAGTGTGCACCCGCCTCCCTTGTTCGCAAAGAGGACATTCTCGACCAATATCCATCTGCTCCCGTGCCTTCTCTGACGGCATGCGTGCGACAGGCTTACCCTCCATGTCGAACTCGACAGGGGTAGTCAATGCAGGGTGGTCGTCAGGGAGAGACGTGTTGAAGCCGTCTCGCTCACTTTTCAGCGTCGAGCCAACGCTTGGATGACTGCGCGCGCGGTTGCTGTGTGCGTCTTCAGGCACAATAGTCCCACGCTTTGTGTGACTCATATCCTTACCGCCCTTTCCGGCGACCCCACGCTTGCGTCGCTCGCGTTCAAGGTCGCGTCTATACCGCTTTCTTTCAGGTGAAGATTCGTATCGCGTCTCGTATTCGCGCTTGTGCCTGAGGGCTTTAGGCGACTTCGCCTCTTTCCTAAGGCCGTAGCGGCGTCGGTGAATCGCTTCCTTCCGCTTACGTTTTACCGCAGCCTGCCTTTCTCTCTTCTCTTGGTCGCGCTTGAAACGAGGATGGTCTGCTGCGCTGCGGTGGCGAACCACGATGTTCCTCTTGTCGGGCATCTCGTCAGGTGTCGCCATCCTCCCCACCTTCTTGTCGGCCCCTACAGGCTCCTGAGAGCGCACCCCTACGTCAAGGAAGCGCCCACGCTCATCAGCACGGGCAGGTGATGCTCCGTGATGCAGGGAGGCTTCCTTGCCGGGGAACGCCCAAAACTCGGGAGGGTAGCGCCCTTCGAGGTAGTCCCGCGTGTGTTTCGGATTCTGCGCACTCGCCATCTGAACGGGCGGGACGCCTGCATATCCAGTCGTTTCGTCGAGTTCGGGGTCGAACTGAGGCAACCCCGTCTGGTATTTCAGAAGGACGTCCCACCAATCCACCGTCACTCCCCCTTGAGGAGAGAAAAGGCTGCGCTCATGACGTCACGCGGGTCGTCGAAGGAGGTGAAGATGTCCTGTCCGCGCGCACGCAGTTCTGCGTCTTCTTCCTGAGGTGAGAGGAAGCGCTGCATGGCGGCGTCGATGGGTTGGTCGAACTCCTGCTCGACGTCCCTGCGGGGACGCGCCATCGTCGTCTGACCGCCGCCGCGCGACGTGACCCTCGCCCCACCTGCGGTGCGTTGACCGGGGAGCGGGTCAGGGTCCACCTCAGCGCCTCCGGCGTAGCGGATGTTCTGCAGGGTTGTCTCAGCCCGCTGTCGTGGGTTGTGACCCTCCACACCGAAGTCGATGTTGCGCGCAGGTTCGTCTTCCATAGACTGTTGTCGCATGGGTCGCCCTGCGCCGGGTTGGCGCGCGAAGACGCTTTCTGAAGGAACTTCGTCGCGCATGTATCTCTCCGCATACTCCGTCATATCGCGGATGAAGCGCGCAAGGCCGTGATTCTTCTGACCCTTCTTTGATGAGAAAAGGTCATCGTGGAAGGCGGCTCCATCGGGGTCAGCGGGGTCAGCGTATAGGGGCATCCCGTATTTCTCTCTGAACGCCTTGTCTTCTTCTTCTGCCGAATCACCCGAATCACCTCGACCGGGGAGGCCGAACTCACGGAGCATTCTCAACAGAACCTTTTTTTCGTCCGCTTCAATCTCCTCCCCTCCTCGCTCAGCCCTTTGTGCCAACCTTTCCAAGTCATCAATCGACATACCCCCCGCAATTTCTGTTGGTTCAAGACCGCCGCCGTGGGTGGTGTATGGGTGCGTAGACCCGCCGCCACTCATAGGAGCCGCGTCTTCGTCTTCGCCAATCTCTTGAGCCGTAGGTTTTCGCCCTTCCATGATGGCCTGCATCGCATCTTCGATGGTCCTGTCGCTCGCGCCGCGCGCTGTGAGCAAGCGCCCCATCATTTCGGCTTCTTGCCGCAAACGGTCAGCGCTTGGGTATCTCAAATCTTCTTCATCATCGTCACGCCCGAAGGCATCGTCGTCGTCATACATGGCGTATTCGGAAACCGGCTCGCCCCTCTCGCCATCGCGCGTCGGGGGTTCAACGTCGCGGTTGTTCAGAATCCAACGCCTCGCATTCCGCATCGCGTCGGGGTCATTGGGGTCATACAGCCCCGTTTTCTGATACGCCAACATATCCTCGCGGGTGATGCCGTCCCTTCCCATAAGGCCCTCAGGCTCGAAGAGTTTCGGGTTCAGCATGCCCTTGAATCGCTTCTCTTTCCCGGCACTTTCGCGGCGCTCGCTAAACGCCATCTCCGCGTATTTGTCGTTCACCTCTCTCGGCCTGAAGCCGGAAGGAGGGACGCGCTTCTCCGGGTTTTCTCTGAACATCCGCTGCGCTTCTTCAAAGTCCTCAGCGCCCATCGCTCTGGCGTATTCTTGCTCGACCGCATCTGCTTGTTCGTCGGTCATCTTGCGCTTGCCGGTTAGATGTCGGCGCAGAGCATCGCCGTTCATCAACCTCTGAAAGTCCTTGATGTCGCGGTTCCTCTCGCCACCTTCGCCGCCTTGGCGACCGTAGCGAGCAGCCTTCTTGACCTCACCCTTCTTGGGTTTAGGGATGCCGATGATGAGCACCATGCCGCCCTTCTTACCCTTGGGTTTCTCTATGTCTTCCTTCGCCATCATTCCACCCCATGCTGCTTGAACTTCGGTTTGTTGAGTCGTGATTCACGCCATAGACGGTCGCACTCAGGGCACTCCCAAACGAGGACACGCGAATCTCTCTCATTAACGTAGCGCGCCTCAAGTCTGCGAGCGAGCACCGGCTTGAAGCAACCGGGGCACTTTTGCGAAAGACGGTCGCGCAACTTCCCCATTCCTTCACCTCATGGGATTTGCGGTGGTGCACCCGGAATGGTCACAACATACGCAGCAAGCCTGTCGATGGCGGTTTGGAGTGTCGTAGGCGCTGCACCCGCCCAACTCGCACCGGAAGTTGTGGCCGTGAAAGTGTCGGTTTGCGCACCACCGGGGGCGAGATAGGCTAAGTCAGCAAGATTGCTCGCAGCCGCCAAGTCACCGTTAGCATTCGCGACAAGAACACCGTTCGTTACCGTTGATTGCCTGATGGTTCCTGTGACATCCAAAGCCTGTGCGGGAGAGGTATTTCCGATACCAACACGTCCGCTGTGCATAATTCTCATCTTTTCGGTAGGTGCGGCGGAGGCTGAAGCAGTTGACCTCGTGCTGAAAGTCAGATTTGCTCTATGGTCGGCCACGGTGTTTTCTATTACAGAAATGGTAGCGCTTGGGACGGTGTTGGTGTTGAAGTGCGAAAACCCGATGTGCGCTTTACCTTGGACAGAGCCACTTGTCCCGCCCGGATTTGTGATATGGAGCACCACGTCGTCGTTAGCCGAGCCTTCAATGTGCAACCTTGCGTCAGGAGTATCAGTCCCAATACCGATTCTTGAAACGTCACCGTCAATGCGCATGACTTCTGTGCTCACGCTGCCATCATTGACCTTGAAGATGATGTCTTTGTCCTGTGTGGTGTTCTCGATAATCGCATCGCTTGATGAGGTTGAAAAGTCCAACCCTGCTTCTCCTTCAACGGCAGCGATGGCGTCTGCGTCTGTGTATGCAGTAGCGCCCGTAGCAATACCGTTCAACTTGGTGTGGTCGGCGTCGGTGAAGACATTGGAATCTGTGGCTGCTTCGACTGCAGCCCGGATTTCCGCGTCTGTTTGGTCGGCTGTGGCACTCGCCTCGATGCCGTCGAGTTTGGTCTTGTCCGCACCAGACATAGAGCCTGCCGCGCTCGTTGTGGCTGCGCTGATACCAATTGTGCCCGACCCCGTGATGGTGCCGCCTGTGATGGGTGCTGAGGTAGCAACACTCGTGACCGTGCCCGCGTTTGCAGTCGCGCCATCCGCCACGTTCAAATCAGTCCTCATCTCAGCAGCAGTTCGACCTTCAACGGATGTGCCGTCGATTTTCAAGAAGTCATTGTCTGCTACTGCTGCGTTGGCGACCAGCACATTCCCGTTGGAGATGCCGCCAGTCAGCCCCTTCACAAACGCAAGGTTGGTGACCTCGCTGTCCATCAACGCTCCTGCGGCTGTGACGTTGGTGGCGTCCGTAACGTCAGCACCGTCTTCGATGTTGAGAAGCGTCTGCACCTCGGTCTTGGTGATGCCTGTAGCGAAAACGGGTGTGCCGCTGTTGATTTCAATGGCGGGGTCGGGCAGACCGATGATAGCGGACTGATAGTCGCACCGCACCCACACGCTACCCTCGTAGATGAACGTCGCGCGGTGCCCGCTCGACAACGTCGCGTTCAGCCCTGTTGGGGAAGTCTGATTGTCGAAGACGATGGAGCCTGCGCCATCGTTGCACACCTCGATGATGTGTCCCTCAGGGAACATGTATTTCGCGCTACCATCACGCTCGGGATTGAGGGTGATGGTGACGCCACCGTTTGGGCTGAGCATGAAGAAAGAGTCACCGTCTGCGGTGACGACCCAAGTGCCGTTCGTCGTCAGAGCCGTGCTCGTCGCGTCCACACCCATGCCCTGCAGACGCACCGCGTAGTGCCCCGTCTGTTCGTTGTTTCTTCCTGCGAAGTAAAATGCGTCAGCAGCGTGCCCGCCGCTACGGTCTGCGCCGCGCGACGGCCCTTGCCCATACCCTGCGTCGCTGCTGCTTGGGGGGCTTTGGTTGAACGAGCCGTAGCGGGGGTGGCTGACCCAATGCACGTTGACCGTGTCTGAGACAGTCAGTTCTCCGTTCTCGTTGTGCACCACGTTGAGATGCTCGACGCGGTTCACGCCCTTGTCCCCGGTGTCCACGATTTCTCCGCTTGAGATGCTACCGAGGGACAGCGGCACGCGGAAGTCAGCAGCCGCTTTGATGAAGACGCGCTTGTCGTTGATTTCGACGATGTTGATGTTGCGGGTTCCGCCGCCTGAGGCAACAAATTGGACGCGAACGTGCGCAAGGACGACGGCCTTCATGTTGTCCTGTGTCGCCCCCGTGTCGAAGTCGATGAGGTATTGGTTGGACGCGGAAGGGTAGAGTCCCGTGGTTGCGTCTACCGGACTGCCGCCCTCGTAGTGAATCTTGAAGTGACCACCGCTTGGTGCAACGTAGATGGTGTAGATGGCTTCCTCGTTGGCCGACAGAACGAGTCCACCGGTGCCGTGCGAGTTGTCGTTGAGGTCGAGCGTTTTGGTGTTCCCCACACCGTTGCCGAACTCGTAGAGCGCGCCGTCGAGGACAGCGAAGCCACCGCTCACCGTCAGCGTAGAGGATGAGGCGCGCACGATAGAACCCGGCTGATTGCCGCTGTTCGTCTCGTTGCGCGTTGAATCGTAGGCGCCGTCTTGGTAGCGAATGATGCCGTTGCCGTGCACGCCCTGCAACAGATTGGTCAGCGTCGCGGGTGATAGTGCGTCCCCGTCGCGCAGTCCGTCCTCGCCAAGCGTGTTCTGTGCGGCGGTGTGACCGGCCAAGTTGTCCGACACCATCAGGCCACCTCCAAGATGAACGAGAAGCGCACTTCGTTTTCAGCGTTTTTGACGAACGAGTTGACGTCCGCTCGATAAACAGGGACAAACTCTCCTGTAGACGCGTCTTTGTATTGGATGTAGACTTCTTGCACGGGTTTGGCGAAGACGTAGGATGCGTTGAACACGCCTTCCACGAGCAGGCTTGTGTCGTCAATGATTTGCACGCGCGGCGTGACGCGCGCAAGTGTGCGCGCACCACCGTCGTCGGAGGTCGCCACGGACCCGTCGCTGCCGATGTGCAGTTCGGTGATGAGCGTCGAGAGGTGCTCGACCAATCGGCGTTTTACGGCGTTCAACATCGGCATCAGATTTTCCTCCTTGATTTGCGTCCCTTCGTGACCCTCATTTCGTGCGCGCGCGGTCGGAGCAGCCTCAGTTCGCTGATGGAACCGGGGATGCTTGCCCCGCTTACGAGGGTCACGCCTGTGAAGGTTGTGGCCGTCGTGCCGCTGTAGGACACAAAGGATTGGTTGTCGAGGATGAGGTGTCCGCTGCTCGGGAAGTCAGTCGTCGCGGTGACCGTGATAGCCCCCGCAGCGTGTGACCCCGACAGACGACGCGTGATACCAAACCCAAGCGCTGAGCGACCCGGTCCATAGTTGGCGTTGCGATGACCGAGCAGGATACCTGCGTGGATGTCTGGGTAAGTGTTGGTTGTTGAGGTGCGGCGAATGCGAGCAAGCCGAGCGATGACCGGCTTCACGGTCAAAACACCTGTGACGCGCATGTTTGCATTTCCAATACCGCTCTTGTTCAGACGCACCACTTGGAAGTTCCTGTCCGGCTCGTCTTGCTCCTCTTGACTGCCCTCGTCGCCGAGGGAGGTGATGACGGCCTCAAGACCTGACTCGTAGGAGAGCATTTGGAAGTCCGACTCTCCACTCGATGAGTGCGTGACCTCGATGAGCGCTTGCTGCACATCACCAATGGCTGAGTTGAAGGTCACGATGTCGCCCGGTTCCAAGTCCCACGACAGGCTGTGACGCTTAGAAAGAAGCGCGCCTTGGGCCTTTTTGTTGAGGCGGAGTGCCTGCGTTGCACTCTTTCTGGCGCGCGTCTCGTTGTTTGCGGTTGGGTCGAAGACATTCATTTGCTTGATTGAGCCGTGCTTCTTCTGTAGTTCTGCATCATCCACCTGTGCGCTGATGACGTCGTTGACGGCAACGCCCCTTCCCTTCACCGTGACCCGATTGGCGACGTCCACTACGGGGTCAATCTTCGTTTGCCCGATGCCGCGTTGCACGCCAAGTTCGCGGTCCTTGGTCTGGAACACTTTGGGCGCGTAGAGGAAGTTGCCAAAGCGGTCGTAGTAGATGATGAAGTGGTCATGACGAGCGACCGAACGAATGGCTGTGGGTAGGTTGAGCGATTGAAAGTTCTGCGCAACGAAGAGGGTGCTCGCCCCCTTCGACACGACGCTGTTTAAGCCGTGCAGCGCCTTGGTGAACAGTTTCTCAACCAAGTCGGTGCTGCGCAAGCCGACGGACAGCGTCTGCCCTGCGTGGACATGCGTCGTAGCGCCCATTTGCAGGTCGGTCAATGTGCGCCCCTTCATGTTGTTCAGGTTCACACGCGCCCCTTTCTGTGTTGATTGCACCGACTCGGTGCGCAATCGAAGCGACGGGTCGACGACGTCGAAGAGAAGCATCGGACGACGCGACGTAGAGGACAAGGAAACACCGTCGAAGAATGGCGCGTCTTCGTGAGTCGTGTGAGCGAGCCTTACTCCGGCTTCCTCCTCGCTCAAACGGTATCGTCGTGGGTGCGTGGCTTGGAAGTCCGCCTGCTCGGGCTTACTCACCTGCGTTGTCTTACTGTTGTCCTGCGCGGTCTTGTAGATGACGTGGTGCACCGCATTGTCGACAAAGGTTGGCTCCTCTGCGATGGCGCCGATTTGGTCGTGGATGGCGTTTGAGCGACCAAGGCTACGCCCTGCGTATGACGTGTTCGTAGGTGACGTGACGGTGTAGGTCGTCATGCTCCCACTCCGTTGTCTGTGCGGTCACCCTCGCTTGCGTGCGATGCCGTGTTCATCTTGTCTCCCGCAAAGAGCGACTGCGTGTAGCGCGGTTGCACCGTGTAGTCGAGGCGGATGAACTGCTCGTCGTCCTGCTTGACTGATTGTCGACGGCTTGCGTCACCGCGGAAATGCTGCAGCGTGTTGTTGGTCACCACCATGCGCGCGACAGCCTGAGTGGTAGAGGTCGTGAAGTCGCTTGCGTCAGCGCCGGGGATGAGCGGACCCACGCTTGCGGGAGCACTCGTCGAAGAAGAGAGGTTGAACAGATAAACAGGCGCGTATGGTGGGTTGCTTGGTGCAGGGTTGGTATTCCGCATATAGGAGGATGCTGAATCAGCAGCGCGCGCATTCGGTGCATCATACATGAAGACGCCATAACGCCCCGCTGCCGTGGCCGACAGGACGTGCGCGGTGTCGTCTCGGAACAACTCGATGTGCCGGTTGTCGAGCACGCGCACCGGGCGGATGAGGAACTTCAGCGTTTGGTCCTTGACGTTGGTCTTGTATGACGTTGAGACGTGGTTGCTCGTCTGATACGGATTGGTCGTCACGCCAGAAGAGGCGCCCCACAGGTGGTCGCTGATGGCCTCGCCGTCTGAAGTGACCTCCAAAACGTAGGTGCCGCCAATCGGGGGGATGCCGTGCGTGGTGCCGAACTTCAGAACCTGCTTCGCACTCGACAGGTTAAGCGTATGCAAATTGAGGTTTCCAACAGCACGGTTCGCTGTGCTCACTCCACCAGAGAAGATGAAGCGCTGACCAACCTGCCGGTCTGTATGCAGGCTGTGGGCCTCGGTGCTTGCGATGACGTAGTTGTCGCCCATCTCACCGTCGTTCTCTCCCACCGTCATCGCGTCCAAACCAATACGCGGTTTCGATTTCGCAATTGGTTCCTGCATGAATGTGAAGTTTGACTTCTCGACGTTCGTCCCGACGTTCGCTTCTCGCTTCAACAGGCCATCATCACCTGCGAGTTCAAGACGCGCGCTGATACCTTGCGGCATTTCGTGAGCCTGCAGCGACACGTTCGACGGGCGAATAAGCCCGCTTGTGAAGGCAGGCTCGCTCGTGTGGTGCGACAGCACCAGTCCGAAAGGCCGCAGGTCTTCGCTGACGGCTTGCAGCACGTCTTCGTTGAAGTAGGTCGGGTAGCGCACACCACGCCCGTCGCCGCGGTCACCGACGCGCTTCGCGGTAGCGGGGTCGAAGAAGGTCTTCTCAGCGAGACTAAAGCGCAGCGTCGCATCATCGAACATGGCTTCTGCCGATTTGGTTCGGTCGGTTGCTCGATAAGCGTCCTCAGGGTCCCACGAAGGGCGGACGCCGAAGCCGCGCACGGGGAAGCGCCGCACTTCCTCACCCGTAGTGTTGCCCCACCAATCGACCATGTAGTGGGCCTGAGCAAGCGCGAGGTTGACGCGTTGGTCTTCGACGTCAGTCGACATGCGGTGACCTGCGGGCGTGTCTGCGTGGAACTGCCGGATGGCCGTTTCAGGGTTCCTGATGTTGCGCACCGCGCATCCGAAGCCCTTCGTCATTCGGCGCCCGTCGCTGTATCGCACTTGCTGCAGTTTAAGGTCGCTGCCGATGAGAGCAGACGCATTGGTCTGTCGCTCGATGACGCCGACGTAGGAGGGTTGAGCGGTGGAAGTGACGTTGGAGTTGCCCGAACTGCTTTGCGTGTTCGTGTTGACTGTCGTCTGCTCGTTGCTGACGAACGGCCCTTCAGCGTCGTAGTGGTAGTAGGCGTGAGGGTCACGGAGGGCTTGATTGGATTTGATGGCCCATCGCGGTCGGTTATACGGCTGACGCACGGAAATGCGGTAGCCCCATCCAGCGTTACGCTTCGTGCTTTCTGAGTCGATTGACTCAGTCATTGTCTCGACGTTAGCGTCAGCGACGACCAAACCTTTCGCATCACTCACTTGTTTGATGACGGGGTCATCCCACTTGTTTCGCCATCCGGGTGCCGCGGTGCCGTAAAGCGACAGCGAACTCATCTGCGCACCAAAGCGGTGACCACCGGGCCAGAATGCGCCCAGTTGGTATTTGCGCGACTTTCCATCCGTGCCTGCCTGATGTGGGTAGTTGGCGTCAGGATAGGAATCAGTCAGCCCGTCACCCGGCCCTTCCCACGCTTTCATCCTGAACTTGAACGGACCATCGCTCATCGCGTAAGTGAACTCATGGTAGTGCACCATCTCGAAATGCTCAGGCGCGTGATTGAATGCTTTCTTGTCGACAGCGGCGTCGCCCTTGTTTGTCCGGCTGTCGGAAAACCACGTCATCGGACGACCGAGGTTATAGTGCCAAAGACACAGATACGCGTCTGGCAGATGCAGCGAGTTGGTGTCGCGTGTTCCTGAGAGCAGTTGCGGTAGGTTGCGCGTAGCCACACTTGCTTCAGATTGAGTGTAGACACCGCCGGGTGGGAGGTTGTTATAGGGCGAAGATAGGCGCACCGTAGCACCTTGCGTGGCTGCAGCCCAAAACCCACTTGTCGTGTTCGCGATGCCGTTGAACACCACAGGACCCGACGAGCCAATACCGCTGATGTATCCTCGGTCAACATAAGTGGCAGTCTGCTCGACCCCGCTTGCATCGGTGATGGTCAAGCGGTGGCGGTAGTAGGACAACCCAACGAGTGGGAAGAGCGTGTTGTTTCGGACGTAGAGTTTCGCAGCCGATTGGTCGCCGTGTTCAATCGTGGCCGTAGGAGTCAGCGACGTGAGGTATTCGGTGTAGACGTCGAGGTAGTGCGAAGGGTAGCCAAGCATCGTTGTCTGCGTGCCTACCGCCCCAAGGGTTGAACGACAGAACAGGTAGTAGTCGTCGGGTTGGTATTGCTCAAGGCGCTTCCAGTTGTTCGTCGAGGAGAAGATGGTAGAAGATGCAAGCGCAGCACTCCACCACGGCACGGTGACGGTGTTGCCCGGAGTGGAGCGGTGGAACATGTTTGGATGATACGGCAGACTGCGACGCGTGAATGCTCCCGAAGAGGTGGCGTTGACGCCGAAGGGGTTGCTCAGCCCAAGCGTGGGGATGTTGGTGAACTGCTCACGCGTTGATGCGTCGATGTCGAGCATCAACTCGTTGAGGTAGATTTCACAGCCGCGCACGTCAGCCATTGTGGCCTCCGACAATATGAGGTCGAAACTGTTCGTTCCCCATTGGAGGGAAACGACTGTCGCCACCATTTGGTCCGTAAGCGTGCGCACCGTGGTGTTGGCCCCGCTTGGGTCCTCAGGTGCGTCGTTAGACGCGAACGTGGTGTTCTCGTTGTTGCCCATGAACTGCTTGCTGAAGAGGTTCGGCTGAATGACGATTTGGTAAGCACCGACCTCAGCAGGGTCGGGGAAATTCCACGCTGTGTTGTAGTTGGTGCCAACCTCCAACTGAATACGGTGTCCGCCTGCAGCGTTGCATGAGGCGCTGTCGTCAGCGATGCCGTATCCATCGAAGCGCAACTTTGTCTCTGTGAGG
>Ga0209348_1000224_pt1 | contig 31322 bp, 46 predicted proteins | sample ETNvirenome_2_30_FD_184065 | JGI IMG/M metagenome (GOLD analysis project Ga0209348, IMG submission 184065) | Marine viral communities from the Pacific Ocean - ETNP_2_30 (SPAdes) (version 2) | ecosystem: Environmental > Aquatic > Marine > Oceanic | place: Pacific Ocean | collected 2013-06-22
ATAAATCTCAGCAGAATAAAGGTGGCATTATAATATTAACAAGATTGCTTAAAGAATTAGATAAGGGAGCAAACTAATGGAAGTTAAAAAGCATACTAAAGTTTGGTATTCTCTTGACCCTAGTATTAGGGTTGAGAGAAAAAAGTTCTTTGACACTCTGAATCATTGGGGTATTATTGAGCAAGTAAATGTATACACATTTTGGAAAGAGTTTGAAGAAAATAGATTTAATGAAAAAATATTATCTCAATGTGAAACCAAAGTTGATAATGCATTTAGAAGAGCAATTGATATTAAAGAAAACCTTTTAAGGAGCTTAGATCAAGATAACAGTATTGATGAAAAGATATTTCAGAATACTTATTCATATCTTCAAGGACAACTAAAGGATTTACAAGATGATCATTTTCAAATCCAAAACACATTCAAAGACATAAAAGCAAATATAGTTTTAAAACAAATGGAGTAATTTCTGGGAGGTTATTATGAAATATTGGATTATACTATTTCTTCTTCTTCTAGTCTGTTTTAAAGCTAGAGGAGATGAGGTAGAGTGTCTTGCCCTTAATATATACCATGAGGCTAGAAATCAGCCATTGGTGGGTAAATTAGCAGTAGCAGAAGTAACAATTAATAGGATGAAAGATGACAGATTTCCTAACAATATTTGTGGAGTTATTTATCAGGGTTATTATTCCAACAATAATCCTATAAAAAATAAATGCCAATTTAGTTGGTGGTGTGATGGTAAGTCAGACAAACCAAGAGATAAAAAGGCTTGGCAAGAATCATTAAGACTAGCTTCATATGTTTACAGTGGCTTATATGAAAATATTGAGATTGTTAAAGGATCTACTCATTATCATGCAGTATATGTGAAGCCTTATTGGACAAAAATGAAAAAGAAAGTTAAGGTCATTGCAGATCATGTATTTTATGTATGGGAAAAATGAATTTTGAAAACTGTGTAAAATGTGGAGACAAACTCAGAGGTGCTACAAGAGTAAGAACTAAACCTAAGAAATGCTACAAGTGTCTTGGGCAAAGCGAACTTGCCAATAATTATGAACTCAAAAGATACTGTAAACAAATATTAAATACACCTACAGAACCAGGTGAAGATGAACTAGTTTTTGAAGACGATCCTAGAGCAGTCAATGAAATAGAATATGGTAAAGTTGTAAAAAAATCAGTTGGTTACGTTCACAGTGAAAGTTCATTAGGAAATGTAATTGTAGATACAAAAATTAAATAATTGTCTTTTACAATTAAATAGCTATTATAATTTTATGAATAGAACTCAATTTTCATCATTAATAAAAAAAGGGAGAAAAACAATGTATCATGGTGGTGGTAAAAAAACTATGGATAAAAAGAAAACTACAAAGACTAAAAAGAAAAAAATGGCTAAAAAGAAAAATGGAAAAAAATAAAGACGTAAAGGTATTTGTCACTGGCGTTTCAATGTCAGGAGAAAGTAATTTACATGAACACGATAGAACTTCTGAAAATAATAAAGAAGAACTTACGAGAGAAGAAAACGGCGATAGCCGAAAAGATGATTGAGGGCAGAGAGACTGACTTCAATTCATATCAAAAAGACGTTGGTATTGCACAAGGACTTGAAGATGCTTGTGTAATTATTGACGATACCCTAAAAACCTTAGACGAAGGAGATGAATAATCATGCCTCATCAACATGAAGTAGCTAAAATATATACTGACGAAGAAACAAAAGGTACTTGTGGCGAACATCAACTACCTATTCCTATGGGTTGGAAAATACTAATTCAGCCAAATCAAATCAAACAACAAACTAAAGGTGGCATATTATTGCCTACAAAAGCCAAAGAAAATGAGGCGTATCTTACTGCTCATGGCGAGGTTGTTGGTATTGGTGAACTAGCGTATAGAGAAAGAGAGACTGGAGCCAGTTGGCGTATTTATAATAAGCCAAAGAAAGGCGATAAGGTTACCTATGGCAAGTATGCTGGGCAAAAACTAATAGTTAATGGTGTAAGATTTCTTTTACTGAATGATGACGAGATAACATCTATCTTGCCAAAAAACGTAGAAGTAACTGCATATTTATAGGGAGTAGATACAATGCAAGAACAAGACACAAACCCAGTTATTCAAGAAATAGAAAAAGAAATTGAAGACACTAAAAGAAAAAATAGTGACGATAATTTTGAAATTGAAATAACACAAGAGCAACCAAAAGTAGAAGCTCAAGAACAAGAAAAAAAAGCAGATACAAAAAAAGAGGATGACATATCTGATGAAGAGATGAGTCAAGCAGTACAATCAAGAATAAAAAAACTAGTTCAGCAAAGGCGAGATGCTGAAATAGAAACAAAAAATGGTCAAGAATTAATATCGCAATTGCAAAAAAGACTAGAAAGGCTTGAGCGTGGAACGCAAAATCAAGTTCAAAGTATGCAACAAAAAGAGTTTGACCAAAGATATAATCTTACAAAACAAGCATTAGAAAAGGCTATAGAAGAAGGTGATACGAAAGCTCAAGTAAACTTTCAAGATCAGTTAGCAGATATGAGGGCGGCTATCAGAGTTGGTGATTTGCAAAAACAAATGCAACAAAGCCAATCTTATTCTCCTACAGTTGGCAGAGCACAACAAACTGCAACTGATCCAACGCCACAAAAAGCTATGCAGTGGTGGCAAAACAATAGGTGGTTTAACAGTAAAGGTTATGAGCGAGAAACGGCAGCCGCAAGAGCTATTGACGTTCAACTTGATTTAGAAGGATTTGATAAAAACGCAGATGAATATTATGCTAATTTAAATAGTCGTTTACAAAGAATGTTCCCTGAGTTAGTATCATCCAATGAGATTATCGAAAGTAAGCCTAGAGCAAAGAGCAGTAAAGTAGTAACACCATCTGCGGGTGGCTCTTCTTACAAAGGTAATAGAGTGCGAATGACACAAGATCAACTTAGGATGGCTAGGGAACTTGGAATAAATGACGAGGCAAGTCTTAAAAAATATGCATCTGAAATACAAAAAAGCCAAAGGAGCTAGTTATGACTGAGAAGAGAAATGTTAGAGCAAGTGAAATAAGAGAGAGTGTTCGTGATGAAGTGAGTAGACCTCAAGGCACATGGACACCACCAGCGTTGTTGGATGCACCTGAACCTCGACCAGGGTATGTTCAACGATGGGTAGCTACCTCGATTCAGGGGAAGGACACACCTGATAATGTATACAAGCGTATGCGTGAAGGGTGGGAAACTCGCCCTGCTAGTACTGTGAAGAGTACGTTGTTCCCGACTATTAATCATGGACAGTGGGAAGGTTGCATTGGAATTGAAGGAATGTTGCTTTGTGAGATGCCAATAGAAAAGCATAAACAAATGAAGGCTTATTATAGTGGTAAAAGTCACGAGCAAAATGAATCACTTTCAGGCGATCTTGATGCGTTAGGTCGTAAGGCTGGACAACCAATTTTTCAAGAAAGAAAAAGTTCAGTAAGTGGTGGCAGACAAGTGTCTGTCATGGAAGATAAACCTTAACTAAGGAGTGAAAAATGGCAAATGTAGACGCCGCTTTTGGGTTAGTTCCCATTCGTTCTCTTGGTGGTTATGGTTATTCTCGTGCTAACAAATATACTATTGCTTCTGGATTAGCTGAAAACATTTTTACTGGGGATCTATGTATCCTTGATGCAAATGGTCAGATAACACCACACACTGCTGGGGAAACAAATAATATAGGCGTTTTTGCGGGCGTATCATATACTGCTACAGATGGTTCATATGTTTATTCACAATATTGGCCGTCGGGTACTGTTGCAACTAATATAATTGCATACATATATGACGATCCACACACTGTGTATAAAGTTCAATCTGCGGGAACACCTGCTCAAACTAACATAGGTAACTGTGCTGAAGTTGTTGCTGGAACTGGATCAACTGTTACAGGACAATCAGGTTTTGAAATGAATGGTACTATGGCAAATGGTACTGCTAGTTTAAAAATCATTGGACTGTATGAGTCACCAGACAACGCTTTTGGTACAAATGCTATAATGGAAGTTCTTATCAATGAACACTTGTTCAAAGATAGTGCTGGAATATAGGGAGATTTAAACAATGGCAATGAATAGAGCACAATTTGCAAAAATGCTTGAGCCTGGTTTAAATACCTTGTTCGGGCTAGAATATGATAGTTATCCACCAGAGTATGATGCAGTTTTTGAGAGCAACACATCTCAAAAGGCATTTGAAGAGGATGTATTATTAACTGGTTTTGGTGCGGCTCCAACTAAAGACGAAGGTGCTGGAGTAACTTATGACAGTTCATCACAACAATGGACTGCTAGATATCAGCATGAAACAATCGCTTTGGCTTTCTCTGTGACAGAAGAGGCTGAAGAAGATGGTCTTTATGGGTCAATCGCATCAAGATACACAAAGGCGTTAGCTAGATCTATGGCTACAACCAAAGAGATTAAAGCGGCTAATGTATTAAATAATGCAACTGATTCTAACTTTACTGGTGGTGATGGTGCAACACTATTAAGCACTGCACATCCAACACAGAATGGCAATCAAAGTAATACTTTGGCTACTGCGGCAGATTTATCAGAAACATCTTTAGAGAGCATTCTGATTAATATTGCTGATATGAAAGATGATCGTGGTCTTAGGATCGCCGCACAAGGAACAATGTTAATTATTCCTACTGCGTATACTTTCGTGGCTGAAAGATTACTAGAAAGTCAGTTAAGAACTGGAACTGCAGATAATGATCTCAACGCAATAAGATCAGGTGGTTACTTACCACAAGGTTATCATGTGATGAGAAGGTTAACAGACAGTGATCAATTCTTCATTAAAACTGATGTGCCTGATGGTCTTAAAATGTTCCAAAGAAGTCCTATGAAGAAGGGCATGGAAGGTGATTTTGAGACTGGAAATGTACGTTATAAAGTAAGAGAAAGATATTCTTTTGGTTTTACTGATTGGCGTGGCATTTTTGGAACTGAAGGTGCTTCCTAATAATTAAGATAGGAGAGGGGATAACTCCTCTCCTAAACGCTAACCTTGATTGCATTTATGCAAACAAACCCAGAACAAGGAGAATGACATGGGTACTACAACATTTAGCGGTCCCGTTAGATCGCAAGACAGTCTTAAATTAATAAGCAAAGATTCAACTACTGGTTTAATTGCAGATAGAACATTACATGGTAATGCGGCTAGTGACACTAGAAGATATTACCTAGAAGAGTGGTTTAAGCAAATTCCAAAATTAAACGCAGTAAATACTATTGATCCTGATGCAGACGATGCGTCAGCACTTGCACTTCATGTATTAGCTAATAAGGACTTTGAGGTATTAGGCACTAATATGACTAGTGCTTTATCTACTAGAAACGCAACCGCAGCGGGTATAACACTAACTACTGCTGGAGCAGATCAAGATCAAGCAATTGTATGTCCACATTTAGATAGCAATCAAACTGCATGGACTGGAACAAAGTGGGGTACAGAAAACCAAACTGTTTGGGAGTGCTCAATAAACACAAACGCTATTGATAATCAAAAGCTATGGGCGGGTCTTAAATTAACTAATGATCAACTTGTAGCAACTGATGATGACCAAGCGTATTTTAAGTTTCAGACAGATGCAACAAACTCTGAAAGTTTTACAGATTTTACTAAGTGGCATTTTATTCACAGTATTGGTGGCACAGACTTTATAAGTGTTTTACCAATAACAGTTGCGGCTAATACCATTTATCATTTTAAAATTGAAATAGACTCTGCAAGAAAGTTATCTATTTTTGTTGATGGTGTTCAGTACAACATTACAAGCACATCAGGATCAACTGGTGGCACTGCAGTAACAAGTGGTACAACCAAGTCTGGTGCTATGACTAACGATGTTGACTTCATTCCATATATAGGTATTGAGGCTGGAGCGGCAGCGGCTGAGGCAGTAGATGTACATTATCAATGCATAAGTAGGATAATATTTGAGTAAAATATATTGGGGAGCTAGTCTCCCCACTTTCATAAGGAGAATTATATGGCTTATGCAACCGATGTAAGTGCTTTAACTGTAAGCGATGAAAACGCTAGTGATGATGATAGATTAGTTACTGCGGCAAGACCTGACACCTCTGCTACTATGGCAAATACAACATTTGCTGGGGGTGCGGCAAGGAATGTTATAGTAACTACAACTGGAACTGGTGATAATGAAAAGACTTGTACTATTACTGGAACAGATGTTTTTGGTAATGCTCAGACAGAAGTGATAACCTCTACTGGATCAGCAGAGGCAGTAGCTGGAACAAAATTATTTTTGACAGTAACTGCAGTAGAATGTTCAGCCAAATATGCGGCTAACATAAAAGTAGGATCAGGAACTTTGTGTGGTCAATCTATTGGTGGTGGAGCAAGAATAAGATTGAAGGGTATGTCTGTAGTGTCAGGTGGCACTGCTGGAACTATATCATTCTTCAATGGCACTCCAGAGAGTGGTACTGCTTTGTTTACTGCTAGAACTATTGGAACTGCAAATGAAACTGTAGATAGAACAATCCCAGCAGAGGGTATCTTGTTTGCTAGTGGCATGAGTGTGTCTTATACTTTAGATCACGCTGACATGATGACGTTCTTCTTCACATAAGGAGATGGTATGGCAACATCAGGATCAGTCACATTTAGACCAAACGTAGAAGAGGTAATAACTGAGGCGTTTGAAAGATGTGGCATTGACGTACAGACAAGGACTGGTGATCATGCTAGATCCGCAAGAAGAAGTCTTAATTTATTATTTTCTGAGTTTGCTAATCGTGGCATCAATTATTGGACTGTGACACAAAACACTTTGACGCTTGTTAGTGGCACAACTAATTATACACTGCCAGTAGGAACTATAGATTTATTAGATGTAGTTGTAAGAGACAGTACATCAGACACAGATCAAATAATAAATAGAATTACTATAGAAGAGTATAATCAAATACCTGACAAGACAAACGCTGGGAAGCCAAGTCAGTATATGTTAGATAGGCAATATACTCCAGTAATATATCTTTGGTCTGTGCCTAATGTATCTACATTATCTCTTAATTATTGGGCAATGAACCAACAAGAAGACATAACTGCGTCAAATCAAGACACAGATATACCTTATAGATGGACTGATACCATATGTGCGGGTTTGTCAGCCAAGTTAGCAATGAAATATGCACCTGATAAATTCCAAGTATTGAATGAGATGTATGAGAGGTCATTTAGTTTTGCGGCATCTAGCGATAATGATGGCGTAAGCCTTAGAGTACAACCAACTGCCTTGAATATAGTGTGATGCCTAGATACGCAAGTGGAAAAAAATCAAAAGCAATAAGCGATATAACTGGATTCAAAGTTCCATATACATCGCTAAGAACCACTTACGATAATCTTAGAGTTGAAAGAGAAGAGTTTGATCCAAAGCATCCTCAACTTACCCCAGCTAAAAATGTAGTTGATGCAACTGCTTTATTTCAGCCACGACCTGACAATGCACAAGAAAATGTAAAATTATTTTTAGAATTTAATTACAATATATTTCAAGATATTAGAGAAAGACCATCTGTAGGTGCTAAAGGCAAGGGTAATGTACAGTCTTTATCACCATCTAATTTTAGTTTTGGTGCAAATGTAGATGCTCAAAAGGGCACAGGAGCAATAGGCACTGTAGCAGTTACTACAGAGCAATTAGTTGATGAAGAATCAGTGAGAGGTATTGGTGCAGTTGGTGTAGTAAACTCAATTGTGAATGAATTTGTTGTTACAGTCGCAAGTGGCAACCCATCAAATCATCCTAATTATAATGTTGGGTCAACTAATAAATATGCTATTGGTGGATCAACTGCAACTGCTGATGTAGTACTTGATCTTGTAGAAGGCAATACATATAGATTTGATCAATCAGATAGCTCAAATAGTGGTCATCCTTTAAGGTTTACAACTGATTCTCGTGCAATGCAAAATGTTGCATCTTCAGAGCTAACTGAATACACAACTGGCGTAACCACAAATGGCACTGCTGGATCAAGTGGTGCATATACAGAAATTACTGTAGCAACTGATGCTCCTACTTTATATTATTATTGTACTAATCATTCGGCGATGGGTGCGACCCTCAACACCCCAGCCGCAGTTGTTTCAGTAACACTTACAGTTTCACCTAGTGCAGTCACTGGAACTGGAACTGTACAAGCGAGTACCACACCACCAAATGCAACTCGTGTACAAGATTCAGTTTCTGGCACTGGTGCTATTGGTAGTGCCACAAACATCAACATAGGTGGTTGGGGTGGTGGATCATGGGATAGTGGATCATGGGATGATGGATAATGAATTACACAGAACTTAAAACAAATATACAAAACTTTATAGAGGATGATAGCACTGAATTGACTACATCTATAGACGTAATAATACAACAAGCAGAAGAAATGATCTTTCAAAGATTGCCTAGCTTACCTTGTTTTAGACAGATAGCCACTGGAAACTTTGTAATAGGAACATTTGATTACACAGTTCCAAATGCAAGAATGATTAGGCAAGTCTCATTTACAGACAGTAGTAACAATGTTGTTTTTTTAGATCATAGAATAGATAGTTATCTTAGAGATTATCACCCTAATAGTAGCACAACATCAACGCCTGAAATGTATAGTACAAAAAACGCTACAACTAGTGGCATAATAATTACTTTAGCACCTACCCCTAGTGCTACATCAGCCTACCAAGTTGATTTTGTTGCACCCGTTGCAGGGCTTTCCTCCAGTAACACTACAACTTGGATAGGCGATAATGCAGAGAATGTTTTACTTTCAGCGGCTCTGTATGAAGTTTCTACTTTCCTAAAAGCTCCTGAGACGTTACAATTGTACAAAGCTCAGTTTGATGAGGCTATAGCATTGTTTCAACAAGAGATGGGAAGAAACTACACATCAGAATACAACGCTGGAATATAAGGAGAAAATAAATGGCAATAACTCAAGCAATGTGTACATCTTTTAAATCAGAAATATTAAGTGATGATACTCACGATTTTTTAGCTGATACAATAAAGATTGCATTATACACAAGTAGTGCAACTTTAAATGCAACAACAACTGCTTACTCAACTAGTAACGAAATAAGTGGTACTGGGTATAGTGCTGGAGGCGTTACTTTGTCTAGTAAGGTTGTAGGAACTGCAGATACATCTACATCAGGTGGCAAAGCATTTTTAGATTTTGCTGATCCAACTTGGACAAGTGCAACATTTACTGCAAATGGAGCATTAATATACAATAGCACTGCTTCAGATAAAGCGATAGCAGTATTAGCCTTTGGTGGAGACTTTACAGTTTCAGGGGGTACATTTCAAATTGTATTACCCGCAGCGGGTTCAAGTGCAATAATTAGAATAGACTAGGAGTTTTGTAATGCCTACATTTGTAAATAATTTAAGACTAAAAGAGATGGCAACGGGTGAAGAAACTGGCACTTGGGGTACATCGACAAACGCAAACTTAGAACTTATAGCTGATGCATTAGGATTTGGAACAGAGGCGTTGTCAGACGCATCAACTCATACAACCACAGTGCTTGATGGTGGAGCAGACCCAGCAAGAGCAATATATCAAATATATACTGGAACACTTAGCCAAGCGTGTACAATAACAATAGCACCAGACGATATGAAAAGAGTGCACATAATTAAAAATGGCACAAGTGGATCGCAGAACATATTAATAAAACAAGGGTCAGGTGGTGGAGCCGCAGTAACCATACCTTCAGGAGACACAAAGGTTGTATCTTTAGATGGTGGTGGCAGTAGTGCAATAGTAACAGATGTGTTTGCGTCATTAAGTGTAGTGGATTTAAAAGTAGAAGATGATCTTACAGTATCAGATGATTTATTATTATCTAGTGATAGTTCAGTAATATCTATGGGTGCTGATGCAGATGCTACACTTACACACGATGGCACAACTGGACTAACAATAGCCGCAACACCTATATCTATTGACTCTACTGGAGAGCTACACTTAAACTCAACAACTGGTGATATTAAGTTACAAGATGGTGGCACTGATCAAATAGCATTTGATTTAGATGGTACTGCTGGAGAGGTAATAATGAAACCAGCAGTTGATTCTGATGATTTAGTTATATCACAATTTGATGGCACAGAGGTAATTCGTGTAGAAGATAATGCGAGTTTAGGATTGGTTGGCAACAAATTAAACATAGCAGACTCATCAAGTGATGTAATTATAAAGCCACTAACAGACGCAAAAGACATTATATTTCAACAATTTGATGGAACTGCAGTTATGACTGTAGAGGATAATGTTTCTCTTGCAATCAATAATGATATAACAGTTGCTGGAAGAGCATCAGGTCATGTACATGACAATACTAACAGTTTTACATTCGATTTATCAGTTGCAAATGATTTTAAAACAACATCAAATACTGGCTCTACTATAACATTTTCTAATGTAGTAGCAGGGCAATCTGGAAACATTATGTTAGTCAATGGTGGTAATCATGCTATTATTGGTCATGCCTCTGTAGCAGTAAATGCAGACGTATTAAGTACCATTTCAGCAACTGGAACATATCATCTAGCATATTTTGTAACTGCCGCAAGTGGTGATAATACAATATTAGTTTCAGCATCAGCGGCATTAACATAAGGTTTATTTATGAGTGTAATCAAAGCAAATGGTGCAGGAGATCAAAGTACAGGTTTCTATAATGGTGTAGCTACTCAGTCATTACGAAGCAATCAACCAAGCTCAACTCTTTTAAGCAAAACTTTAGGCACACCTACAACAAGAAGAAGGTGGACAATTAGTTTTTGGTTAAAACGAACTCAATTTGGTCTTGGAGTAAATGCGACTAACTCCTACAATCCAATAATGGGATGTGACAATAAACTTGTAGCTAGATTTGACATAAACGATAAATTTCAACTTTATGATTATGATGGTAATTTTGATGTTAATTTAGTAAGCACAATGCGTTTCAGAGATCCTTCAGCTTGGTATAACATCGTTATTGTGACCGATATTGATGGTCAAAGTGGTAATAACAGAATGAAATTATATGTAAATGGAGTAAGGCAAGATTGGTCAGGAGATGATCCTGGTGACTATGACCCAAGATGGAATGGTAATTTATCACATCAATTGTTAAGTGATGGACAAACAACTGCCAGGTTTAATGGTTACGTCTCAGATGTGACATTTTTAGATGGTCAAGCTATTGGTGAAACAAATGGATATTTAGATGAGTTTGGAGAGGTAGTGAATGGTGTCTGGATACCTAAAAGCACATCTTCTCTTACATTTGGCAATAATGGATTTAAATTAGAATTTAAAAAAGATGGAACTGGTACAGGTGCATCAGATACAATAGGTGCTGATACTGCAAATACAAATCATTTTGATTCAAGTGGCATGAATACTGAAGATTGTAATATGCCAGATAGTCCAGAAAATAATTTTCCAGTATTAAATCCTTTGGTAAATACAAATGGAAGTACTCAATCTGATATTAAAGAGAGTGGATTAGAAGTTGTTAAAACTGGACTTTCATATTCTTATTTTCAAGCTACAATGGCAGTAAAAAGTGGGAAATGGTATGCTGAATTCAGACCAACTTCAACTATAAATGATCCCATGATTGGAGTTACAAATCAAAATATGAACACATATATGACTGGCGATAGTGTAGACCCTCACCTAACGACAGGAACTGTATGGTATAATGGATATTCAGCAACTGCTGGTTATGGGCATTTTGATGGTTCATTTGTAAATGCTTCAACCTTTTCTAGTAATGTTGGTTATATAGCAGATGATATAATTGGTGTTGCAATAGATATGGATAGCTCCACAAATACTGTAGCATTTTATAAAAATGGTTCGCTTGTCACAACTAAAAATTTAACTTCAAATTTTGACGATCATTTAACTTTTGCGTTAAATCTTTATAATACTAATACAATGGGTGTAAATTTTGGTGCTGATAGTACTTTTGGTGGTGATATTTCAAAAGCAACTAATACGGATGCAAATGGCTTTGGAAATTTTGCTCAAACAGTGCCCACTGGCTATTTAGCATTATGCACAAGTAACTTATCAGAACCAATAATCGGCCCGAATTCAGATACACAAGCAAATGACCATTTTGATATATTAACTTGGACTGCAACTGGCTCTCGTCATATAGTACATGATAGAGACGATGGTGCTGGTGTTGGACTTACATTTAAACCTGATATGATATGGGGTAAAAAAAGAGCAGGGCAAGGTGATAATCATGTTATAGTAGATTCTACACGAGGTGTTACAAAAGAAGTATTTCCAAATACTACCGATGATGAAGAAACAAATTCCAATGGCGTAGAAAGTTTTGATGCACCAACATCGAGTAGTGCAACTGATGGGGGCTTTACACTTGTTGGTTCAGGTAGTGGTTCAGGCACTTGGAATGGTAACTCTGGTCATACTCATGTAGCTTGGAACTGGAAAGCAAATGGTGGCACAACTTCAAGTGATGGTAATGGTTCTATAACAAGTACAGTACAAGCAAACACAACTGCTGGATTTAGTATCATAACTTTTACTGGAAATGATACTGATGATGCAACTATAGGACATGGAGTAAAAGTAAATGGTAGTGCAAAAACACCTGCTTGGATAATTACTAGAAACAGAGATGATGACCAATCTGCTGGTGGTGTTGCCTCACACTGGAGAGCATGGCATCAAAATCTAAGTGCAAATTATGTTTTATATTTATCTGGAAGTCTCAATCAGATTGCATCAAATGGACACTCAAATGGATATATTAAAACTGTGGGATCGACCACTTATTCTACTCATGACTCTAATGTAGACAGTAACGCAGTCAATGGTTCTGGTGATGCTATGATTGCGTATGCATGGGCAGAAGTAGATGGTTATTCAAAATTTGGCAAGTATGAGGGCAATAACTCTTCTACAGATGGCGTTTTTGTTTTTCTAGGATTTAGACCCGCATTTGTCATCATAAAAAACATAGATACAGATGGTGAAAATTGGCATATGTTTGATAGCACAAGAGCAAAAACTAATGTTATAAAAGCAAGATTGATAGCAGATGATAATACACAAGAAAATACAAATGATGAAATTATAGATTTTTTATCAAATGGTTTTAAATTATATGATAATAATGCTGGTTATAATTCAAGTGCAACATTCGTATACATGGCATTTGCCGAGCAACCGTTTAAGTATGCAAACGCTAGATAGGAGATAAATATGGTTTGGAAACATAATGGTAGAGTAATCCAAGTTGGTCAATCATGGATAAGTGATACTAACTATAAATATCCTAGACAATGGAACAATCTTAGTGATGCTCAAAAAAAAGACGCTGATTTAGTATGGGAAAAAGACCCAATAATAGAAACCTTTGATGACAGATTTTATGTGTCAAAAGATCTTGAAAAGAAATTAGAAGATGAAAAAGCAGTTGATAGTGAGGGTAAGGCGATAATAGACCCAAGAACTGGAGAGCAGAGAATAGAGCTTGGTCTTAAATCGACTTACATCACACAAACAAAAAAAATCACTAACGACCTTCTTACAAAATCAGATTGGGAAGTTACAAGAAAAGCGGAAAAGGGTACTGCCATAGCTAGTGCAACATCTACATACAGAGATAAAGTAAGAACTGCTTGTGATACAATTGAAACAAAAATAAAAAATTGCTCTAATCTAAAAGAGTTTATGGCGTTGTTTGACTCACCTACTGATAGTAAGGGTGAAGTAAATGGTAAGCCACCCATATATGATTTTCCAGATGAGAGCTAATTATGCCTAAATTAACTGTGCAAGAAATTCATGTAACTTTAGAAAAACATATTGCGGTTAGTGATGAGAGATGGAAAGAGACAATATTACGAATTAAACGTATGGAAGGTATAATGATAGGTACTGCGGGCACTATGATTGTGATGTTAATTGGTTTGTTAGTTAGGTAAGATATGACTGCGTTTATGTTGTACTGTACGCTAAATGGATTTTTAGTAAAAGAAGGTGCAATATATTTTCGTAACATAAACGATTGCTTGAGATTTGAAAAAAAACTCAGTAATCAAATGTTTATGAAGAATAACGAAGAACAAGTATACGATTGTATTTGTAAATTAATACCTAATATAGACGCTAATAAAGTAAAGGTTTATTGATGACGCAAAAAAAATTACAAAAAGATTCGATACTAAATGAATACGATTTGGATGGTGACGATACCATAACGGATGAAGAGCTACAAAGAGCTAAAGAAATTAAGGAGACAGAAACTAAACTTAGAAAAAATTTAGCACAATTACGCATGGCTAGATATACATTAATTGGTATGGGTGTTTTTACTGTAGCGATGTTTTTTGTACCCATTGACAGAGTAAAAGTTCTATCGGATATATCCAATTTATTTTATATTTCAGGCAGTTCTATAGTTGGTTTCTACATGGGTAGCACGGCTTACATGGCAAAGAATGGAGTAAAATAATGTTAACTGCACTAATCGGGCCAGTCAGTAAGTTAGTTGGTAAATTTATTGAAGATAAAGACCAAAAAAATAAGTTGGCACACGACTTAGCTACATTAGCCTCTAGACACGCTCAGGAACTTGCAAAAGGTCAGATAGAGGCAAATACACAACAAGCCAAACATCCTAGTTTATTTGTAGCTGGAGCTCGCCCAGCCATAATGTGGATATGTGCTTTGGGTTTACTGACACAATTTTTTATTATGCCTATAGCTGAGTGGGCAACTGCAATCTGGCTGCCTGATGTATTGCTTCCAGAGCTTAACACGGGTGAACTTATGACTTTGACACTTTCATTACTGGGATTAGGCGGAATGAGAAGTTTTGAAAAAACAAAAGGCGTAGCTAGAGAAAATATGAAGAAATGAGATAATTATGGATATAGAAAAATTAAAAGAAGAAATTAAAGCCGATGAGGGAATAATCTACGAAATTTACAATGACCATCTTGGATATAAGACTTGCGGCGTGGGTCATTTATGCAGAGCTACAGATCCAGAAAATGAACTTGAGGTAGGAGATCCAGTTTCTGTAGAAAGAGTTAATGAATTATTTGCTGAAGATTTAGATATAACAATAGAAGAATGCAGAAAACTTTACGAATATTTTGATGATCTTCCAGAAGAAGTACAAAGAATCATATGCAATATGATGTTTAATATGGGCAGACCTCGATTAAGTAAATTTAAAAAAATGTATGAAGCAGTAATGGATGCCAACTGGATTGAAGCGGCAATTCAGATGGAAGATTCGCTTTGGGCAAGACAAGTGCCAAACAGAGCAGAAAGACTTTGTGAGAGGATGAGAAACGTAGCATAATGCCATTGGTATCTTTAAAATTTAAACCAGGTATAGTCAAAGACCTAACAGAATATTCATCAGGAAGAAATGGACCGTTTTATACTGACAGTAATTTAGTAAGATTTCGTAATGGATATCCTAAAAAGATTGGTGGTTGGTTAGAAGAAACATATCAATTCAACTATGATTTAGGACAAACTGCAAGAGTACAAGGCGTTCCTAGACGTATGGTCGCTTGGAGAGGTATAACAGATGGATCAGATTATATAGCAGTAGGCACTCATTCCCATGTATATATAATTAGAGATGGTATTGCTTATGATATCACACCTGTAAGAAAAACAACCACTAATGCTAGTAACCCTTTGGCAGTGACTAATGGTAGTGCAACTGTGACTGTAACAGACACTGGTCATGGTGCTAGTACTGGCGATATTATTGTTATTAGTGAGGCAACTGCAGTAGGTGGTATATCTGCAGACACTTTAAATGATAAAGATGGGTATGCAATAACTAAGGTGGATGATAATAGCTATACGTTTACTGCTGGATCTTCTGCCTCTAGTAGTGCCACTGGTGGAGGCACTGGTTTAGATATAGAATATCTTATAGGTGTTGCTGAGAATGTTGGTAATCAAAGTGCTGACCCAGCATTAGGTTGGGGTGTTGGTGCATGGGATGAAGGTGCATGGAATGAACCTAGAGATGGTACTTCTGCTACTGTATCTTTAGATTCAACTAATTGGTCACTAGTTTTATGGGGTGAAGACTTAATAATAAATAACAGAGGTGGTCAGCTATATTATTGGGATTTATCAGATAATGGTGTGTCAACAAGAGCGGCTTTAGTTTCAGCAGAATCAGGTGCTAGTGACGTTCCATCACAAGTACGAGCAGTAACAATATCTTTTCCAGACAGACACTTAATAGCGGGTGGTTGCTCACCTCTTGGTGGAACTACTTTAGACCCTATGTTAGTTAGATTTTCAAACCAAGAAGATTTTGTCACATTTACACCTACTGCAACAAATACATCAGGCGATCAGCGTTTAGAAGTAGGTACAAAAATTATATCAATGATACCCACAAAAGATGAAACTTTTATACAAACAGATGAAGCCGCTTATGGTATGACATTTGTCGGGCCGCCTTTTACATTTTCATTTAGGTTATTAGCAGTCAATTGTGGAGCTATAGCTTTACATGGATCAGCAAATGTAGATGGCGATGTGTATTGGATAGGTAGAAATAACTTTTTTGTTTACAATGGTGCAGTTCAAGAGTTGCCATGCTCAGTGCAACATTTTGTTTTTGATAGAATACAAGCGTCATTTAGAGATAAGATATTTGTAGGACACAACAAAAAATTTAATGAAATCACTTGGTTTTATGTTAGCACTGATAACGTACAAAATTCAGATAATCCTGATCCTGAGCCAGACAGTTATGTCACCTTAAATTATGCAGATGGTGCATGGAGCATAGGAACATTACAAAGAAACACATGGAGCGATGCAGTAAACGTCAGAAATGTGCCTTTTGCATTTGATAAAGATGGTAAGTTATATAACCATGAAACTGGTACTACAGACAATGGATCAGCTATGAATGCATTTATAGAAACTGGCGATGTTGAGATAGATAGCGATGGTGAAACATTGTTTATGGTTGATAAAATTATACCTGATGTGACTATGACTAGCGATACTAATTTATTTATGCAACTTAAAACTAGGAAATATCCTAATGCTACAGAAACTACAAAAGGTGATTTTACTGTAACGTCAACAACAAGAAAGGTCAGCACTAGAGCCAAAGGCAGACAAATGGCATTTAGATTTTTTAGTAGTGGCACAAAAGATGATTGGTTGTTAGGTGACTTTAGGATTAACGCTAGAAGGGATGGTATGAGATGATTAGATTACCAACACCACCAAAGCAAATGAGTGCACCCTCACCACCTATAGATTTTTTAAATAAATTTAATGAAGTAATACGCTTTCAACAAAACTTAGCGTCAGCGATAGAGCAACAACAAATATTAAATGAACAAAGAACAACTGTATCTACATTAGAGGCAGAAGAAAACGCAGAGGCAAAGAGTTGGTTTAATGGCTAATAACTATAAAAATAGCAAACTAGATTTGACTACAACCAACATAACTACGTTGTATACTGCTCCTGCGGCTACTCAAACAGTAATGAAATCTATATTGGTATCAAACGACAGTGGCAGTGCTGATACTATAACTTTAACAATTACTAATAGTGCTTCAGCAGTTTTTAGTGTATACAAGAATGAGGAAGTAGGAGCATTGAGTAGTAAAGAATTATTAGAGCAACCATTAGTGGTAATGGAAAATGAAATTTTAAAAGTAAATGCGGCAACTGCAGATAGACTTCATGTTGTTGCAAGTTACTTAGAGATTACATAGGAGATAAAAATGGCAGTAGGAGCGTTAACTGGGTTACCTTTATTACAAGATGAAAAAAACAAACCAAGAATATATAATGTTTTTCAATCTGTTCCACAAAATATAAATAGATCAGATTTTGACATACAAACCATGTATGGAACTGCACAAATGCCAGTTTTTGAATGGGTTAAAAGCATACAAACTGGACAAAGAACATACAATCCACAAGATGAATTTGATAAAAGTTTGATGGAAGAATACCAAGAACTTGAAAGAATGGGTCAAGTTCCAGAAGGCTATATGAGTGCCGCTGAAATATTAGCTCAACAAGCGTTACAAGCAACTGCTGGACAATTAGGTATGTCTGTAGGATCTAGTATTGGTGCTGAACTTGCTAGTCCATACGCTACTGGTGATACAGTGGATAAAATTACAAGTGGTTTAATGAAAACTGGGCAAAAAACTGGTGTAGAGGCGGCAAACTTAGCAAGATTTAGTGAACTTGATGATGCAACTAAAAACACATTACAAAGATTTGGTTTAGAGGACAATTACCTACCAGAATTATCAAGTAGAAGTGTGGCAAAGGCAACTGGAAACCTTCCACAGTTTGAAAGGGGTTTGCGAGAAGGAACACTTGTAGATGCTGGTGATGGGGTTTATGTACCTACAGATAGATTTAGTCAATCGTTAACAGGCAGAAATTTAGATGTGGCAAAGTTGGATAGTGGCTTTGAAGGGTTTGAGGCAGGATCTATGCCAGCTAGAAGAGAGTTAGCTCCCCCTACAGTTGTCACAGATGCATCTAGATTAGGCACTATCACAGATAGACTAAATCCATTCACAGACGCTGGGTCAGCAAATCTTACTGCGTCAGGAATTGGTGCTGGAGTTAATTTTGTAGGTAGAATAGCCGCAGGACAAGATGTAGATGATGCCGCAGTCTCAGCCGCAGATGCTGGAATTATTCAATATGCAACAACTGCATTACTAGCCGCAACTCCATTTGCACCTTTTGCAACTATTATAGGTGGTGTAGTTGGTGGTTTTGTAGGTAGAGTTATATGTAATGAGCTTATGAGACAAGGTATTATGGATCGCAAACAAGTTATATTAGATTATAAATTTACTAGAGACTATCTAACACCAACTCATGTATCAGGATACCATGTATGGGCAGTTTGGATGGTAAAGCAAATGAGAAAAGGTAGATTAGTAAAACTTTGGTCACACATAGCTGGGCACAGAGCTAACGAGATAGCTTACATATATGGCGAAAGAGATAAGCCAGACTATTTAGGTAAGTTATATAGAAAAATCCTAGAACCAATTTGTTGGACTGTGGGTTTATTCTGCAAAGAAACAGATTGGTCAATACTATATAGAAAGAAGGAGATTTAAATGCCTGGACACACAGAAGATAAAATGATGAATCAAATGGGTGAAAGTCCACCTATGGAAAGTCAAATGCAGATGGGTATGCAAGAGGCTGGACAAAAAATTTTACAACCATCTAAAGCAGTTGGATCAATACTTATGTCTAGACTTATGGAGATGAGCCCGGAAGAATTACAAAAGCTAGACAGAGCTATAACGCCAGATGTAGCTGGGGTTTTAATAAAATTACTTCCAGAGCTACAACAAATTATTGAGGCAGTAGAAAGTGGTGGTGTGGCTGATGCTATGCCAGAAGACCAAGAAATGATGATGGATAGAGATGAAAATGATATGCCTAAAGATATGGGTGCTCTAGGCAATATGTAATGATTAGGAGAGCAAATGTTTTAGACATTTCTGCTATTATATTTTTATTAAATGAAATGCATAAAGAAACAGAAGTAGAAGTGCCTAAGATTAATACGCAAAAGCTGATAAACAAAATAAATGAGTTGTTACATAGAGGCGTAATTTTGGTGGCAGTTGAAAACAATAAATTGGTTGGATCTATAGGTGGCATCAGTGTAACTGATTGGTGGTCAGATGAACCATATTTATCAGACGCTTGGTTTTATGTATCGCCTAACTTTAGAAAATCAAATTTTGCAAAAAATTTATGTATGGACTTTATCAAAATAGCAAAAGACGCTAAAATGAAAGTTAGATTGGGTCATGTTTTTTCTGGCGATCTAGATCGTAAAGATAAATTTTACGAAAGATTAGGTCTAGTTAAAGTAGGATCAACTTATATGGAGAAATAACATGGGCAGTATGTGCACAGTTCAAAATGAACCTTTACCTGATCCAAAGAGTGTTTTAAGTGGCACAGATATCCCAGAATGGGTATCCGCAGCGGGCAGACAACTATATGATCAAGCCGCAGAAATAGCCGCACAAGACTACCCAGCATTTACTGGACCCAGAATTGCAACGTATACTGACCCCATAACTGGAGAGGTTTCACGATTAACCCCTGAAGAGGTAGAGGCTAATAGATTGCTCTCACAGGGCACAGAGACTTATCAAGGTTTCATAGACGATGCTAGTGCAATGGCTGATACATTAGGTCAAGGCTATACTGCCGCTACAAGAGAAGAATTAGTAGGTGATCCATTTACAATGGAATCAGCACAACCATTTTTAGATGTATATCAATCTGCAGTTGATCCAGCTATTAGAGAAATTGAAAGACAAACAAGACAAAACCTTATAGCAGATAGTGCCGCAGCCGCAAGGGCGGGAGCTTTTGGTGGATCAAGGCAAGGTATAAGAGAGGCTACATCAATAGCTGAAGGTGCACAACTTGCTGGAGATGCAAGAGCACAAGCCGCAGCCAGAGGGTTAGAGTTTGCTAGTGGTAGGTTTGACGCAGATAGGGCGGCAAGGTTTTCAGCAGAGGATGCACAAAGATCAGCATTTGAAACTGATGAGGCAAGTAGATTAAGAGCAACTCAAACATTACAAGAATTTGCACCTTTAGTTCAAGGATTGCAAGAACAAGCCGCATCAGGATTACTTACTGCTGGAGAGGCTAGAAGAGCATTAGATCAAAGAGCATTAGACTTAGCCTATGGCGATTATTTAGAGCAAAGACAGTATCCTATGGAAATGTTAAACTTTGCTTTGGGTGCACTACAAGGTGTACCATATGAAACAAGGACAATTGGTCTAGAACAAGGCACACAGTATTCACAATCACCAAGTATTTATGGTCAAACATTAGGTGGTCTAGGATCGTTAGCTAGTGCTTACTACTTAGGAAGACAATAGATGACACATTTCCCAGGTCACGAAGAAGATAGAAAAAAAAGAAAAAATCAGTCGCAATTCATGCCAAAAAATGTTGGAGAGGTAGACAAATCTAATGAAAGTGGCGTAAAGTTAGCTCTTGGTTCATCTAGTACAGATTTTAAAACTTTAGACCCTTCACTTGGAGCATTAGCACCATTTGTAAATCAAGCATCAGGCATATTAGATGCAGTGTATGGCACAACAGAAAAAAAACCTACACAAAAAGAAAAAGATATAAATATGGGTAGACTAGCCTTAAAGTTTTTTACAACTTTAGGTGCACAGTCATCAGTTCCTGGGTCAACTTTGTTAAGTGCGGCTAATGTAGCTGGAGCAAGTGTAGCACAAGATTATCTAAACAAAGTACAGAGCGACAAAGACAAAGCTGAAAAACTAGAACAAGCTAAGAAGGCTAGTGCACTTTCACTTGGTATGCAACTCAAGTCTACAGATGACGCTAAAAAACTTGCAGAAATAAAAGCTAGTAAAAAGACATTTTCAAAGCCTGACACATATAAAATATTAAATGCGTCTAAAGTACAGAAAGCACTTAAACTACCATTTATAAATCCAATGACTGGGACAATTTATAAAGATGGTGACATTATATCTCTTACTGCAGAAGAATTTGCAAAAGTTCCTAGAGGTAATTTATCTGTATTTAAAGAACAACAACCACCTAAACCTAATTCTTTTGAAAAACTAAGACTTGATGTAACGAATGTTGTTGACAAATATATAGACAACGATAATCCAATAGATCCATTAGATGCTACAACTTTTAATTCATCTATTTTTCAAATACAAAAAGATACCTTCAGAACAATAGATGGAGAAGATGGTACTAAACAAACAATTGTGGAAGAAGGTTTGGATTTGCTATCTATATTGAAACAATCATATGGTAAAGAAAAGATAAATAAATTATTAGCTAGAATGGGAGTAGATCAAACAACAGATACACCAATAACAAATAAAATAAATGAAGAAAATAAAAATAAAATTGAACCAAAAGAAAAAGAAGTTGCTGAAAATGGTGATGTTACAGAATATAATATTGTAAATGTTGGAAACAAAAAAATTAGAGTTTTATCAAAAAAGAAAGAAAAATTGTCTAAAGAATTAGCAGTATCTCTTGCCAACTCAAAACAAGCCTTGAAAGATTTAGATTTAGCAGTAAGCATATTTTTTCCAAATGGTAAGTACAACCCTAAAATATCGTATCAAACGTCTACATTGGGTGGAAATTCAATTGGAGATGCTAGAGTTGCTTTCCAAACTATGAAAAGAGCCATAGAAGTAATTTTAAGATTAAGAACTGGAGCTCAAGCTCCAGAACCAGAAGTTATAAGTTATATGGATCAATATATGCCAAATATACTTGATGGTGCAGTTGAAGCAGAATTAAAACTTAATGCATTAATTGATTTCTTTGAAGAAGTTGCAAAAGGCATAAATGAAGGTAGACGACCAGATGATAAAACATGGGTAAGACGACCTAAATCTAATGTTGTAAAAGATGTTTTAAAAGATGGTGGACAACTTAATGATGGAAGAAAAATAAAAATAATACAAGGTGTGCCACACATACAAAAAGAAAAAGGTTCAGATGTTTATGTGCGAATCAAATAAAGGATATCATAAATGATTACAATAGCAGATCAAGAGGGTGCTCCATTGGATGTTAGGACAGTCGTATCCTCATATACTAAAAAAGAAGATCAGCTTAGAGCATTAAGACAATATTTCCCAGATGCACAGTCTACAGATGGCACTGCACTAGGTGAAGGAAACTTTATATACACAGACCCAGACACTAAAGAAACAAAGTTTTTTAATCCAGAAGGTTTAGATTTGGGAGATGTATTAAGTTTTGGTAGAGAAATAGTTCAGACTGGTGGTGGAATGATAGGTGGCACAATAGCCACAGTTGCTGGTCAAGCTGGCCCGCAAATGTTTACTCCAGAAGAATCTATAACTATTCCAGCGGCTGCGGCTTTTGGGTCAGAATTGGCTTCTAAGGGTTACGATATTGCAATGGATGCCTTGATACCAAAGACTATAAGTAGAGGTGATGTAATAGAAAGAACTATAGGTTCTGCTGAAAATATCATGGGTGAAATGGTTGGTGGGAAATTGTTTCAAAACTTTATGGGTCAAGTAAGTGAAAAAGGTGGCAATTTAATTCGTAAGGTACTTGGATCAGGTGCAGAACGAAGAGAAGTTGGAAAGAAGATGGTGCTTGATGCACAAGAGCTAGGTATAAAAGTTCCAACTGCAGGAGTTGCATCAGGATCGCCATTATTACAATTTATAGAAAAAAGAATAGAGCAATTCCCAACTGCAAAAAATCAATTTGCAAAAAACTTTGATGTATTTAAAAGGTCTTTAGTGGAAGCCACAGAAAATATTTCTAAAAAATATTCACAAGATAGTGGTATATCAGGAGAACAAATTGGTGGTAAGATTAGGGGTGGGATAGATAAAGCAAAATTAAAATTTAGAGAAGATCAAAAAAAACTTTACGATAAGGCTTTTGATTTAGTTCCAGATGGAGCAAGTGGAAGATTAAATAATGTCATAGAACTTAGAGCAGAGTTGCAGAAAAAAATAGACTCAAACCCTAAAGCATTTGCAGAGTATTTAAATCCTACAATAAAAAGAATAGATGCTTTATTAGAAAATGATGGCATTATGGATTTAAAAATAGGTAGAGAGCTAAGAACTGCATTAAGGCTCACTACAGATGCAACTGGTCCAGGTGGTCTGATAGGTGTTACTAAGCCACAAAATCAATACTTAATAAGTTTATACAGTGCCTTAACAAAAGATTTGAGCCAAATTGCTATTGATAAAGGTGGTGAAAAAGCACAAAAAGCTATTAAAATTGCAGATGCTTATACTAAAAACAGAATGGCATTAGATATTGAACCAGTAATAAATAAAATTTTAAAAATGGATACAGATAAAAAAGCATTTGATTTTTTAGTAAGTGGCACTAAAGAAAGTGGTGAACAACTCAATAGAGTTTTAAGAAATCTTCCAGAAGAAGAAAGAAAGTATGTACGAGCATCTATGTTGAATAGACTTGGTTATAGAAAACCTGGATCAATTGATGATGGTTCTACAGAGGAAATGCTAGACAAATTTTCTACAAATTCATTTTTAACTAACTTTTCAAATTTATCAAAAACATCTAAAGATGCATTGTTTGGTAAACAAGGTAGTCAATATCGTAAGGACTTAGATACAATTATTGATCTTATGGAAAACTTTCAAAGTGCAGATCAATATACAAACTTTTCAAGAACTGGAGATGCTATATCCAACATTCTTGCTTTTGCACCTTTTATACCAGGTGGACAAATGATTCTTGGTGGTGAAATTGCAACAGGTGGAGCAACAATGGCATCAGGTTTAATACCTCCATATTTGGCATCCAAAGCAGTTACTAATCCAGATTTTATAAGATGGCTTGTAGATGCCGCACCTAAAATGGCTAAAAACCCTGCAGACGTAAACTTTCACTTAGGTAGACTTATGGAAATATTTAGTGGCGATGAAAGTATGACAGAAGTTGCTTTGTCCTATGTGAATGCACTTGTACCTACATTAGTGGGTAGTGCAGAGGCAAGTAACATGAGATCAGGTGTATTACAAGAGCCACAAACTCCTAGTGAAATTGTTCAGTTTGCACGAGAATTAAAACCTGAGACAAAAGAAAAAATTAGAAATATGAATTTAATTGATTTGTCTCCAGTTTCAGACAAAGTGCTTTAGGAAAATGATATGGTTGTTGCCGAAATTCTTACAGGAATAGCATTAGTACAGAAATCGGTTGACTTCATAAAATCTAATATAAACACAGTTTCGGATATTAAAGATATAGCCAAGCAGATAGATGGCTTTTTTGAAGGCGAGGCACAAATGAATAAGCGTCAAGGCAAAGGTCTTGGCATAAAAGAACAGTTTGGCATCGAATCAACTGCATCAGATTTTATAGATAGAAAACTACTTGAGGAGAGTAGAACCGAGCTAAAAAATATAATTAATCTCCGCTTCGGCCCGACTGCCTGGGATCAGATTCTTGCAGAAAGAGCTAACAGAATTAACGAGGCTAAAGAACAAGCTAGACTACAAAAGATAGAGGCTAAACAAAAACAAAAAGATTTGATAGATGCCCTTCAGACTATGGGTATTGTTTTTTGTGTACTTGCAGTCTTAGGTATATGTATTGTTTTAGCAATAAAAGCATACGCAGATGGCAAGATGTATAACGCACCTAAAGACTACACCTATAAGCAAAAAGTGTGGCAAGGTAAAATCAAAGAAAAAAAATATACAACTTGTAGATTAAAAAAAAGGCTAACATCCAAACATACAAATAAAAAAGCGTGTATTTATGAGGGCAATAATAGAACATATACGATGATGATTGAAACTTGGTGTCCTAAAAAATATAAATGTGAGATACAAAAACTAAGTTCAGATATGCCAAATATAGATCAAGTAATGGAAAGTTTGAGAAGTATATCTAAATAAAAGACATTTGACCATCATTGGGTCTGTTATATTTAGGATCATATGATTTATTATTGATACCTATATATTCATGAGAATAACATATTCTATCTCTAGCTAAAGGTATAAGGCGTTTTTTATGATCATGTTTATCGCTACTTCTATCTTTTAGGTTGCTGACTGTAGCTCTCCACAGAGGCGATTTTTCTCTATATTCACCCATTCTTATATGTGATGTTTTAGAATAATATCTTACGTTTTGCTCTAACATAATCTCTCCAACTGCATCAGATATCCTAGTGCCAATACCTAAACCTTGAAAGTCAGGTAATACTACAGTCCTAGCCTCTCTCCATTTAAGCCTTGTGTCACCATCATATAATGGTGGTGTCCATCCAGGAAGCGATATAGTTGAAGAAAACCCAACAATTCTGTCACCCCATAAAGCCAAGTATACTTGTACAGACGATGGTAACTCTTCAGTTAAATAATGATGCTTTTTAAATAATTCCCAATATTTTTTTTGTCCTTTGACAATTCTAATTTCAATGGGTTGCCGAACTAACCCCCTTGATGCAAACTGCCTCACATCTGTATTGAAAACCCAATCAGGTTGTAACCATTCTAAAATATCATCATGACAAGTAGCCAAAACTATATTTTTTAATTTTTTACGTTTTACATATTTATATAAAGATAATGAGCAAGATTTAGCTACATCTCTATTAACAACTGATGTAAACTCATCTATTACAATATTACTTCCTAATCGTCTAGCTAGATCACATCTAAAGCCTTCACCATTAGATAAAACATTTCTAGGCTTTGCCCAAGTAGGCACTGTATTCAAACCAACTGCACCTAATCTTTCTATTGCATCTTCTACAGAATCAAAGTGTGAGGCTATGGTTTTATTATAATTCCAAACTAACTCTTGCTCTTCACCAAACTGTTTGAGCATAGATGATTTACCACTACCACTAGACCCATATATAACGCCAATAGAAAAGTCATTTTGTATTTTAGGAAAGTGTGGCACTGTAAATTCAGTTTTACCATCAAATTTGTAATCAAAGTTTTTGAATATTTCTTTATCAATATCTGTTAGTTCAACTGTACTAGTCAAAACTGTATCTTGAAAATCAAATAAATCTCGCATATTATTCTCCTAGAATAAAAGGGAGCTTGACGCTCCCTTATATTATGCTACTTCTAGCTCTTTCCATTTCTTACTATTAATCATACTTCTTACATCATTTTGCCTACGTTGCTGAACTATATGATTATTAGTGCTATTAGCCTTTACATCACCAAGATGAGTTGACCATGCAGTTGCAGACTGATATGCACACCATAGAGAGCCTTTAGCACCATTTCTGCCATAATCACCCCTTCCATGTATTTGAGCTACCTCTGCGTCATATAGACCCATTAAATGATATAGTTGCTTTTTATTAGTGTCTGACTGACCACTAGCAACCTTAATCTCATTTGCTTGGCTTTTAGCTATAGTAGATTTGAAAAGATCAATAACTTGCTGATCTTCTACTTTAGTATCCCACCACTTTTGGAAGTTTTTAGTTTCATCAGTTATAGCAGTAACTGCATTCTTAATCTTTTCATTAGACGCATCTACGTTAAAATGAGTAGTATGTCTGTTGGCAGTATAGGCGATCTTTTGACCACTAACCAAAGTATTAAAACATACTTGATTCATCCAACCAAAGAATGACTGAAACTTCCATTTGGCGTTGTAACTATTTCTAGCTACAAATTTAAGATATAAATTATGGTTACCAACCTCTGCATGGTGTGCTGGAAGTAACAATTCCATCTTAGCCATAGCACCATTTTCGTAGGTATTGATGGTAATTTCATGATTTGAGAAATCTAGTCCACCACTTTTCATAGCCTCAATAGCTCCACCAAATGCATCTACATGATGTATTGGCTTATACCTTGATCCTACTATACCCAATGGATCGCCATCTTGAGCACCCCACTGATCTAAGCGAACTACTTTTCTACCCATGTGTGAAGGGATACCTTGAATATCCCTCACATCTATTTCAAATGATACGTCTTGTAACGCTTCTTGTAATTTTGTATCTAACATTATGCCACTCCCGCTAGTTTAAATAATTTATTGTGCTTGAAACCTATGTTGAACTCAAAAGCTAGTTGATCGCCACCATAGTACTTATCGTGCTCTAAACCATCTGCCTCAAGTATCCATCTGATTGCAGTTCTGTAGTTTTTAGCACCTAGCTTACAAGTGTCTTTTATTCTCTTAGCTAGATTAGATACATTGTCAGCTTTAATTCTAGCTTCTTCTGCATCGTTCTTGACCATATCGTCAATAAGGTCATCCCAAATTTTTTGTTTGGCATCGTCTGTGCCACAGTTCCAATGAAACCAAAAAGAGTTAGAAGGTCTATGACCCCAAGCATCTTTATGTAAATCTGAAACTGTTTCATCGCAAAAAGTATATTTAGTCATTTATTTCTCCAATTTTTGTTAATCGTTATTTTATTAATATAATAAATGTATATACATAAGTCAACCCATAAAAAGAGTTTTTTATATTTTTTTAACAAAATCTAATTTAGCATAAATTATGTTGGTTATTCTGATGAAGTTATCTACTGCTTTTACTTTTTCTTCCTCTGATAATCTTTCGTTTAAAATATCAGCTTTATGCTTTTGTAGTAGCTTTCTTAAATATATAACTTCATCAGATGACTCTTTGAGCATAAATTTTACCATAATGTATCCTCAATCATATAAAAAATCTCCTTGCATTGGATCGTGGGTTAGTGGCTTAAAAGTTATATTAACTAACTTATAAGTGCCTTTGAATTTAGATTGTATAGGTTTTGGATTAGGTTTCAAAGTTTTTAGCTCATCTACGCTGAGTTGCATTTTTTTACCATCATGGGTAATTATTAGTCCACCCATGTTGATTGCCTTTGTCACTTCATAATCTCTAACACTAACGTATTTACCTTGCCATAGCTTAGTTACTACTCTTTGATACATTATTGTCTCCTATTTTTTTTTCTTTTCATATTGAGTTATGTTTGATTCAGCCATCAAACCTTGTAGTCTGTTTTCAAGACCATCTAATAATTGATCAGACATTTCGTGGTAATACCCATCCAACTGCCTATACATATGTATTAGCCTTATCAATTGATTAATCTCAGTAAACGTAAGTAATGATCTATCTAACCTACTTATATTTCTATTAATTTTGTTACATTGATCATGGCAAAACTCATCACTATATGCTCTTTTTAGATGTGTGGCAGTTGCCTTAATGCTTTCACTAATTCTATTTCTCATATCGTCACTCCAAAGTTGGTGTTAAAACAAGCATTATCAATTAGGCATACAAACCATAAAAGATAATAAAAAAAGAACATGGTAGCTATAGCACCTACTATAGCCACCAATAATTTTATGATACTAAGCAACATCAAAACCCTTGCCTTTCATGAAATTCTCATACTCCTTATAAGTCATTTCATCAGCTTTAGTTTGCTCTTCTATTAGCTTAGTTTTCTCAGCTAACATCTTTTTTACTGACTTTAGAGCTTGATTAATAAAGTAACCATCTGCACCATATATTGCTCTGTGACAGTTTAGATCCTTTTCAATTCTTTCTAAAGTAGTGGCATCTCTAAGTAAATCGTTCATATCTTTTCTCCTATTTTTGTTGTTCGTTACTTAAATCGTTATTTTTAATATAGTCATATAATGAAACTACATCATCCATTACATAAACTATTTCTACTTCTTCACAGATGTTTAGAAAATAATAACATCCCTTGAAAAAATTTTTGAAATACATTTTAGTTGGTAATCCATTCCCATCCATTACACTCATGTTTTTGATGGCATTGTTTGTTGGAAAGTATCTAATAAAATGTAAATCATTATTATCTTTGTCTTTACCTTTAAGATAATAGATATCTTGACTTTCAAAACCTTCTTTTATCTTCTTAATTAAATCTTCCATTTTTTTTCTCCAAATTTTGTTTTTCGTTATGTTAGTGAGTTTTTATTTTAAGACCAAAACCCACTTAGAAAATGTCTTGCGATTTCAATTTTGTTTTAAGTCTAAAACTGGGAGCTACTCTCAAAACGACTATACTTATTATATAATTTATGTAGATATAAAAGTCAACCCTTTTAAAATGTTTTTTTATTATAATTTTATAGCTCTATAATTTGCTGACATAGTTTGCCATGCATCTATCTTGGCTTGGGATGCCTCTCTTAGAAAAGATAGCTTGGTATCTAGCTCTATAGCCATCTGCAAAGCTCTAAGATGTTTTTGATATTCATCACTAGCATACGCCTCTCTTTCTTGTGCAGAGACTGGCAAATCTACATGATCTTTCATGATGAGTGCCTTGAGAGATTTCCTAAATTCCTCTAAATACCTACGATTCGCTCTAGCGGCTGCCGCCTCTTTTGCAGTATCTCTTAAATAGTCTACTGCTTGTTGGACTTGTTTTTCTGTAATAATTGGTTGTTCATTCATTTTTTAAATCTTTCTTCATTGTATGGGGAAATATTCCACCAATATTCTGCAGTCTTCCTTCCAAAGTCTCTTTTTTTATTCTGAGAAACCCAAAAGCTATCTTCATCTCCTTGTTGGTCATGTAGCTTGGAGTGATGATAATAACATAGTGGCACTACATTATTATCACTAGCTTTCATTCCCATGCCTCTCTTGCCTTCATATGGCTTTAAAAGGTGGTGTGCTTGTACATTACCTCTGCACCAATCAGATGAAAAGGTAAGGCAACATCTTTGCTTTGCTACATATTCCAAATGTCTTTTGCTTTTGATTCGTTTAGACTTAGGAATAAGCATTTTAGTGCCCCAACTTTGGAGCACAAGTTATATCTGCAACCATAGGTATAGGTTTGTCATTTATATATCTTTTACTAAAAAATAATATTGGTCGTAAGTTTGCAGATTTACAATCTTCTATTGCATTTATAACTTCTTGCCTATGCATAAGGTGCTCTTTCTTTTCTACGATTATATCTGTATTAGGTTTAGAGCTACAAGCAGATGCAACTAAAATTATTAGTAAACTACCAACCAATTTCATCTTCATCTCCATTGTTGTTATAAACTGTATTTCTTTCACTGTTTGGATCAGTGTAGGAGCTATCTGATGAAAACTCTCTAACTTTCAAACTAGTGTATGGGTTTCCAGCCTCTGATATTTCTTTCCAAGCGGAGATAGTCATAGCACCACTGTCTTTGATCTTATTAACTACACCCTTTGCATTTGGCGATTTATCAGACTGTTTATCCTCATTTTTCTTGAGAGTGCCAATAGCTCTATATAATTCTACCATAGGCTGACCATCTTTGTTTTTACGACTAACGCCAATGATACGTTGCTCCTCACCCTCAATATTAAGTTTACCTTGTTGAATGATTTTCCAATCATCTGAATTTTTATATAATATTCCAGAATTTGTATTATCTTTACTCATTTTATTCTCCCTTAATTAATTTAATATACTTTTTGCACGTTCTCATAACTGAGTTAGCACCTACTTTATGCTCTTTTTTTTCAGATAACATTTCTGCCCAACCATATATATCTTGTAGTTGAATAATTGTAACTGAACTACAAGCATGACTTTTCTTTATCATAGGTATGGCTTTAGTTAATTCACCCATGTAGACACTG
>Ga0209348_1000225_pt1 | contig 31295 bp, 43 predicted proteins | sample ETNvirenome_2_30_FD_184065 | JGI IMG/M metagenome (GOLD analysis project Ga0209348, IMG submission 184065) | Marine viral communities from the Pacific Ocean - ETNP_2_30 (SPAdes) (version 2) | ecosystem: Environmental > Aquatic > Marine > Oceanic | place: Pacific Ocean | collected 2013-06-22
CCCTCATAATCTGGAAGAGTTTCCATATCTGCTGCAGTAAATTGAGGTGGAGGATCTTGCTTCTCTCCCAAAGCACCAAAGATACCATAGAGCGTTGCAGCTTGTGTGGCTGCTTTCATTGGGTCTTTTGCAATTCTTTCCATAAGAGTGCTTCCTATTCCGCTTGATGTCAACTTCTCCATGCCTTCTTTTTCGGCTAGCCGAAAAGCTGCTCTTTTAGCAGTATCTGTTGTTGCATCTGCTACCGCTTTTGTTGCACCACTTCCCTTGCCACCCATTCCTAAAACTTGTCCAATATCACCAAAAGAACCAATGCCAAGAGCTTTTCCTGCCACTCCTCCCAACATAGCATCTCTTGCAGCTTCACCAATACTTTTCTTTCCAGAGGCTAAAGAAGCAATGCCTGTAAGTAGCCCAACAGGACCAAGAAACCCTAAGATGCCCCCTCCACCTAAAGATCCTAGTATCTTATCTAATCCGAACATTCATCTCTCCTTAATTTTAAACATCTTAGCAGATGTTTCTTTAAATTACTATAGGGTCGTTACGTTGTAACTGTCACAGATCCCACTGACCCTGTACCTACATTCGTTGCGGGATGAGGCTTGTTAGATTCTGTTATCTTAACGAAACCACCATGATTAAATATAGCTCCTACCTCTAATCCTTGATCGTGATTTTTTAAAGTAGTAAACGTCATTTCAGAAGATCGACCCTCACCAGGATTTTGTATTTGTGTTAAATACAAAGCAAAAGATTGAACAATCTGATTCATATAGTCCTTGGTATATTGGTCTGGTGGAGACGGGAAAAAGGGTAAAGCAAGATTTCTAGCCATTGTCCTTGATCTCCTTATAATCACCCTCAATAAAAGCTTGAGGATATTTTTTCTGTAACTGTTCTAAACGCAAAACAATGTCCTCTCTGGTTAGATCATCGAGAGAATGAACAGTTTCTCTTCTATCTATGGTCAATCCACCCAATGCCGATCTTATTTTTTCGGCGTTGATAGATGCTGAAAACTGCCCTGCTTCTTCTGCACCTTTTGATAGCTCACTCAATCTTTTGAGTTGACCCATGATGGTGACACCATAACGCCTTTCAGTTTCTTGCCTTAATTCTTGTATATACTCTGGAACTTGTGGGTACTTAATACCACTTAACAAATGATGTGCTACTGTATTAGCAACTTTTGGTGAGAAACCTGCTTTTCTTGCACATTCTGCATTGGAATAAATACCTTCTACATAATACTTTGCAAACTCACGTTGTCTATTGGTAAGTTTTCGATCTAAGCGAGTCTCTACTTCTTTCGCTATTTTCTGTTGTTGAACAGTTTGTTTTGCCATTATCGTCTTCCATCTGGTCTTATATCTACTTTTGGAGTTCCTAGTCTCCAAGTAACTTCTTTCTCGGATGAATCTATTTTTAACGAAAAAGATCGTCCTCGCAACCTTAAATTAAGTTCTTCGGTAAATTGTTCAATGACCGAGGTCGAACCCGCCACGGATTGTGTTACGGATCCCGCTTGATTTTGAGCAAATCCTTTACCAGGAAAGTTTTTAGTAAAGAAAGTTAAATTAGCCTTGGGAGCATTACTAGTAGAATCTCTAAAGGTAATATCTGGTAATACTTTAGAGAGAAGCAAGAACCTATCTCCTTCTCCTATATCTATTTGACTAGATTGAATATGAGCGGATATAGCACTGGAAGGACTTGTACTTCCATCATCAAAACCCGTTTCATGATTGTATAAATGATAATCAGCCGAAGCAGCCATGGGTAAAGATTTAACGCCTCTGTCCATCCAAACAGTTCTATTTAAAGAACCAAAATACCATATTTTTTGTTCGTAATTAAAAATAACATATTTATCATTTTCTGTTGCATTAGCGGATGGATAATACCACCATATTTCAGCAAATTCAGAATTTAATCCCGCTACAACTTTTTCTATCTGTTCTGTGTTAAAATCACTAAAAACGTGATCTTTTACAGTACATGGTAATCTCTGTACAGAACCGGAAAAAACATAAAACTCATTTTGACCCATCCAAAACACACTGTTTTCTACAGAAACAGCCGCCAATGGACCCGCAACAGTAATACCTTCTGCAATAGTAGAAATACCAAAAGTAAAAGGTGGACCAATAAACTGCATAGAGTGTAAGGACACATCTGTAAAAACAAGAATTTGTTGTCTCGTTTCTACAGCCATAATTATTTCAGAACCAGAACCAACTCTAAGTTCTCCCGCAGTGTTTGTTGCTTCCGTTTTCCAATCCGTAAGACTTTCTTGATCAGCAAACCTTATTAACAAAGGATCTTGTGTGCCAATGGTTGTTTCCCCATCACAACCAAAGACAATAACGTGTCTATCTATGTCTGAAACCATGATTTGTTTAGCGACAGTTGGAGCAAGAGTAGAACCCGATAGTGAATTTAATAAAACAGCTCTTGTGTTTGTTCCATTGTCCTTTCTCCAATAACCTATCTCGCCATCTCTAACGTTAATCAATAGATCTTGACCAAAATTATCGTGGCTCCATATTCTCATGGTATCTACTGTAGACACAGTTGTGTTCCAAGTTCCTGCGTTCCAAGGTCCAGCACCCCAACCAAGTGAGGTAACAGAATCATCCAATCCTACATTCACTTGATATTTACCCACGATACTTGAACCGCCAGTTTGATCGTCATTAGAATTAGAATAAACTAGCGTTCCTGCACCAAACGTTACAACACCATTTGATGTTAAACTTTTTATAGTTGTAGAAGCTGTTCTTGCATTGATATAGTAAGTATTGGCATTACCAACTTCTACCGCATCTATTTGATACTCTTGATTAAGAATGTTAGCTGTAATGTTTCCAGAAGAATCAGTTCCACTTCCATGATCATCCAAGGCTAAAGCTCCACTAAAAGTTACAAAACTATTTACAGTTGCACCATGACTTGTATGAGTGACTTTTAAAGTTGAGGTTCCAACAGCTGCACCAGAACTATGACTAGCCGCCGTTGTTCCATGCACTCCTCTGGTGCAAGCCAACAAATCATTATTGGTTGTATCAATAGAATCATATTTTATTTCTTCTGATCCTATTTTTACAAATCCACTTGGAGCAAAATTAGTAGTGCTTGCCAAAGATATCGTTCTTGCAGAATCATTTATACTAGCGTTTATTGTCGTGCTTGCAGCGTTTATGGCTGAAATATCACCCGCACTCGTTGTTAATCTAAGAGGTGTAATATCAGAAAAAGTTAAACCCTCTTCAATGTAATATTTGTTACTAGTTCCTACACCTAAATATTTAGTATTGTCTAAAGCCATCCAAGCCTTTAAAGCTCTACATTTACCTAAGAAAGATTCAGTTGTGTATTTTACCCAACCACCTATTTTTTCTGGATAACCAAATCTAAACCTTATTTTATCCGAGTCAAACCAACCACCTTCATTAGAGGATGAGGTTGTTTCTCTATTAATACCTGGTTTAAACTGTAATCTAGTTAAAGGCATACTATCCTACGTAAGCTTTGCCATCTGTTACTGCCTTGTGCATCGAGGTCATGATTTCATTTTTCCAATCTGTTTTTGCTAACATCACTTCTAAATGTTCAATATTACGAGTTACACGTTCTTTTTTTTCTTCAGTAGTGGAATCAGACATCATAGATCCAGATATAATATTATTAATTACAGAAACACTTTCTTCCATATTAGAGTAATCTCTACTTAACCTAGAATTGGATCTTGTTCCATCATCATTAGTATGTTCATCTATCATAGTTAATTCCTATTTATTTTCTAAAGTTTTTATACGATTTTCTAATTCTTCATTTTGTTTAGAAAGATCTTGTATTGCTTTTGTTAATATAGGTATAAGATTACCATACTTAGCTTCAAGTCTTTCTGGATTACTTTCATACACTAAATCAAGAATGTCATTTTCATTATTAGACATGACTTTTTGAAAATCTTGAGCTACAAAACCTATCCTTGTTTTACCATTATTAGGTGCTTTGAAATCTTCTTTTAAAATGTTTCTTCTTTTCCATTTAAATTGCACTGGACGTAAATTATTAACAAAATCTAACCCAAAGTTACTATCAACTATATCTGTTTTATCTCTGCTATCTGATAAAGAAGAAATAGATTGAACATTACACCTTAATGCTGAGATATTAGAATCACCTAAAGTTATTTCTCCAGAAACAGTTGCGGAGGAAGCATTAGATAAATAACCAATATTAATATTGTAATTACCACTTGTTTTATTATTACCTGCTCCATAACCAAGAGCTGTGTTATTGTCTCCTGTTAAACTTGATGCTGCAGACTCTCCTATTAAAGTATTTCTGTCTCCTGTTGAAACATCAGAGCCTGCATTATATCCTATTAATGTGTTAGAAAAACCAGAAGTTATTTGTACTCCAGCGTTATAACCAAATGTAGAATTATGATTACCACTTGTAACTGCATTTCCTGCATGAGTTCCAACGTGTGTATTTCCTACAGCACTTGTCATGCCTTCTCCAGCCTTATAACCAACAGCAGTATTAAAGCTTGAAGCAGAGCTTCCAGAAACACCTGCAGCGGCATTATAACCAACAGCAGTAAGATAAAAACCTGTTACATGAATACCAGCATGATAACCAACACCAGTATTTCCTATCGTAGTTACACCATTTTCTAAAGCACCTCTTCCAAGTGCTGTATGTCCAGTAGCAGTGGTTAATGAAGCACCTGCACCTTGCCCTAAACAAGTGTTCTCTGAACCATCTGTTATTGAACTACCTGCACTATCTCCTACACAAGTATTGTTACCTTCAGTACTACCTGTTGCTGCATCACCTGCAAAAGCTCCTATATAAACATTTCTCCCACCTTCTGTTACAAGTTTTCCGGCTTCAAAACCAATATGTACATTTCTATCTCCTGTTGTAATACCAGTTCCCGCATTAAAACCAAAGGCTGTATTTTGATTACCACCAGATTGCACTGAATCCATAGCATTTGTACCGATTGCGGTATTTCCTGTGCCAGTTCCAACGATACCTGTTGCAGATACAGTTTGATTGTCAACGTAGGTTTTTATTGCTAAAGCTGTTGCTAAAGTATCATGACTACTACTTACAGATGAAATATCTTGATCTACACTAGTTATAGTAGTTGTGCCATCGGTCAAAGATCCAAAAGAAACTGTACCTGTTGTTGTAATATTACTACTTCCATTATCTATGGCTCCAAAACCAGAGGTTATACTGCCACCATCTAACGCACCTACAGAAGTTATGTTTGTCTGTGCTGCTGTAGCTAATGTACCTGCAATCGTACCACCAGAAACATTAATACCTAGACTAAATACGGGTATCTGGCTCATGGTCACTACACCAGTGCTTGATATAGCAATCGCATCTGGATCTCCTACAGAACCAATATTACCTGCATTAGGTATGACAAGATTACCACCTAATGTCGTTAGTCCACCAGTTACCACCGTACCTGCGAGAATTACATTCGATCCACTAAAAGTAGCTGCCGTTGTGGTTCCAGACTTGATTATTAAATTACCACTATTGTTATTTAAAGATCCAAAAGTAGCCGTGTCATCTTTTAAAACTATACTTCCATCACCTGCATCAAGAACAATATCACCTGCTACATCAAGTGTTAGATCTCCAGAAGATAAATCTATTTCTGTACCATCAATGGTTATATTATCTATAGATACACCAGCATTTGCTGTTACGGCTCCTGTAGAGGTCAGAGTACCACCCACTGTGGTATTGCCTGCTACCGCAAAGGTTCCTGCAACATCTAAATCAGTAAATAAATCAAATACCGCACCGCTTGTGCCACCACCATCTGTAGCAATAACTTTTACAGAACCATTTGGAATATTTACTGTAGCTCCACTACCTTGTTTAATAGTTATAATTTGACTACCACTTGTAGCATTCTCAATAATCCAAACCTTACTAACAGCATTTGGAGCAAGGGTAACAACTCTTGTTGTAGTTAAATCGGCACTAGAGGTTATTTTTAAATATAAAGAACGCACCTCATCACTAACAGCGTCCGACATTGTAATTGTTGTATTAGCATCGCCCATTGTTTCAGTTCCATAACTGAAAGCTTCCGCTATAAGAGCTAAGTTCGTATTTGTAGCTGTACCCCACGTACCAGAACGTTCTCCAGAACCTATTTCTTCTAATCTTAGATCATTAACAAATGTACTCATTTTCTATCCTATGCTTCTTGTTGGTCCCAAGATGGACTATGACTCGGAGTTACTGAAGAGTAACTTGGTGTTTGACTTGGTGTGACATTACTAAAACTTGGTGTTTGACTTGGTGTGACATTACTAAAACTTGGTGTTTGACTTGGTACAACTTCACTATAACTCGGATCTTGTGTAATTTCAAGATTGCCCCACACAAGAACTCTACCGATTTCCATTGTGCCTTGGACACCTACATTTGTTGTCTGAATACCCGCACCATTTAAACTTGCAACTAAAGCTCCAAACAAAGAACGGTTAGCCGTATTTTGCGCTGCAGTATCTGATGTTGAATCTGTTTCTGAAAAAGAAAGGACAGAACTTAAATCATCAATTAAATCGTCTGAAGCTTGACTTTGAAAAAGAACATTGCCCGCAACAGAAGCAGCGGCAAAACTAGCATTGGCTGCTGCTTGATTTTCTACTGCAAGTTCTGCAATAGCTGATTCAATTTTTGAAAACGTTATTTCTAAACCATCCGCTCCTAACACAGGAGCCGATCCTGTTCCTGTAAAACCCTCTGTTCCTAATACAAAAATACTTGAACTAGTGTTTATTGTATAATCACTTGCAAAAGTTGATCCAGTGCTACTTACACCCGTTGGTGTAAAAAACAAATCAATAGCATCAGTTGCAAAAGATGTTTCTGAAAGTGAGTGATGACCAAACATTATTCTTTTTGATTTAATGACTCTATTAGTTTATTGGTAAAAAAGTTTAATGCTACCTGTTGTTGATCTAAATGAAACTTAGCCTGGTTTGCTTTAGCTTGTAAATCTCGTATTTGAGCAATAAGGTATCTTTGCTCATCACTCATATCAGTAGGATTATATTCCTTGCCATCTATATTAATAATGTTTTGTGCTTCTTCAGCCATATTAACCTCCTTCTAATTTAGCTATTCTTGCTTCAAGTTCTTGTATTGTCTTTACTAATAAAGGGACAAGTTTACTATGGTCTATACCCTGCATAACTGGATTACCATCTTCATCCACTTCATCTTTTGTTCCTGTAACAGCCTCTGGTACTATAAAAGAAACTTCATGTGCTAAAAACCCATCTACTGTTTTATCTTTGTCTGCCTTAAAATTAAATCTGCTTGGTTTAAGTTGTTTTAATCTTGATGTAGCATCCCAATCTGTAACTATGTTTTCTTTTAATCGGTAGTCGGAGCTAGTATTATAGGTCGTGCTTGATGAATTAACAGCTACACTTCCTACAGTGTTACTATTTTGCATAAAAAGAATTGCACTTCCAGATGATGCAAGTTGGTTTAAATGCACAATATTACCATTACGTGTATGGTAAACATATCCATCAGAACCAAAAGTATGACCTGCTGTTCCAAGAGATGCTGAAGTTTTCATCAAAAACATATTACCAGAGCTATCTATCCTCATGCGTTCATAGCTTCCAGTAAATATTCTAAGATAATCTTGAGTATATATAGAAAACACTTCACCTGCGTGATCATGCCAAATACTAGCTTCGTATGTTCCTGAAACTTGACCTGTAGCATCACTGAAATAAATACTGGATTGACCTGCTGTACCTGATCTAATTGATATACCTGCATGATCAGTAGTATTTGCTGTTCTTGATATTGTGAATAAATCAGCATGAGTTGAATAACCAACGTCAGTCGTACCAATCATTACACGACCAGAGTTATCAATCATCATTGCCCTTGTTGAATTACTATCATGGTCATTGTTAGTTCCAACAAAAAAATCAATTACACCACTACTGTTTCTTAATTCAAGGTCATTTCCTGCTAGTCTTATTGCTCCTCTGTATGTATCAGCTTGATTTAATTCAATTGTGGGAGAAGAAGATGTTTTACATTCAAGAACTTGTGTAGGTGCGCTTGTGCCAATACCAACAAAACCAGTTGATTTTACAACCATTTTATAAGCACTATCAGCATATACGCCAAGAGCTATTTTATCATTAGCAGATGTTGCATCAGTCCTAATAAGTGTACCTGCACCATTAGTGTTTGTATTATAAATTCTACTTATCCAATCATCATTAGCACTGCCTTCAACATCAAATTTTCTAGCAGGAGTTGCTCCAATACCAACTCTACCAGAGCTATCAATTCTCATGCGTTCTGTAGGACTAGCTGCACCATCAGCAGTTGTTGAGAAAACAAGCCTTGTAGGCATATCATTTTCACCCGATGTGCCATCTACAATTGCTTGTATTGAAGCACCATAAGTGTCAAGATTTGTACCATCATCACCAATAAAGGTAATACCACCAAGAGTGTCACCATTTGCGACTATTGAATAATTATCTGGAGTTGTGCTTTTACTTTTAGAAAGTATTAAAGCTGGTCCATAAACACCACTATCTCTTCTAGTTATAGCAGCCATTCCATCAAATCCAGAACCAATAACTTGAAAAGCAGGTTTACCACCTGATATAGTAGTGTCTGGTGCGTTTTGTCCTATAACTAAAACATCGTTACCACCATCTACAAATAACATATTAGCGTTACCACCACTCTCAATACGAAAGTCTAGGTCTGCACTAGCGTCATTTATAACGCCACCACTTTGTAAATTAGCAATGTCTCTGGCTCTACTCATTTACCAAGGCTTTCCACTACCCTGTGTGGGTGCTTTACTTAATGCAATCTGATTAGCTACGCTATCCTCATAAGCTTTAACTTGTTCATCACCGATTACTGCAAGTAACCATTTTTTCGCTTGCTCCTCTGTAACTTTTGCGTATTCAATAAACGTACCTGATGGCTCTGGTATAGCTATTGAGCCATAAACTCTACCAGAATGATCACCATCTTGATCTGTACATTCCCAATGAAGAGTGGTTATTTGATTATCACCTTTGGACCCTTTGATATCATATTCGGTGCTTGTTATTGTCCACGTTGCCATGTTATTCTCCTCCGAAATTTTTACCATCTGTAATAGCTTTATCTACATCTGTCCAATCTTCATCACCCTTCCAATCAGATAGTGCTTTCATGTATTCAATATAACCTACGTTAATATTTACTCTTTCTTTCTTTTCAGCATCTGTTCTGTCACCCATGATCATTAATGTGCCATCAGCATTTTTCTTTGCTGTGACAATAGATTGTATTACGTCTACACTATCTCCCATAGCTTTGTAATCTTTTGCTATTTTTTCATCTGTTCTTGTTTCTGCCATTTTACCCCTCTTTTAATTTAGTTACTTCGGCCTCTAGTTCTGTTAATTTTGTTGATAGCTCTTGTATTGCTTTTGTTAATATCGGTATTAAAGATCCTTCTGCTACTCTCTGCCTTCCATCAATTGAATCAGATGACCACATTTTAAAACCATCTTTAAGTTCGGAATGTGCATCAATAGCTGTTTTAACTTCTTGAGCTATAAAACCATGATTTGTTTCACCACTACTTAACATAACTCTTTTATCAGATCCCTCAACATAAGACCTATGATCTGATGGAACATCTTTTTCTTTTTTCCATTTGAAAGTTACTGGTCTTAAATCGTTTATAAAAGATAAACCTGCTGTGGATGTTGTTATTTCTTCTTTATATCTTTCATCTGAAGGTGCAGATATGGAAGTAGCACCAAAAGCTATGTTACTATCCGTTGATGTATCACCAAAAGTAAAGTTGTTATCTCCAGTAGAACTCACTTGCCTTCCCATCACTATCTGTTGTGCAGCACTTGTTGAACTTGCTCTAGCTTGATAACCAATTAAAATATTATTATCACCAGTATCAACTGCAACACTATTATGACCTGCTTCCACTCCTATCATAATATTTCCTGATCCATTAGTAATACTACGACCTGCACTTAAACCTAATGTTGTATTAAGGGTTGCAGTCGTAGCTGATCTTCCTGCATTTGATCCTATAAAAGTATTACTATTAGCTGCTCCTTCTAATACATAACCTGCAACGTATCCTAAACAAGTATTACTGTACCCAGTTAAATTAGAGCTACTTGATCCATAACCTGCCAACGAACCAATAAATGTATTAGCTGTTCCAGTGGAAACAAAAGCACCTGCTAAATAACCTACACCAACATTGTGAGAATCTGTCTGTGTATTTTGAGAACTTAAAGCCTGTTGACCAATAGCTGTTGAATTATTATCTGAAGTCGCATTGCCTAAAGCTGCTTGACCTATAGCAACATTATAAACTCCAGTTGTTAATGCATCTGCTGCTAATGAACCTACTATTGTATTAATCCTACCTGTTGTAATTGCACCACCTGCTAAATAACCTATAGCAGTATTGTGAGTATCCGTAGAAGTAGTTAGGTTTTGAGTACCTAAAGCAGCATATCCTATAGCAGTTGTTTTACTACCTTTTGTATCTGCACCTAATGTACTTACACCCATTGCCACATTGTAATTTGCATTCGTTAATGCATCTCCACAAGCACCACCGACAAGAGTATTATAATATCCTGTTGTAACTGATTGACCTGCACTATATCCTACTGCCGTATTAAAAATATTTACAGCTGTGCTACCATAATTGGCTGCACTTAAAGCTTGATGACCTATAGCTGTTTCACCTACGTTACCAACGGCTGTACTTAACGCATTATATCCAAGAACAGTATTGTAATAACCAACAGTAATCGCATCACCTGCCAAACCACCAACAATAGTATTTGGATAACCTGTTGTAATATCATTACCTGCATTATAGCCAACTGCTACATTGTAATTATCTACATCATTATTTTGGTTTTCAAGCGCACCTGCACCTATAGCAACATTGTATCTTCCAGTATCCTCTGTTGATAAAGCTGCTGAACCAAGAACAGTATTAGCAAAACCTGTTGTTAAAGCATCTCCTGCTGCATAGCCTACTAATGAATTAGATTGACCTGTTGTAATCGCAGCACCTGCCACATAACCTACTGCTGTATTATAAGATATTTGTGATCCAGTAAAGTTTTGTGAAGATAAAGCACCATAACCAATTGCAGTAGTTCTCTGACCTGTGGTATCATCTGTAATAGCATAAGTTCCTAAAGCTACATTATAAGTACCTGTAGTTATAGCATCACCAGCTAGTCCACCAATAAAAGTGTTTTGTGTTCCTGTTGTACCACCCTCACCTGCTTTATAACCTACAGCTACGTTTAGACCAACTCCTTGAACTCTTAAAGTTTTAAGAGCTTTCTCTCCAACAGCTACATTTTGATGACCTGTATCTTCAGTTTTTAAAGATTCATAACCAATAGCAGTGTTACCATCTCCTGTTGTAATAGCTGTTCCTGCTTCATCACCTATGACCACATTGTAATAAGCACCAGAAGCGATAGAATTACCTGCGTTGACACCCAATTTAACATTACTAGTTCCTGCTGTAGGTGTGGTAATAGAGTCAGAAGCATCTAATGCAATACTAGCAGCATCAATTGTAAGAGTGCCACTAGATAAATCTATTTCTGTACCATCAATGGTTATGTTGTCTACAACAACTCCTCCATTAGCAGTTAATGAACCAGTAACAGTAACACCACTAGATGTCGTTTCTAGTTTGTTTGACGCATTGTGATATAAAATAACCTCTCCACCATCTTCAGCGTAAATCATATTGTTACCATCAGGATCTTCAATAACTACAACACCGCTTCCTTGTATTAGAAGATTACCAGTGCCTTGGTCACTAATGTAACTATGATTTCCATCATGGTAGATTTGAAGATCACTTCCTGCACCAAAAACAACTTTAGCATTATCTCCAAACTCTAGGGCATTATCGGACTTATCCCAAACAACATTGTAGTTTGCACCAGTAAAAGTTACGTCACCATCATGTGTAGCACCATCAGTTGTTACTACTCCATCTACATTAAGTGTACTATCAAAATCTACTGCACCTGTTACATTAAACGTACCATTATTTACTTTAACATTACCCTCTAGCGTACCACCAAATAAACTAAAGGTATCATACACCACAATATCAACAACATCACTTGCTACAGTAGCTGATAATCCTGCTATGGTGTTAGCTGTATTGGTATTATAATCAACACCTGCTTTAAGCATAACACCATTAAGGTATACATCTACGTAATTACCATCGGTAAACGAAAGAGTAAGACCATTAGCATCAGCACCAGAGATACTAGTTGTACCTGCATTAGGAGTAAACTGAAATCTGGTTCTTACGCCTTGTGATGGTGATTTACCTAAGTATGGCATTTATAATCCTTCTAATGCTGTTAATCTTGCTTCTATTGCTGTAAATCTGCTTTCATTGTAACTTGCAATAAAACTTAATAATTCTGGATACCTTACACCCATCCTTGTTTGTTCATCTCCATCATCATTTGTCCAAGTGTCACTGCAAAACAGAGCATACTTCGTAGCGTCTAAACCTTCTGCTTCAAAAGCTGCCTTGACTTCTTGAGCAACAATACCAGAGTGTGTCCTAGCTTTGTCTGCTTTTTCTGTGACTTTGCTTTTCCATCTAAAAGTTTTAAATAATGTTGATAGACGCTTACCCACAGCTAGTTCAGATGTAGTCATAGATGCTATATCTTGCTTTTCGTTTTCATCTGAAGTTTGAATTGTACCATTCGTAGCAAAAATATCGTCAAAACGAGCATTAGATAAACCTAAATCAATTGCATCATCATTTGCTGTTCCATTTTCATTTGCTGGAACTATACAATCAGAACCATTAGAAAATTGTAAAGCAGCATTACCTTGACCAATTTGAAGTTCTGCACCACGATAGGAGATATAACCTTTAATAGAGTTATCTTTGTAAAATTCAATAATATTGCCATCAGAGGATTTTCTATTCAGCAATAAAACAGTTTGTCCATCTGCCGTACCAACAATTCTACCATCATTTAAAAGCTCTGATCCAACAGTAGCTAATGCTGAACTAGTTTTTGCAACAAAGACATGACCAGAGCTATCTATTCTCATGCGTTCATTTGATGATGCTGCTTCTGAAGAAGCTGTATAAAATGCTAATGCACTTGCATTTGTTGTTGATCCATGACCACTTTCAGAGAAACAAGCAATACGACCACTTTCTAATTGAGCATCACCTCCACTTCCTTCTGCACTAGTTGTAAATCTAATTGAACCAATATTTTCATTTGCAGCAATAACACTATCAATATTGTCAAAAAGCAAAACTGGTTCTACATTTGGAGAATTACTTGATGACCTACTTAATGTCATAGTTGGTGCTATAACAGTAGAATTAAACGTAGCTGCTCCTGCTTCTGACATATCAAGTGTAAGGGCAGTAATTAAATTTGTATCATCAAAACCTTGAAAAATTATATCTTTATTATCGTTTATACTAGCTATACCAAGATTAGAAGATGTGTTATAAATTGTTCCAAACTCATCCCCATTATCTTTAAATCTAATATCACCACCATCAGCATCCAGACTTATATCTCCAGCAACATCAATGGTTAAGTCACCACTAGATAAATCTATCTCTGTGCCATCAATGGTTATGTTGTCTACAACAACCCCTGCGTTGGCTGTTAATATACCACCAACACCTAAAGTTCCACTAACATCTGCAGTTCCATTTATATCTATCGCAGTGGCTGTAAGGTCAATCTCATCTGTTGCACCTAAACTCAATACAGTGGCACTAGATCCTTGAATAAATTGACTTGCATCATTAAACATTATTTTGTTTGTACTATTTAGAGTCAATCCAGTATTATGCACATGAGTCAGTGTAACATCATCATCAGCACCAAACTTAATAGTAGTGCTATCAGACGTTAGATCTAAATCAGATGTAGCGTTTAATCTAATATCTTTTTTGGCATCAATACCAATGTAACCCATTATGTGATCTCCATAATAGACAAGCACACATCTGTTGCACCTGTACCTGTTACACTAAGTGTATCTGTAGTTTCCATAACAACCTTATTTCCTGCAAGTAATTCTAAAGAGGATTGAGCAGGTATAGGTACACTTGTTATTAACTCAACATCTTGATTAGCTTCATCATTATTACCTGCTCTGGAACTTGTATCACTGCTTAGTGTTACAGTTGCATTAATCTGACTTGCTGTTGTATTTCCTAACACTAAACCCAATATCACAGTGGTTGTTGATCCTGCTACAGTATATATCACATCTGCCGATGTAACTCCTGCTTTTGTTATTACTTTAAATGTGTTTGCCATATCTTACCCCAATGCGATTGCTAATGCTGTAACATCATCTAATGAAGCAGCATTTCCCACTTTGGTTGTTACAAATGCTGTTGTTGCTATTTTTGTTGAATTATCTGAAGAGCTTTGTGTAGGTGCTGTTGGATTACCTGTTAAATCTGGAGAAGCAAGTGGAGCTTTTGCATTTAATTGTGTTTGAATTGCAGAGGTAACGCCATTAACATGATTAAGTTCTGCTGTAGTAGTGTTTACACCACTTAATTTATTTAATTCAGCAGCTGTAGCACTAACTGCGGTGGATCCAATAGTTATACCAGAAGCGGTTAAAGCACCTATAATTAAATTAGCAGCTGCATATCCAGTAGCACTTGTATTTACTGTTGTAGATGGTTCTGTTTGAGTATCACAAAATAATCTAAAAGTATTGTCAGTTGATGCATCATAAAAAATACCTGCATATTTTGTTGTGCTAGATTCTACGTATTTACCTGCTAAACCAAAATCTGTGTTATTAGCAGTATTATTATCAGATAATATATTAAAGTTATCGTTTGTGGTCACAGCACCTGTTTGTGTGGTTGTACCAGATACAGTTAAGTTTCCTGAAACTGTAAGATTGTTGCTTACTGTAACATCATTAGGTAAACCAACTGTTATCGTTCCAGAACTCTCTGCAACATCAACTTCATTACTCGTTCCAGAAAATGTTATTGTGCCACCTAATGCAGTGGCAGTTGTATTAGAGCCATCTGATACTGTAATTGAACTATTAGCTAGTTTAGAATTAGCGATAGAACCTGCGAGTTGTGCATTTGTAATTGTACCAGACAAACTACTTGTTGGATAATTTGTTGCGTCAGATAAATCAAAAGCGGGTGTCGCATCAGAAGCTCCTAAAGCTACAGATACTCCTCCGAAACTTACAGAGGAATTTGCTAGTTTAGAATTAGCTATTGATCCTGCAAGTTGTGTGTTTGTAATACCACTAGACTTAATAGTAACTGCACCAGAACTTACACTAAAATCATCTGAAGAAAAAGAAGCCAATCCTTTTGCGCTTGTAGATGCGTCAGCAATAACTAAATCAATTGTACCATCATCATCTTGATAATCAACTGTAATACCTGTTTCTGTGTTGGAGCTAAACATGGCTCCTATAAGGTCTTGTATTTGTTCTGTTGTTTGAACATCGGAGGTTAATGCAATTGTTCCAGTGGTGGCAGGCATCGTTAGAGTAATGTTGCCACTAAAAGCCGAATGTGCAGGTGCTTGTAATCTTGCGTAGTGAGCATTTGATGACTCACAATAAAAATCTACATAAGACTGAGTACCACCATTTTTTATTGAAATTGCACCTTGTGATATACTTACACCACTAGCTCCACCGAAAGTTGCAGTGCCAGTAATCGCAGGACTTGCTATTGTTGTAGATGCACCACTAATTGTAGGACTTGTAAGTGTTTTGTTTGTAAGAGTATCTGTAGTTGTTTTACCTACTAAAGTGTCGGTTGTTGCAGGTAAAGTAAGAGTAATATTGCCACTGAAAGCTGAATGAGCTGGTGCTTGAAGCCTAGCATAGTGAGCGTTACTTGATTCGCAGTAGAAATCTACATAGGATTGAGTGCCACCATTTTTTATAGATACTGCACCTTGGGATATGCTTACTCCACTAGAACCACCAAATGTAGCCGTTCCAGTTATGGCAGGACTTGAAATAGTAGGACTTGTTAATGTCTTATTAGTTAATGTATCTGTCGTTGTTTTTCCTACAAGTGTATCTGTAGTTGCAGGAAGAGTAATTGTAACATTTCCAGAAAAAGCAGAGTGTGCTGGTGCTTGTAGTCTAGCATAATGTGCGTTGCTTGATTCACAGTAAAAATCAATACGAGATTGTGACCCTGCGTTTTTAAGAGATATTGCTCCACCAGTAAGTTCAACATGATTGTTAGCATCAAGAAACACAGATTTCTCTGCAGGATATGTCATAAACACTTGTTTAGTGCCAGTTCCTAGATTCACCGCACTACCGGAGTTAGAGCTTTCTAATATAGTGGTTCTAGTGAGAGTAGTTCCACTTGATGCAAAGGTTCCTAAACCAACTTCAAATTCATTATTAGTATCGTCAATAATAGCATAGTAAGTGGTATCAGCATTAGAAAGGACAGAAGTAAAAGTTTGAAAGTTACTAACAGCACCAGCAAGAGTTATTGCTCCTGTACCCGTTGTTGTTGTAGTTTCCTTTACTCTATCTTTTAAAACTAAGGCCATTACGCAATCCTTATGATCGCATTACTCGCATCTGCCGTTGGAAAAACAATTGTAAAATCACCACTACTAGCCGCTTTGTCTGCACCAAAATCTAATATAGCAACTGCAGGATCACCAGAAGCAGTGTCATTAAATATCAAAGCTCCTCTTACGCTAGATATGGTAACACTTGAAAAAGTTTCGTCAGCAAAATCAACAATAGCTGTTGTTCCACTTGAAGTTGGAGTCACTGGATTAAGTGCTTGACCTTTAGCAGTGTAATTAGTTCCACTTATTTCATTACTAGTAGTGTAGGCCGTAGTTGAAGCAGTAAAACTAGCGTTATTATCATATAAAGCTATGTTAAAGGTATTACCACCAGAAGAACTAAAATTATGAACTCCTTTTAACAATTCTACTTTAAAAGATGTGCATAAAAAATTTCCAGAAAAAGCCATTATAATCTCCTTATATACTCTGCCAATTTTATATTACCAGAATCTTTAATAGCATTATATACAGTAGTTCTATCACTTTTAATAGCCTCTTTCATATAATGAGCAATTACTTTTTCTAAACTATTTTTATATTCTCTAGCTTGTTCTTGAATCGCAGGATGTGCTGAATCAGATATAGATATAATTTTGTCTACACATCTTTTTGCTACCTCCTCTGGTGTAAATCCTCTATTGTCTATTGTTTTAATACCAACAGAAAAATCTTTTGACATATTCAAAGCATCTGTAATCATGTTTTTTGCCTTCTAATTAAACCAGTTCTATAGGTATCAGAAACTTCATTAGCTTCACCAAGACTTTTTACTCTCGATAACGCTTCAGTAAACTTAGAATTATATGCACTAAGAACATCTTGTTCACCTTTCATGTATATATAGGCTTCAACCAAAGAACCATACAAAAGAGCTACTTCTGCATTTTCACTAATCCAAGTAGTACCGCCATCCGCTCCTGCAGTTAAACTTGCGGGTCGATAAAAGTAACTTAACGTTGTTGTAAAATTAGCATTTGGAGTTGGAGCTAATATAAAATTATCTACATCAAATTGAGCGTAATATTTAGGAACTCCTGTAGTAGAAGAGTCTGGTGTATACGTTTGAATAAAATCTAAATCTTTAAACAACAAAAATTCTATATTACTACTGTTCGTTATACTTAAAGAATAAGGTGCTATGAAATCAGTAGGACAAGCAAGAAATCTATTTCCAGAAGACATTGAACCTGCAGCGTTTTTTCTAAAATAATTTAATTGTACAGATTTAAATATTCTTTCTTCTGCTAACCTTATAAAATTATTAAGATTAGAAACAAAATTAGTTTCATCATTTTGTGTATAATCTTGTATAGCTGATTTTAACGTAGCAAGAGTAAAGCTCATGATGTTGTCACCGTAACTTCCCCTACTTTAGAAATACCTCGTATTAAAGTAGCATTAGGAGTTTCCACTGTGTCTTTGTTTACAAAAACTTTTAGTGTCTCCCTAGTGTCTGGTCTCGGTTCTCGTAAAGATTCTGGATCAGCAGGTTGTTTTTTTGGATGAAGTTGAGGATGTTTTTCTTCAAACTCATCTGGACCTACAATCAAACCATTCCATTCTTTCTTCATATCCCTTAATCTGTACCTAAATCCAGATCTATCTGATATACCAAAAGCATTTTTATTAGAAGCATATCGTGTCATTATAACCTCAAATACTGCATATCAGGTTGTAGTTTTAAAGAAACTCGATCATCATCCTCTGCTGCGGCTCTTTGAAACTCTTCTTCATATACTGTTTTCAATAACTGAACTCTTTCTGGAGATCGTTTCATTGAAATATAATAAGCCAAACCTGCAACTAAACAAGGGTAAAAACGAAAAGGTAAATCTAATGTGTTTACTTGTGTATCCGCATCATCCATTCTGGTAATGGCATCATAAATAATTGTGTCTGTACTATTTTCTGGAATAGGCCATATTTTTAAATTAGGGGTTAACTGCCTATCTAAAAAATATTGTGTGGGTCTTCCTTGGGTTGTTTTAGTAGGAATAGCTAAAAAAGCATCTCTACTTATCCTTTGCATGGTTAAATCTGTACCACTTCTTCTTACAATAGCAGATAGCACATCAATAACATCTGTACCCAAATCATATTCACCATCAGCCAAAGTTAGACTTAACGTTCTTTGTTTGATTGTCCATTGATTTAAACCTCTGTTCGCCCATTCTGCTAATAAAAGATTTAAAGATCTTTTGGCACTTTTTAAATCATACCCTGTCCGAACCTCTATACCACAACGTTCATAAGCTTCTTCGATATATTCTGCTACATCTAATTCAAAATCTTTGCTTCCAGAAACTGCCATTACTTACCAGCTTTCTTTTTTACCTTCTTCTTTTTCTTCTTTAAAGGAGGTTTTGATATTTGTTTCTTCATCTGTAATCTTGAAATTACCATAAGAGTTTTTCCTTTGTATAAAATCTTCCCACAGAGGTGTTAGCATTTCATGGTTTGCGCTTACTTGGACAGCCATAACTTCTGTTCTTTTATCTACAGAAATTAAAGTTGCGACTATCCAAGCAATCGCACCAAAACTACACGATATTGTTACACCTACAATAATCTCTTTTGTCATGATCAATAGTTCTTACGCATGGCTAAGATAACAGTGTATGTATCTGTATTATCGTGACCAACTGTTGTAAACTGAATATCTCCAGTTTTACCACTACCAGCATTATTTGGTAATCCACCAAAACTTCTATAATCGTGGTGTCCACTTTGATTTTCACCAAGTTGTATAGCTAAAACGTCAGAAGTAGCATCAAAAAAGATACTTACTTTCATTCCAGTACACTGCCACCAGATTTGTTGAATAGAAACTCCAGTACAAGTTGCTCCATCCGTGCCTTTTGATAATGCACTAACATCAACTTTAGTAACGGCACTCTCTCCAGTGCCATCACTGATATTAGTAAATTTCATCACGACTTCTTTGGGACCATCTAGGATTGTTTGACTTGCAACTGCATCAGCCATATTTTTCTCCTATTAATTAAGCTTCATACCCAAAAAGTTCTATGAGTAACTTTCCTGCTGTGTAATCGGCATTTGTTGTAGCACCAAGAGTTAGATATAAAAACTCATCTGCTGCTGGTACGGCTGAAAATGTGACAACAGTACCTAGTGCAAGATCTCCAGAGTTTACTAATAGAGTTTCTGTTAAATCAGATATTGCTCCATCTTCAACACCAGTTCCCTCTGTGGCAGAGTGTACGTTGATATCTGGATCACCACCCGTAGGAGCTTCAAAACAAGTCATTCTACCCGCAAGTATTGTACCATTTCTAGCTGCCGTAATCTGTCCTATGTGACATACGTTAGATGTTCCGTCTACACCGATAATATCACCATTTGCTGTTGATCTAAGACCTGTTAAATCAATAAGAATACTAGTCTTAATGATACCACCTTCTCTAATTACAGAGCTTCTGTAAATGGTTCCAGTTCCACCAGTGATACCAGTTCCGGCTTCAGTAGCCATTGTATTAGCATCTAAAGAAGTAAATCCCGCAGAGCTAATAGACATTTGTGTGGTTTCAGTACCCGTTGATGCTGCTGTAGCTATTGAACTATAACCACCTTCAGAACGTAAAGTACCTTTAAAAGTTGTATTTGCCATTTATTTTCTCCTGTCTTTAAACGTCAGTTACACAATGTAACTGTCAGGCATTAACAGTATAGGATAGTTTCTAAAAAAAATAAAGGGGCGATTATTCGCCCCTTAAAGTTGGAGGCGATTACTCGCCCCTTGGAGTTGGAGGTAAATTATGAATTACTAATTATGCCCCAGGTGAACCGAAAACGCAACGAGGATCTGAAAAACCAAAAGAATATCTTTCTCTGGCTTTATATCTCATGTTTCCAGTATCAAAATCAGCTTCCATTTGTGTAGCTAATGGAACTCTCTCAAAATGTAAGAAACCTCTAGGAGTATCTGTCATAATGAAGAAAGCATCTGTGTCTGTTAAAAAGTCATTAACAGCATAGCCTTCTGGAAGCATTCCCATGGAACGTATAGCATTCACATCATTGTCTGCTGTTCCTGATCGTAGTGTGGAACTCATTAATCTTTCCGCAACAAATTGTAACTGTCTTGGAATAATTAATTTTGTGCCACGAAGAGCTACTTTCATTCCACGCTCATCAACAAAACCTGCAATGTTAATTAAAGAATCTTCAAGAGAAGTTTCGTTAAGATCTGCTGCAGTTGATGGTTCGTTAGCAAACGTACCACCACTTGTTAGTGGGTGATCGGTAGCACACAATGCTTTTCCATCACCACCGGCTGAAGCACCTGCGGTAAAAGCATTATTTAAGACAGCAGCTGCCTTAACTTGTTTTGTGTGTGCCATGGAGCGAGCTAATGCTCTTGTGTATCTTGAAGATAGTCTATCATAAAGATTATCTTCCACTGCTTCTTCTGTAATAGAGAAAGCAAGTGCGATAGTCTCATGATTATATCTTGCTGTAAATGCTTCGTTAGCATCGTCAAAAGATACAGCGGAACCTTCCGACTTGGTCGGTGCTGCTCCAAAACCAGAAAGCATTACTTCTTCTTCAAAGGAACGATCCGATGTTTCAGTTGTAAAAATTTCTGCGTGTTGATTTTCATACCTAGCGTACTCCATGCCAAATAAGGCATTAAGACCAGGCTCTAGTTCTTTAGCTAATTGCGCTCTTGATATAGCCATTATTTAGTCTCCTATACGCCTGTCGTAGAAACAGTTCCACCAGCAATAGCACCATTCGGTGAATTGAAGTGGTTGTTTAAACGAACAATTAAAGGGATACCAGCTGCACTAAAATCAGCATTTTCTGGATCATCTTGCCAACCCATAATACGTAAATTTAACGTATTAGTAGTATTTACTGTGCTTACCGCTAGTGTAGCACTTGAAATACCAGTGGTTGTTGAACCAGAAGTTCCTGAAGCGAAGTTGGCGTTTGCAAACCTGTGAGCTAAAGCAGTAGCTTTATTTGTCAAAGATGCGTCTGATGCAATTACATATAACTGCATGGGATCATCATGAACAAAAGCTTTCACAGGAAAGTTTGAATCTGCACCTGAACCAGGCCAGTGATTTGAAAACACAGTTTCTCCAGTAGTTGAGGAAACATACTCACAACCAGCAAAAGCACCTAACAGACCCACAGTTCCACCTGCTGCCGCACCTACAATGTCAATAAAACCTGTAGATAGAGGGATAACAGGTGATCCTTGATAGATCACATTAGAGTTACCATTTGCAATTTCGTAGAGAGTATAACCAGACATACCAGTAGAATTCGTGTTTTGTCCTAGCTTACCGATAGGACGTAACCCGAAGGCTCCATTTATGTTTGCCATTTTTATCTCCTATAGCAAAAATTACAATTACTTGGAGTCATCCTTAGAACGACCACCAAATGTTACACGACTTTGCCGACTATTCTCAATCGGCATTGAAGGATGTTGTTCCTTCATTAAGTCCTGATCTACAGCTTTCATTTGGTCACGGGTACGATCCCGGTAATATGCGTTTCTCTCTTCTGCTGTTTCTTCAGGTATTCTGGCAAGCATAAGGCCGCCATTTCCAATGACTCCTGCGTGTTTCCCATCTTCGATGGTAGCGAAGTCTTCGTTAGGATATTCATCACTTCGGACAGCTTCCCAACCTTCACGCAATTTTGAATGAACGTTGATTGAATCGTCCTCACCCCTAAGTTGAGTTCTTATCCAACGATGCCTATACCCTTCTTTGGGTGCAGGAGCTTCTAATCTGCTTGGTGGGGCCCAAGGTTTTCTTCTAGTAGTTTTTTCACGACTTTGTAATGACCGTTCTGTTCTATCTGCCATAATAATCCTCAATCTTTGACATATTTTGCATATTCTTCAAGAGGAACACCAAGTTTCTTCGCTATAGCAATTTGCGAAGGAGATAGCTTGACGGTCCTGCGCCCGGTATTTTTTGTGCGGGATGCGGAAGTATCAGCCGATGCGACTCTGGTGCTTCCCCCGTTTTTAGGAACTGAGTTCTTAAACTTGTGTGGGAACTCTGCTCTCATTCTTGAATCAATCTCATTATAATACTCATCGCTCTTCGCGTCAAACCCTTCTTCTTCGGTTAATTTTCTGTGAAGACCAAAGGCCGCATAGGTCATGATTTCATCTTGACCAAACCATTCATTTTTTTCAGCCCAATTTTTGGCTTTTTCATCTGGTTGAGGTTGAGGTTGAGGTTGAGGTTGTTGTTGTTGTTGTGGTGCTTTTTGCACCTCCACTTTATTCTGTTCTTGTCTTTGTTTAGCTAACCTATAACGTTCTTGTTCAACAGTTATTTTAGCTAAAGCTTGTTGTGCTTCAAATTCCTTCTCTGAATCACCAGCGTCTCTGGCTTCTTTAAATAATTGTTTAGCAGAAGAAAGCTGAGATTCTAACCTAGTTCCGTATTCATTAAGATAGCCTGTATCTAAATTAGCTAATCTTTTCTTCAGATCATCATTTTCTGCTTTTACAGTAGCAGCAAAACGTGTAGCTTCTTCTCTTTCTCTCTCTTCGTTACGATATTTTTCTGTAAGAGTTTTTATTCGTTTTTGAACTCTCTTACTATAATCATCTAACTCTTCTTCTTTATCTTCTGGTTTCTCTTCTGAAACCACCACTTCAGGCGCAGAGGTAGCATTATCTTTTGTATTTGAATCCACAGAAGGATTCTCCTCAACTTTAATTTCAACCTCTTGTTCCTCTTCAACTTCTACTTTTTGTTCCATAATATATCCTTAAACGTGTTTAATATCATCTGGCTCTAAAATTTTAGCGATTACTTCGTCATCATTTATGATACGAACCTCACCACCATCAATTCTAAACCTAGATCCAGCATATCTTCCTATACAAATCCATTCTCCTTCTGAACACCAAGGACTTGGATCATCTCCAAATTTATTTGGATCTTTATAAGCTAAAGGGCCAATCTTTAAAACATAAGCCACAACAGTAGCTAATGCCTCTCTTTCCCTAATTTGATCGGGAATATGTAACCCTTTTTCTGTTGTAGCCTTACCTTGATAAGGCATAACTAACAACCTCCACCCTGTAGGTTGAGGAAGTCTATCTACCAAAGATTTATCTAATAAGCTAGGATCTAAAACTTTGTTTTTAGGATCTACGTATGCGCTGTCTAAATCAACGTTGTTTTTCTTTTCTTTGTTTATTTTTTGCGCCACATGATCAGGAACGTAAAGTGTCTTCGTCATAGTCTGCGTTGTTCTCCAGCAAGGACTTGATTTCTTCTTTAGCGAAAGAGAGTCCTTGTGCCTCTCCCACTAATTGACGGTACTGCTCTTGATTCTGTACACCGCCACTTATTAACACCATTGAGATATCTTGCTCACGCTGTTCTATCTTCTTATATAGGTATTTTGCAAAATTTACAACATCCATTTAACAGTTCCAAGCTCTTAATGACTTATTTATCCTACTATTTGGATCTCTGGCCGTTTTTTTGGACGTTAATTTTTTCTTCATACCCTTCATCCTAGCGCAGAAAGACTTCCTTCTAGCGGCATCTTTCTTTGTCTTAGGCTTGGGTGCGGGTGGCTTTAATTTGCCACCAGTAGCTCGATTATAAGAAGCTCTGCCCTTTGCATTCAAACCACCTTTAGGGTTCTTTCCTTCTTTTCTTTGCCAAGCAGGACTTCTTTTTCTAGCCATTTAGCCAATGTGCGGTTTTTGATTTGTTTTTACAATAACCGCTCCTCCATTTTTAAAACCAGTGTTTGAGTAACCCATTTTATTCACAACCTCTGGTGCTTCTTTCGCAAGTTTAGCTAGTCCAGGATTTTTTTCTGCATCTATTTTTTTCATGATTCATTCTCCTCTTGTGCATATAGATTATCAAAAGTTATTCTTGGGTCAAGGTAGCTATTGTGTATTTCAGCAGCATGAAGATGTTGACTTGGTTTAAAATCTGGCGCACCCTCTCCTGTTTCCCATAAAGCAGGACTTGTAGCTCTTACTCGATTATTAGGTAGAGCAACTATATTTCCTGTCCATTCTCCTGCATCTGTAAGTTGTAGCACATGACTTTGCTTATGTTGAGCGGCATCATCTGCTATGTCACTATCTGTGTAGTCTACTGTAAACAAATACTTTCCTTGATAGAACTCTCCATCTATCTTACACATCCAAGGACTAGAACTTACTCTATCCATTTTTATAACAGAATGATGACGAGAACTACAATCCCAAGGTTGTACCAAGTGTGTTTCCATCAAAGTAGGCCATTCTTGTAGTGGTATATCTGCCACTAATGCTGTAATAGGCATCCTCGCCCACATAGCACCACCATGAACAGTATCCTCTGGTTCTCCATCCGGTTCACAACCAGTGAACACAATTTGAAAACTTAAACACCTATCTGGTATAGTATTTACTGCAATAGCGAGACCATGGAGAAATTCCCCATGGTATCTCTGATGATTACAAGTAAATTCCTTTCTTACCCAACATTTAAAATGAGGGATGTTACTAATTAAATAAGACATTAAGCTTTCTTAACTATGTATCCCATTTTTTTAGCCATAGCTCTGAGTTGTGCCACTGTCATTTTTTTGGCCCCACCCATACTACCACCTTTGGTCATGACTTTACCGCCATTGCGATAGCCTTTAGACATGACCTTACCGCCATTGCGATAGCCTTTAGACATGACCTTACCGCCATTACGCATACCTTTAGTTTTCATTTTTCCCATCATGATTTTTTTCTCCTTCTAACTGATTTAACTCTTCTGGGTTTTCCTGCAGGTTGTCCGAGCTTATTTTTTTGTCGGATTCTGGATCTTTTCTCACTTGCTGTAAGTTCTGACGCTGTTTTGGGAGTTTTAGAACTGATTCTCTTAGAGGGGCGACAATATGGAGTACCCCGTTTTTCACCCTTGCGACGGCCACACGCCTTCCCCGTTTTGACATCTTTCCAATCTTCCTTAAACCAACGTTTTAGTGCTAAACCTTCTTTTGTTTTTCGTACAGCCATTTTATCTATCCAGTTTTTTTATGCTTATTTCTAAGAAACTGTTTTGCTCTTTTAGCAATACTCGCTTGTTGTTTTTTACCTGCTACTTTAGCTCTTTGTTCCATAACTGTCAAAATTTGTATTTTTCTGGCATAAGGTTTTTTAATATTCTTAACTTTTCTAACAGTATCTTGTGCATCTTTAACTGTTGCATATTTAATTCTAACAGTATCTTTTGGATTTTCATCTGTGTATAACCTTCTATCTGAACCTTTCGGTTTCTTACCAGTTCCTACTTTTGGATCCTTCGCCATTAAACCATCTTTGTTATTTTTCTTCTACTAGAATCAACAGCACCACAACCTGCAGCTACTATGCCACCTGGTTTAAATTTTTTAGGGGGTAATCTTTTTGGATTATCAATTGCAGCTATTATACCACCCTCTGCTTTTTTAACTGTTTTCTTTTTTTTCTTTTTGCCACCAGTGCCATAATTTGCTGCACCCACTTTTCGGCATTTAGCAATGGCTCCACTAGCATAAGCACTAGGAAAAACTTTATATCTGGCTTTTACTTTATGATAACAAGCGTCTTTTGGCATATCGTTCACTCACTTTCTAAAATTTATTTAGTTAATCCTTTTTGTTTTTCATAGGTTCTTAATGAACCTATTCCCAACATTCCACCCAAAACAGTTAAAAGCGTACCCATCTCGAAACTAGGCAAATCGGGTATGTCCATACCAATCAAAGCCACTATAAAAATAATAACTGGCTGAAGAATAAAATGATAGCAAAAAGCAATCCCACAGACCCAACCAACGAAAGGACGCCAGCCACCTTTAAACAAGCTTCCACTAGCCGCTTCTGCTGCATTAACTTTAATTTGAGCGAGGGCCAGGTCTTGAGCGTGTTTTTCTGACATGGTTGCAATCTCATGAGAAAGTTTTCTCTTTAGATCTTGGTCAGGTATCGCTTTGTCTAGTATCTTAGATACTGGTTGTATAAGATTACTTAATAAACTCATTCAAACATCGCCCTAATTTTACTCGCACTATCTAATTTATGTAGTTTCTTATTTCTATCATATATTTTTTTAGACTCAACCACTTGTGGTGGTTTTCTATTTTGAAGCATTGCTTTTGCAATAGGATTAACTCTAATAATTTTTGGTTTTATCATCTTTTTCTCCTAGTTTTTGAATGCGGCTTTTTATATCTAGTTCTTTGATCTTTTTCTATTTTTGATAAGGTTCTTGCTTGTCTTGCGTGTGTCTTAGACGCTTTCTTTAAACCACCAATTACTTTTTTAAGTTTTTTAGTATAGTGTGGCATAATTATCGATCTCCCTTTGCTTGAACAGAAACATCATTATTTCTTTTACTGTAAGCAGTAGCTCCCATAAATACAGAGACAACTGCTGCTTGTGAAACAAAAAAAGTATTTAAAAATCCACTGAACATATTAATTCTATCTGTTTCAATAAAAGGTGTCATCAAAATTCCAACAAAGATAACCATCGAACCCATAGCAACCCACGCCATGTACCTTTGTTGATCTTGCATTTTATCTAAATTCTCATGAATCTCTCTACGATGCTCTAACTCTTCCATTTTTTGAGCCATGGCTATCTCACCATCTGTGATTTCACCATCGTTATCTATATCTACGTACTCCCACGCACTACCTTTTTGTAATTTCTTTTGTGTCATTTATGAAAATTCCATCCCGGTTCTATAAAAAACGTTTCCACCCACGCTAAAAAAATAATTCCTATTAGTATAGCTAATTTTACTATGCCATGTCTAGGGTTCATTAAAGATGTGTCCATAGCACATATGCAGCACCAAAAGCGGATCCTACTACTATCAAACCAATAAATAACATAGCAGCTAATTCCATAAACTCTTCTTGTTGTTGCTTTTTAACTTTTATTCTTTCTTTTTCTGCAGCTTTTGCAGCTTCTATTCGTTTTGCTCTCTCTGTAATAATAGTTTGCCAAGTACCATGACCAAAACGCTGATCTACCAGAACAGATATATTGTACATCTCTTCAGCAGCTAGTTTAGCGTCAATAATCTCATTGGCTACATTCTTAACGCCAAATTGATCAGCAATAGACATTCCATCCTTTTTATTTCTTTTTTTATCTAACTGGTTCTTACCCTCAAACAAATCATCTATTTGTTGAGCAATATCAGAAATATCTTTAGCAGTGGCTATATTATCTTTAATAAATGCCACACTCTGTTTGACAAGTTGAATACCAGTTACAATATCTCCAAGCACCATGGGAATACCAAAAAATTTAAATTGTTACTTAAAGCGTGGGTTAACCACGTTGTTGCATGGCCTGACGTTGAACGTCAATTCTTTCTCTGTTCACATCTGCCCTGTCTTCAGCAATTTCTTCCTGAAGTTCAATTCTTGCAGCATCCGTCATGGCTTGCTGTTGCATTCTTGTTCGATCAATATCAAGTCTCTCTTGATCGTTCATAGCTCTTCTTTCTGCTTCAGCAGCTTTAATTTGAAGCTCTTGCTTTCTAATTTCAACAAGAGGATCTTGCTGTTGACCAGGAGGAGGTGCGAGGTTAGCCATTAACTCTTGTACTAACTGTGCCTCGATTTGCGCCACCCTAGCTTCTATTTGTTGAGGTGACATCATTTGTGCTTGTTGTATTTGTGCTTGCGCCATCATAGGATCCATAGCTCCAGATTGAGCTAACATTTGTGCTTGTTGAGCTTGCATCTGCATCTCTTGCATTTCCATCTGTGCAATATTTCTAGCTTTCAGTGATACGTGTTCTAATAAATGTGAATAAAAAATACTAAGTGCTTGTGGTGATGTTTGAACCAACATGGATTTTGCCAACGCCAAATGAACAATCATATGAGCATCATGATCTTGTTCTGGAAAGACTTGTACAGGTTGATTCTTCAATATAACCGCATTTTCTGCACTAGGATCCATAGGTTGAGGTTGTGGAGGTGGTGGAAGTATCTCTTCAATGTTCTGAACCTCAAGAGCTTGATACATTCTTCGATACGCCATTTGTAAGTTGTGCAACTGAGGATTGGATTGTGCAAGTTGAAGTTGCGTCTGTGCTAACGTAACTCTCTGTGCCATGGAGAAGATGTTAGGGTCGGAAACAGGCAAAATATCGACCCTACCATCAAAATCCTGTGCTTTTACTTCAGCAGGCGCACCGAAGACCTCATAAGGATACACTGGAGGGAGATTTTCAGAGAATATCCTTGCGAGTAACCTAAATTCTGTTTTTTGAGCATAGTGTAGCCTTTTGTGAATCGCTGACATAACTTTCATGCCACGTTCTAATAATGCCACTGTCGTACCCACTGGCATATCTTGACTCATATTGCTTATTTGTTGATCGGCTATCGAAACAAATCTTCGACCACCATCAATTAAAGATCCTAAAAGTTGTGCTAATGTTCCAGAAGGTTCCTTAAAAGGTAAGGGAATGATAGAATCTCTAATACTACCACCAGGAGCATCAATATCCCTAAATTCACCGGGAGAAAGAGGTTCATCATCGTTTCTAATGCGAATTCCTCTTGCTTTGAACCCAGATGGTAGGTTTGCAAGCGTTCCTGCATCAATTAATTGTCTTAAAATGCTTGTAGCAGCTCTTCCCAAGCCACCAATCATGTGAATAAGACCAAATCCATAAAATCCAAGCCCTGGTAGGAACTTATAGTGAACAAAATACTGTCTTTTACGCTTCATCGGGTCATTTTGGTCATAATTTCTGGTAATTGAGAGGATTTCACCAGAACCATTGTCTATTGTGATCACATAAGGCAGTTTTATACCCGTTGGTTGACCATCTTGACCAAGATCCTCAAAGCCTTCGATGTCCAAATCAGCGTGAATCTCCAAAATATTGTAAACATCATCGGATTCTGTCTTATTAATGCCACCAATCTCATCAATTTTGTCTTTAACAGTGTTATCTTCTGTATCATAAGCAGAAATATCAACATCTTTGAAGATACCAGCCACTTGCATCTTACGAACTTCGTTTTCATCCATGCGTAAAACGTGTGTTACTCTTGGTGAAGTGTTCAAATCAGTAGCTGAATAGGGAATAATAAGGTCTTCAGAGGGTACAAACTTGGAAACAGCTCTATTTTTAGTGGTATCGAAGTAAACTTTCTTAAAAGTAGACCCAGATAAGGGTAAATAAAAGAGCATTTGGTCTGTATCGGGGTCAAATTCTTCCATAACCTCCGTAATTTGGTAGTTCATAAACTCTTTTACACGATTAGATTGCTCTTGTTTCTGTGGAGTTTCAGATCCAAGAACATGAGTGCGAACTGGTCCACCAGATGGTAACATTTCTTTATAAGCTTGTGCTTGAAACTGCGTCACTGATTCAGAAAGTAAAGGATGTGTTACACCAGAAGCTCCTTGAAAAGGTTCCGTGCGTTCTTGATACTTAATTCCTAGTAAATCTAACCCTTTGGTGTAAGCTTCTCGCCACTCGGAACTTGATTCTAGGTCTTCTTCATATCTACCTCGTAAATCAGAAGAGATCTCTCCAAGAATCGAATCACTTAAAACTTCTGCAAGATTAGCATCATGATCATATTCTTCCGTATCCACCTCAACAGAGTCTTCCATACCAAGAAGAGAGCGGATAATCGCACCGCCTTGTCCATCGTCTACAACTTCTGCACCACCTTCAAAGTTTTCAACTTGAGGTATTTCTACATCTACGCTTGGTAAGTCCTCATCGGGACCTCCTTGCATAAAACCGGAATCAATATTAACCATTAGAAAATTCCTTTAAAACTCTTTCCATGAACCATGCCACCTTCGGAAAACACTTTTTTTCTTGTTCCTAATTTTTCCTTTTTTCTAAAATCTTCTTTTTTAGAATCTATGATTTTATCTGCTTGCTCTGTTCTCATTTTTCTTAAAAATTCTAAATCTCCACCTTTAAATTGATTTGCAGTTTTTTTCTTGGATTCAATGTTACCCGGTTCTTTTACAGAATCTTTAATAATACCTTTAACAATTGTTTCAGGAACAGGACGGCCCATTCTTTTTACAATAGTTGAGGTTCTTTTACTTTTATTTGGAACTTTTATAATTTCATTGCTAATTTTACTTACAATTGGATTAAAATCTGGAACAAAATCTACTTTTACCCCTTCAGGAACAAAACGACCTGCTCCCTCCATACTCATCATTTCACTCATTTCACTTTCAGAAACTTTTTTTGCCATTAGTAATACTCCCTTTTTCTTGGATACCAATCTTCATCTCGGTCGTCTTCACCTTCCAAAGTTACAAAACCACCTTGTCTGAATCTTATCAGAGCCATGGTCATACTGTCAACGTAGTCATCGTAATCCCCATTCGGGAAGGCAGCGCATTCCTCTATAACTTCATCTGCGAATCCCTTTTCTGGGGCCCAGACCATACCAGCTTCAAATAAAGGTGCTACTGTGTGCATTCTTGTTACTTTATCACGTCCTTTAGCCGGTGTATAGTTCATAACGGGAACTCCTGCCCTACGAAGTT
>Ga0209348_1000226_pt1 | contig 31289 bp, 52 predicted proteins | sample ETNvirenome_2_30_FD_184065 | JGI IMG/M metagenome (GOLD analysis project Ga0209348, IMG submission 184065) | Marine viral communities from the Pacific Ocean - ETNP_2_30 (SPAdes) (version 2) | ecosystem: Environmental > Aquatic > Marine > Oceanic | place: Pacific Ocean | collected 2013-06-22
GTGCCTATTGGTACTTGGATGGTATCTATGAAAGTTAATAACGATGATGTTTGGAAAAAAGTAAAAGCAGGTGAGGTAAAAGGGTTTAGTATAGAAGGCTACTTTGCTGATAAATTAGAAAGACCTAACGAACCTGTAAAAGATAAGATGTCCGAGCAAGAAGAAATGGCTAACGAATTAGTTGAAGAACTAAAACATATATTAAAAGAAGAAAATTTAGAATCTTATTCAGATTATCCAAGTGGTGTAAAAAACAATGCTAAAAAAGGTATTGAACTAAACGAAAAAGTAAACAACAAGTGTGCAACACAAGTAGGAAAAGTAAGGGCACAACAATTAGCACAAGGCAAACCAATAACAACAGAAACTATTAAAAGGATGTTTAGTTATTTAAGTAGGGCGCAAGAAGATTACGATGAAAGCGATACTAAAGCGTGTGGTACTATATCTTACTTGTTGTGGGGTGGTAAAGCAGGTTTACGTTGGGCAGGTGCTAAACTAAAAGAACTTGATCTAATAGAAGAAGATTTAAAAAAGCCTTGTTACGATGGTTATGAAATGATAGGTTTTAAAATTAAAAACGGTAGAAAAGTACCTAATTGCGTGCCAATAAAATAATATGAGTAGAATACCAAGTCCACAGTCAGGTCGTAGAGGTTGCTTATGTAAAGATGGTACATATTCTATAGAATGTTGTGATGGTAGCTTCCAAGCACAAGGAGTAGGAAATGTTACAGGCATTGTAGGTACACCAAGTGCAGGAGAATACGGTTACAGGGTACAAAAGTGTGGACATAGCCAAAAAAAGCACTTTTACGGTTCTACACAATTAGTAGTAGGCAATGTATATTATATAAATGCAGACCACGATAACCACGATGGTTGTTATACCGTATTAAGTCAAGACCAAAACGCACACGGACATCATTTTAGTGCTGTTACATTATATAACGATTGTGCAGCGTGTCAAGCAGCAAACTAAAAACACAACAAACAGTTAAATATATTATTATATAAATATGGATTCAAAAACAAAAGAGATACTGCAAAAACTTTCTGCACAAAAAGTTAAATTATTTACTATATCACAAGCAAAAAGCATATTAAAAGATGATTTTCAAGAAGATGTAAATAAGCATAATAGAGTATTTAAAACTAATACTGATGATTTAAAATCTTTTGATAGAAAATCAAGTGATGCAAGAAGAAAATTAATTGATAATCAAAAAAAAGAACTTGATGATTTACGAAAACAACAAGAACAACAAATTGAAAAATATGTAAATACATTAACTAATGAGATAAAAGAATCAAAAGCAGATATTAAAGTGTTTGATAAAAAAATCCAAAAACACAAATCAACACTTAAAGAATTTGAACAAGAATTAAAAGAACTTGGTATCAAACCATCAAGCAGTAAATTATACGAAGAAGCAGATTCAGCTATTTTTTTAATGGAAGAAGATAAAAAAAGATTACAAAAAGGAATAGATTTTGTTGAAAATAATTATGAATACAAATCAAATATTTAATATGAAACCAGATGTAAAAAGAATACTTACCAAGTTAAGTGAAAACAAGGTTGAGTTAGGAATAAATGATTATAAAAAATATGAAAAAGAATTGTTTGTTGTTAACAATGATTTAAGAGAATTAGTTTCTGAATTTGTTTCTATGAAAAAACAAATACTTAATGTAAGAAGTAAAGCTAATAAAATGAGTTTAAAGTCATCAGCAATAAGAAAAGAAGCACTTAAAATATTTAATGATGATTCATCCGCTGCTAAAAAATTAGGGATAGATGCAGGTGTATTTTTTAAAGCATACAGAGAAGTAGATAAAAATGCAGCAGAAAATGAAAGAATAGCAGAAAGAATTATACAACAAACATCAAGCATAAGATAAAAACACAACAAACTAATTACTAATTTATTGTAATATATATGAAAGCAACAGATATGTTAAACAAAGTAAAAGAGGTTCTTGGGGTAGAGTTATCCGAAGCACCTGTAGAAGTAAAGTTGGCACAAGCTGAACTTGAAAATGGTACAATTATAGAAAGCGAAAATTTTGAAGCTGGAAATGAAATATTTATTGTTACCGAAGATGAAAAGGTAGCAATGCCTATAGGTGAATACAAACTTATTGATGGTGAATCTATAATTGTAGAAGAAGAAGGTATTATTGCTTCTATTGGTGCAGTTGAAGAAGAAGAAGTAGAAGCTGCTGAAGAAAAAGAAGAAATGAACTACGCTACTAAAGAAGAACTTGCAGAGGTTAAAGAAATGGTTGAAGAAATAAAATCAATGCTTGAACCTAAAGAAGAAGAAATGGCTGAAGAACCTGTAGGTGAAAATTCTGTTAAATCGGAAGAAACAACTACAAAGACTGTTTACGCTGAAAAAGAAGAATTAAGCGAAATAAGCGAACCTGTACAAAAGGTTACTCATAATCCTGAAAAAGAAAACAAACCTAACCTAAACTTGTATTCACAAAAAAGAACTAATACAACTTTAGATAGAGTGTTAAATAAAATATCAAACATAAAATAAATAAAAAATGTCAACAACAATAACAACTTCAAATGATGTGTTGAGAGCAAGATCAAAGCAAGAAACTTTGACTACTACTCAAGATATTCCTGTAAACAAAGCAGGTACTGAATTTAACATAGCAACAGATGCTAAAGTAATGACTTTACCAGCTATTACATCTGAAAATATTGGAATGGAATTTACATTTCGTAACACAGGTGCTGATGGTAACAACATTATTACAATTTCACCTGCTGCAACAGATGCTATTCACGGTACAGTAGGTTCAGTATCTTCTGGCGGTGTAGATGATAAAGATTGGATTAACACAAAAGCAACTGCAAATAAAGGCGATTGGTGTTCACTAAAAGCTGTAGCACTTACCGATTGGTATTTAACAGGCGGTGATGGTGTATGGGCAAGTGAATCGTAATAAATAAACTTATAAATAAAATAAAATGGCAACAACAAATTCTATAACTACTACTTATGCTGGTGAGTTTGCAGGACAATACATATCTGCTGCACTTTTAAGTGGTTCAACTTTGGACAATGGTTTAATTACCATTAAGCCAAACATTAAATTTAAAGAAGTGATTAAAAAAGTATCAAGTGATGATATCGTAAAAGATGCTACTTGTGATTTTGATCCTACTTCAACTTTAACACTTACAGAACGTATTTTACAACCTGATTTTCAGCAAGTAAATCTACAACTATGTAAAGCAGACTTTCACAACGATTGGGAAGCTGTACAAATGGGATATAGTGCTTTTGATAGTTTACCTCCTTCATTTGCTGACTTTCTAATTGGACACGTAGCTTCTAAAGTAGCACAACGTACAGAGCAGTCTATTTGGAATGGTGCTGCTGCAACAGCAGGGCAATTTGGCGGATTTACTGAATTACTTTTAGCTGATGCTGATGTTACTGATGTAGGTGGTGGAGCAGCTGTAGATTCTTCAAATGTAATATCAAAAATAGGACTCGTAGTTGATGCAATCGGTTCTTCGCTCTATACTTCAGAGGATATGTTTATTTATGTTTCACAAAACGTAGCAAGAGCATATGTAAGAGCATTAGGTGGATTTGCAAGTAATCTTGGTGCAGCAGGTACAGATGATAAAGGTACACAATGGTACAACGGTGGTGGACTTTCTTTTGATGGTATCAAAATTGCTGTAGCAAATGGATTATCGGACAACAAAATGGTAGCAGCAGAAAAATCAAACTTATTCTTTGGAACAGGTCTTTTAGCAGACCATAACGAAGTAAAAGTAATTGATATGGCTGATATAGATGGTTCACAAAACGTAAGAGTAGTAATGAGATTTACAGCTGGTGTTCAATATGGCATCGGTAGCGATATCGTACTTTATTCTTAATAGATAATTAACCAATAAATTAGGTGGGTAAGCCAATAGTGCCTACTCACCTTTTTTAATATAAAATAACAATAACTTATTGATTTTTAGTAAGTTAAAAAAAAATTTTTAACGATTATGGCTTGTGATTTAACAAAAGGTAGAAAAGAACCTTGCAAAGATTCGGTTGGTGGTATAAAAGCTGTCTATTTTGCAGACTTTGGTGATTTAACTATTGCATATGATGGTACAGATACAGATGTAATAGATGATTTAGGTGCTGTAACAGTATTTAAATATGAATTGAAAGGTAATAGTAGTTTTGAACAAACTATTACTTCTTCAAGGGAAAATGGTACAACTTTCTTTGAACAGGCGTTAAACCTTACTTTAAAGAAATTAACTGTACAAGACCACAAAGAATTAAAGCTAATGAGTTATGGTAGACCACATATCGTGGTGCAAGACTATAACGGTAATGCTTTTTTAATGGGTGCAGAACACGGATGTGATGTAACAGGTGGTACAATTACGACAGGTGGTGCAATGGGAGATTTAAGTGGTTATACACTTACATTTGCTGCACAAGAGCAAGTACCTGCTAACTTTTTAGAGGGTGCTACAGAAGCTAACCCTTTTGGTGGTTTATCAGGAACTGTAACTGTAACACAAGGTACAAATTCTTAATAGGGTTTTTATTTGGTAAATTAAGGGGTGGCAGAAATGTTACCCTTTTTTTTTGCTTTAATAATAACAAATTTCATACTTTTTTATTGTATATATATGATAGTATTACAAGAAAGCGGATCAGCACAAAATATTGATTTTATACCAAGAGAATTTACTGCAAACGCATCTTACACGGTAAAAATAACAGATGAAACGCAAAACAAAGAAGTGTACAATCAAGCAACAACAAGTATATCACAAAACTTATACTTCAATAGATATAATGCTGTATTTCCTGTAAAACAAGATATTTATTACACACTTAAAATACTTTCAGGTAGTTCAGTTGTATTTTTAGATAAAATATACTGTACAAACCAAACAGATTTACCAGCTTACACAATAAACGAAGGTGAGTACACTTCTAATAGCACTACAAACGAATTTATCACAATATAATGGATAACTTACACATAGTAAATTTAGCTTCTTACAACCGACCTAAAATAAGTGAGGATAAACAAAAAGATTGGGTTAACTACGGTGAGGATAATGACTACTATTCTTATTTAATACAACTTTATACTAATTCAACAACTAACAACGCTATTATTAACGGTGTATCTAATATGATATACGGTAAAGGGTTAGATGCTTTAGATAGCAACACTAAAACAAACGAGTATGCTGCAATGCGATCTATTATAAGCAACACTTGTTTAAAAAAGGTTGTATTAGATTTAAAACTATTAGGCGAAGGTTCTTTTCAAGTGCTTTACAAAGATGATAAGGTATATAAAGCAGAACACTTCCCAAGACAAACACTACGTGCTGAAAAATGTAATGAAGATGGTGAGATAGAAGGTTATTATTATGCACCTGATTGGACAAAAGTAAAACCCAAAGATAAACTAGAACGTATAGCAGCATTTGGATTTGGTAACGGTAAAGAACCTGAAATAAAAATTATAAAAAGGTATGTTAGTGGTTACGATTACTATTGCCCTGTAGACTATCAAGGTGGTTTAGCTTATGCAGAATTAGAAAGTGAGATAAGTGATTACCTTATAAACGATGTACAAAATGGCTTCAGCGGTACGAAGGTTGTCAACTTTAACAACGGTGTACCAGACCGTGAAAAGCAAATGCAAGTTAAAAATGATGTAATGTCAAAACTTACAGGTGCAAGAGGTGAAAAAGTAGTAATTGCATTTAATAACAATGCAGAAAGCAAAACAACAGTTGATGATATACCATTAAACGATGCACCACAACACTATGAGTATTTATCAAATGAATGTAGTAATAAGTTAATAGTAGCACATAGGGTAACCTCACCTTTATTATTGGGTATACGTACCGAAAACAATGGTTTAGGATCAAATGCAGACGAAATAAAGACCGCTGCGCTACTTTTTGACAATATTACTATAAAACCCTACCAAGACCTAATAACGGACTGTATAGATGATATATTAGCTGTTAACGGTATTAGTTTAAAACTTTATTTTAAAACACTTCAGCCATTAGCATTTATAGATACAGACAATGCAATAACAGATGAAGCACGTGAAGAAGAAACAGGTGTAAAAAAGGAGTTAACACTAAAAAGCCAAGTAGTAGATAAAGATTTTGCTATTATAGATGATAGATTAGCATACGCAACAAAAGAAATGGCAATACAAGGTGCTAAAAACATAGGTTGCGAAGGTTATCACGAACACGAGTACGAAGGCAAGATATGGTATATGCCTTGTGAAGAACACAAGCAAAGTAATTTAAGTGCTGAAACAGATGATAAAGTGTTTGATTTGCTTGATGAGTTTGGTGAAGATGAAGATTTAGAAAATTGGGATTTAGTAGATGAACGAAAAGTAGACTACGACCAAGAAGAAGCATTAGATAAAATGGTAGGTTTAGCAAGAGTTGGTCAAGCACTACCTAATTCAAAAAGTGATTTAGATGGCGAAAGTAAAACAGGTAAAAAGTTTATTGTACGTTATCAATATTCGCCTTTAGCTGTAAGTAATAATTCACGTGAGTTTTGTAGAAAAATGGTAGCTGCAAGAAAGATATATCGCAAAGAAGATATAATGCGAATGAGTAAACAAGCTGTTAATGCTGGTTGGGGTAAGGGTGGTGCTGCAACTTATAATATCTGGCTTTACAAAGGTGGAGGTAATTGCCATCATTTTTGGTTACGTAAAACATATATGTCAAAAGGAGATGAAAAAGCAGTTGTAAGTGCAAAATCAAAACCAATTTACAAACAACAAAGGGAAAATGAAGGTATTAAAGCCCCAAGTAAAAGTAAAGAACCTAACAAGGTTTCAACTAAACCAAAAGATATGCCTAATCAAGGATTTGTAAATAAATAAAAGATGGCTGAAGCATTATTTGTTACTCGTAAAGATATTGTAAAATACACTAATGTATCAGGTGGAGTTGATACAGACAAGTTTATACAATACGTTAAGATTGCCCAAAACATACATATACAAAATTATATAGGTACAAAGCTATATGATAAAATAAGTACAGATATTATAGCTGGTAATTTGACAGGGCATTACGCAACATTAGTTGAGAACCATATAAAACCCTGTTTAGTACATTGGGCAATGGTTGAGTATTTACCATTTGCTGCTTACACGGTATCAAATAAAGGTGTTTATAAACATAGTAGTGAAAACGCTGAAAACGTATCTAAAACAGAAGTAGATTTTTTAATTGAAAAAGAACGTACAACAGCACAATACTATACCGATAGAATGATAGAACATTTTAGTTTTTATGCAGCAGAAAGATATGCTGAATATTACACTAATAATAACGATAACGTATATCCTGATAAGGATGCTAATTTTTCTGGATGGGTACTATAATAAAAGTAAGATACAAACCTAAACAACAAAACATAGTTAAGTTAAGAAACTATTTAGAAAAGATGTATAACAAAAACGTTAAAAAGTAATTATATAAGTATGGCTAATAACATAAATTGGGGAAAAGTATATTGTGAAATGGTAACCAATTCTGCTTGGGGTACAGATAGTGCTTTTACAACTGAATTTATACCTGATTTTTCTGCACCTACTTGCTGGACTCTTATAGATGCTTTTAGTGCAGACACAACGTTATACACAGCAGATACAACTCAACATAAAGCAGATGCTACACAAATAAGTTAAAAAATAAAAAATGGCTAAACAAGTAATAAATATAGGAACAACTGCTAACGATGGTACAGGTGATCCGTTAAGAGATGCCTTTGATAAGGTAAACGACAACTTCACTGAATTGTATTCAGACGATGCAGGAGATGTAGGAAGTATAACAGCAACAGCACCAATAGCAAGAGATTCAGCTACAGGAGCAGTAACAATATCTTTAAATGATGATGGAGTTACACACGCTAAACTAGAACCAAGATATACAGCAAAAGCTACAAGTACAGGAACAGGTAGTCAAAATTTAGATGCTTCTACTGCAACAACTTTTTTACTTACAGGTAATGTAGCAACTGCAACCCTTACAATTCAAAATATGAAACTTGGGCAAGTGATTGACATCCAAATGACAGGAACTTTAAGTAGTGCTGCAATAACATTAGCTACAAACTTTTCAAGTACAACAATTAATAAAATCGGAACTACGGATTTTGATACTTCAGAAAAAAACTTAATACAAGTAGTTTGTGTAGACGATACAGATGCAGCAGCGATTATTAACTATTCAGTCGGAAAAATAACAGCAGATACAACACCATAAATATGAAAGCAATACAAGATAGTAACGGAAAAATAACAGTATTTAATAGTACGCCTAAAAATTGGGGTGCTGTAATTTGTGGATTCAATACATTTTCAAAAGAGAAACTTGAAAGCTATGGTTTTTACGATGTAGTGAGACCAACTATAAAAGAAAGTCAAAAGTTAGGTGCTATAGAATGGGATGCAGACAATAGTGTTTTTACTTATCCTGTAGTTAATAAAACTTACAGTCAATCAGTAGCTGAACTTAAAACAAGTAAAATAGAAAACTTAAAATATATTTACGGTAGTGAATTAAGCAAAACAGATTGGTATATTATAAGAGCGCAAGAAGGAATAGCTGCACCACAAGATGTTATAGACGCAAGAGCAGCGTTAAGAACTGAATGCGCAAGTAAAGAAGCAGAAATAAATGCTTTAAGTACAAAGGCTTCTATTGTAGATTATCAACTTCCAAGTTATATATAATGAGTTTAGGAAAAAGATTAATAGCAACCGATGCAGCAGGAGGAATTGTAGGTACTGATAACTTTAATACTGTTACTTATATAGGAAATGGAGGTACTCAAGCAATTACAACGGTTGGCTTTCAACCTGACTTTGTTTGGATAAAAACGAGAAGTGATATAGGAGGTTCAAACCATTTTCTTTTTGACAGCATTAGAGGCGCAACAAATAGGGTTTTTTCGAATCTAATTAATAATGAAGCAGCAGATGCTGATTCTTTAACATCATTTAATAGTAATGGATTTACTGTAGATGATGATATAAGCTGTAATGGTAGTGGAGAAAGCATAGTTGCTTGGAATTGGAAAGCGGCGGCAAGTAATGCAACAAACAATGATGGAACAACAACAAGTACAGTGAGAGCAAACACAGCAGCAGGATTTTCTATTGTAAAATTTGCAGCAACTAATACAAGCATTCAGGTTGGACACGGACTGACCGCCAGTCCTAATTTGATTATATATAAAAATTTAGATACTGCTGACAATTGGTATGTGTATCATAGTGGTTTAACTTCTCCAAATACACAATGGTTAAAGTTAAACAGTCAAGATGCTGTAGTAACAAGTGGAACATACAACTTTTCTGCTGTTACATCTTCTACATTTACAAGCCATTTGTGGGCAGGTGCAGGAAGTAACGATATAATCGCATATTGTTTCGCAGACATATCAAATTATCAAAAAATAGGAACGTATAACGGTTCAGGTTCAGCAGGGAAAAGAGTTTATACAGATAGTAATGGAGATGGAACAGGAACAGGAGGCTTCCAACCAAGGTTTGTATTAATAAAATGTACTACTAATGGAAGTACAGATTGGCTAATTTTTACTTCAAATGTTGTAGATGGAAGTGGTAACCCAACAATGATTAGGGCAAATACAACAGATTCAGAATTTACAGGCGATAGATTACAGTTCACCTCAGATGGATTTACTTTGAGTGATAATGATGGTTCAAGAAACGGAAGCAGTAGAACTTACCTTTATTGGGCAATCGCATAAAGAATGGAAAATATTAGACTTTGGGCAGTAAATAGTATGGCAGTTGGCTTTAGTCTTGTAAATATAAATATGATATTATCAACTTTAGTATTAGTAGCTTCTTTAGTATGGACTATAATACAAATAAAAGATAAGTTAAAATGAAACTTCCAAAGAACGGTACAGCAAAAGAAATACGAAGTTATGCAGGAAGCCTTTTTGTATTTCTGTTTATAGTTGGAATAATAATAACGTTTGTACAGTTTCCTGTTTTAGAATCTAACAAAGAGATCGTGCTAATGTTGATTGGCTCTATCGCTGCTTCGATTCCTGTCTTAATTTCAGCCATAAGTGGCACACGACCTGATGATGTAAATGCATTGAAATCAGCAATAGAAAAAAAAGAACATCAAATACAAATGCTTGTAGATGCTAAAGATAGATTAGAAGAAATGGTTATAAACCTACAAAGAGAAATGCTACAAAATCAAGATATGATGCTTGACCGTATCTTATTAAAGAGTGCTATGGACTTTGATGACAAAAACAATAGAAATGAAAAATAAACCTAAATGTAAATGTGGATGCACAAATAACGCAGAAGGTTATTGTGATGGTTCACACCTAAATAAATAAATATGGATGTTTTAATAATTATAATTTCAATAATAATGTTTGCTACTGCAATAATGATGGGGCTTACTGTTTACGGACTTTTTACCGACAAAGACAAAGATGGTATACCTGATGCATTAGAACAAAAATTTAGCGAACTAAAAGAAGAAATTAGTAAGTTGAAAAAATGAAATACTTTACGTTAGATGAATTTGATTCACCAGATCACAAAGGTAGTGGTGTTAATATGGATAGTAATTTTCTTGAATTGCTCAACAATGCACGTGAAATTGCAGGGATACCATTTAAGATCACAAGTGGATATAGAACATCTGAACATAACCAAAAAGTTGGAGGTGTACAAAACTCATCACACCTCAACGGTCTTGCAGCAGACATTGCAGTTGGATCAGGCAATGAAAGATACGTTATTCTTAACGCACTTATTAGAGCAGGATTTAAACGATTGGGAATTGCTAAAACCTTCATACATTGCGATACCGATTCTTCAAAACCAAATTCAGTTTGGACATACTAACACGGTAGGAAGCACACTATGGAACAATTAATAACAGGTTATATTATGTTTCGTTTGTTAGAATTTTTAATAAGGAAAACTTTTGGCTGAAAAAAAGAAATTTAAGGATACTAAAGTAGGTCAATTCTTACTTAACAAAATACCTGATGTAGTTGGTGCAGTAGCAGGTGATACACTTGCAGGTAATGTTATACAAGCTATTATAGGTGGTTCTGAAATGAGTGATGAAGATAAGCAAGTTGCACTTAAAAAACTTGATATAGAACGTGCTGAAATAGATGGTGTTACAAGAAGGTGGGTAGCTGATGCAAGAAGTGGATGGTTGCCATCAAACGTAAGACCACTTACATTAATATTTCTTACAGTTGCTTTTGTTATTGGGTGGTATATGCAAATAGATGGTTTATCAATTGTTAAAGAACTTCTTTTTGTAGTTTTTGCAGGATATTTTGGAGGAAGATCGTACGAAAAGGTAATGGGTAATAAAAACCATCAGTAATGAATATATCTGAAAGTTCTAAAATAAGTTTAGATATTAAAGCACTTTTAGGTATGATAATAGGTGTAGTTACAGTTGCAAGTATTTGGTTTAACCTTACAGCAGAAATAGAAATGTTAAAAATTAAAGTTTCTAAAATGGATGAAAAGGTACAATCCAACTACAGATGGGTAAATAGCTTTGAACCTCCTAAAGAAGTACAAAAAGCAGTAGATGAAATAAACATAATGAAACTTGAAAACGCTGTTACAAAATATAAAGTTGAACAATTAGAAAAATATAAAAAGTAATGGCAAAGCAAATAGTTATTAACTATAAAAAAGTTAAGGTTAAGCGTAAGGGTATACATAGTAAAAACAAACAATCTAAACTTAAATCTTCTAAAAACTACGTTAAAAAATATCGTGGTCAAGGTAGATAATGTGTAAAACTAATTTTAAAAAAAGTTTACATTTTAAAATAAAAGCGTGTAACTTTGGTGGGTAGTGGGAATGTAAATAATATTTGTATAAATATAAATAATGATTACAGAAGATAAAATTAGAAAAATACAAGGTTATAAAACTTGGTCTACTAAAAGAAAAGTAGATGAACTACTAATGGAAGATGCTCATATGTATTGTAATTTAGGTATTGATTCTACAACTACAGATAAGAAAAAAGTAAAAGCTATTAGTAGAAAAATATACAAAGCTATATCTATTATAAGTCCTTTAGATGGTTATATATTAGAAGCACATATGAATGAAAAAGATTTAACAAGTGCCTAAAAAATTATCAAGAAGTAAACTTGTAAAGAAACTTGATACAGTATTTAGTAAATATATAAGGGTTAATAGTGCTAATAAAAATGGATATTGTACTTGTGTAACTTGTGGTGTAGTAAAACATTGGAAAGAAATACAAGCAGGACATTTTATGAGTAGAAAACATTACAGTACAAGATGGGATGAACGTAATATTCGAACGCAATGTGTAGGTTGTAATATGTTTAGGCAAGGTGAACAATATAAATTTTCACTTTTTTTAGGTAAAGATCAGGCAGAAGTATTATATTTGAAAAGTAAAGAAACAGTTAAGTTTACCAATAACGAACTTGAAGAAATGATAAAGGATTATGAAGCAAAGTTAAATAACGATAGGCTTAAAAGTATTACTTGATTCTTTCTTGTAATTTTGTTCTTTGTTTGAAGGGTGTCAGAAATGATGCCCTTTTTTTATTTAAAATATTTTGTTAATTATTTGTTTATTAAAAAAAAGGTTGTATGTTTGTGATGTCAATAATGACATATAATTAATAAAAGGGGTTAAGAGCTTCACAAAGATTTCACAAATTTATTAGAATATTATAAAGATAAGAATGGTAAAGTTAATTTTGATAATTTTACACATAAAGATACATTTGAAGAATACTGTAACTTATTTGAAATAAGACAATACTTGGCACAATTATCTGATTTTCTTGGAACAAATGAATATTATCAAGATGCTGATGCTTGTGAAAGTTATTGTTATGATTTAGATAAAATTATTGGAACACCATCTTATAAAGATTGGGATGAATTTAAGATAGCAATGTTTAATAAAAAAATAGAATTACAAAAAAAGGAATATGATGCAAATGAACCAAAAAGAAAACTTGCAGAATTTCAAAAAAAATTAAAAGAATGGTAAAAATAATTTAATGAATGTAATTTTATAATACCCTTACAGAAATGTAGGGGTTTTTTTGTTAATTAATTTTTACTATCTTTACAATATGAACAATTATACAAAGGCAGAACTCTATGGCAAGGTACAAGAACTGCAATACGATCTGAAACAATTAAAGAATCAATTAATTTTAACACAACAAAGCAATGAAAGAAACAAACGTTAACATAAAACTATTTAACCTACAGCAGGAAATAGGTACAATAAGTAAGGATGCAAAGAATCCTTTTTACAAATCAAAATACTTTGATATCAATTCATTAATTAAACAACTACAACCTTATTTAAAAAAACATAGGTTAAGTTTATTTCAGCCAACAAAATTTGATGCTATAAATAATCTTTCTTATGTGAAAACGTATTTTCAATGTCCAGATACTAAAGAAAAAAGTGAAGCAAGTGAATTAAAGTTACCTAAATTAGATGATCCACAAAAAATATTAGCTTGTGTAACATATTTTAGAAGGGCAACATTAACTGCTTTACTTGGATTACAAGCAGAAGATGATGATGGAAATACAGCGAGTGGTAAAACTGTTGATAAAAAATGGTTAAACCAAAACACACCTGAATATTCTAAAGCAATAGAATTTATAAAAGGGGGTGGTAGTGTAGAAGCTATTAAAAGCAAGTATAAAGTTTCAGGTAAAATAGAAAATGAACTTGCAAAACTGTAAAGTAAAAAACGTATATATAAAAGTTAATTACAAAAATTATCAAATAATAATTTATGGAAAAAAAGAACGTAGCAATATTATCAGGCAGTTTAAATCTATCTGCGATTGATAAAAGCAAGATTGTAAAAGGTAAAGATGGTAACCAATATTTAAACATTACTATGATGATACAAGACAAATCACAGTACGGTAATAATATTTGGATTACACAAAGCCAAACACAAGAAGAAAGAGAAGCTAAAACAAAAGCAACATCTTTAGGTAATGGTGCAGTACGATGGTTAGGTGGTGATATAACGGTAGCTGAAAGAAATGAAGTTACTAATCAACAGCAGCAACCAGCACGTGAAGAAGCTGATTTACCATTTTAAAAATAGTTCAACAATAATAAGGGGGTTTAATTACCCCTTTTTTTTTATACTTTTATAAAATGCTAAAGAAATTAAAAGAAGGTGAAGAATTACCTGATGACTTTTGGAACTATAACGTTAACCCTATATTAGGTTATAAATATAATCCAAACAGAAACGAACAGGGAATTGATACAGAAAGAAAATACGCAAAACCAAGAATATGATAGCACAAGCAAATAAATTACAAGACAAAATATTAGATATAAAATACGGTAGAGTAAAAGAAGGTTTAAAAATAGATGTTCCAGAAGTAGATGAGCATATAAGATTTAAAAAATCCTTATTGATAGCGATTGGACACGCAAATGTTGGAAAGACTACAACTCTTATTTATTTTTATGTTTTATGGGCAATTAAACACAAATTAAAATTTGTTGTTTGGTCAAGTGAAAATAGTCCTGAATCTATTTTAAGAAAAATTATTGAGTTTAAAATGGGCAAACCAATACAAGAAGCAAGTGATAAATTAATATCAGAATCTATAGAATGGTCAAACAAATATTTTAAAATAATAGATGTTGAAGATATGTATACCTATAAAAGTTTACTAAAATTAGCACAACAGATAAAAGATGCTTGGAATTATGATGGTTTATTAATTGATCCTTATAATTCGTTAGCTAAAGATGCTTCTATTTTAAAAATGGTAGGTAATACACACGAATATGACTACAGAGCATTAACTGAATTAAGAATATTTAGCAAAAAAAATGATGTACAAGTTTGTGTGAATGCTCACGGAGTAACATCTGCTCTACGCCAAGTACATCATTCAGGACACGAATACGAAGGTTTAACAAGACCATTAGCAATGAGTGATGCAGAAGGTGGTTCTAAAATAAGTTCACGTGCTGATGACATTTGGTGTATTCATAGGTATGTTCAACATCCTAAAAATTGGATGTATTCACACATTCACGTTTTAAAAATAAAAGAAAACGAAACAGGGGGTAGACCTACAACATTTGAAATGCCAATCACATTAAGAATGGTAATAAATAATGTAGGTTTTGAATTTCTTGGTAGAGATTTAATACACAATATAAAACCAATAGAAAAGTTAGAAATTTGATAGTAATAATATTTTTACTAATTATATGTGCAATTTATTTAATTATAGGTCAGGTAAAAAATGCTGATGTAATTATTAGTCCTGTAATTGGTATGATGTTTGGTTTTTTATATAGCAAAGAAGAATTAGAAGAAGGTAACGAGATAACCCTACAATGTTTGTTGGGTGTAATTAGTGTTACTGTAATATGGACAAATCTGCACAATGGTTAGCAAAGGTAGCTGAAAGGCATACTGAATGGGTTAATGTGATTAAAGGTTTTGGTGAGTATGAATATTGTGATGATCTTGTTCAAGAAACGTATTTAATTTTATACAAGTATGCAAATGAAGAAAAGGTTATTAAAGATGGTGTTGTTAGCAGGGGGTATATGTACTTTACTTTACGCAGCACTTACTTCCAATTTTACAAAAACAAAAGAAAGATTAAAAAGGTTTCACTTGACAATGAAGAATATACCCAAGAAGTGGAGGACAATTCAAACTTGGATGAAGAAGTAGCTTATAACAAAATATGTACAATGATTGATGACCATATAGAAGATTGGAGATGGTATGAAAAAAAACTATTTACGCTTTACAGAGATTCTGGATTAAGTATAAGGGGAATAGCAAAAGAAACCAATATAAGTTGGGTAAGTATATTTAACACATTAAAAAACGCAAAACACGAATTAAAACAAAAGTTTCAAGATGATTGGAGCGATTTAAAAAATAAAGATTATGAACGAATTTAAAGGTGATAAAAGAAGTAAGGCATATAAGGCTTGGAAAAAGAACCACGAAGCAGATGGTTTAGGATCAAAGGTTGAAAAAGTTTTTAAAAAAGTAGGCATTGATAAAGCTGCCAAATTTGTACTTGGTAATGACTGTGGCTGTGATAATAGACGTGATGTTTTAAATAAGATGTTTCCAAGTAAAAAGATTGAATGTTTAACAGAAGATGAGTATAACTATTTAGATACTTTCTTTAGTGTTAAAAGATCAACAGTAACACCTGTACAACAAAACGAACTAATAACAATATACAATCGTGTATTTAATGGTAATGCTGTTGCTACAAGTTGTGGTAGTTGTTTTCTAAATGGTGTGTATGATAAATTAAATAAGATATTTAATCAGTACAACGATTGAAAGAACAAGAACTTTTTGAGTATTTAGTTTCTTGTTGTTATCCTGATTTAGTAAAAGCAAAAAGCCAGATGAGCAGGTGGGATTGTTACAGTCCTAAAACCTATCATCGTATTGAATTAAAATGTAGATCGGTACATTACGATACTTTACTTATAGAAAAGAAAAAGTATGATGCTATGATTGCAAAGTGTAATGATAATTTAGATATACCTATGTATGTTAATTCTACACCTTCTGGTGTATATAGATTTAATTTGTATATTGTGAATCCTGTTTGGGAAATACAATATCATAACACCACAACAGAATTTAAGAACAATAAAAAGATACCTAAAGAAATTGCTTTGTTAAATGTAAGCGAAGCAGAAATAATTTAAAACAAAGAAACAATGAACAAAAAAATAAACAACCTTAAAGAAATAGAATACTACACTAACTTTAATTTAGTAGGTGAACATATAGTACAATCAAGAAAACTAAAACCAGAAAACAAAGCATTAAACGATATGTACTTTTGTTGGCAAGAAGTAGGGTTTTATGTAAACAACCTTATACGTGATGAAAGGATGTACGAACAATCATTAAGTGAATACAGAAGTGATAAGATACGTGCAGTAGAACGTGCAAGAACAGCAGAACAAAAAGTAACAGAACTTGAACAACAATTAGAAAAACTCAAAACTAAAAAAAGTTTGGGTTTGTAATTGTTTAAAAAATGTTTAAATTAGTACAATAATTATTAACAAAGAACAATGAACGAACAAATACGATTTACAAACGCAGGTAAAATTGGTAGTGCTAAAGGAATAACAAGAGCATTAGTTACTGATGATTTAGATGATTACACTAAAAACAGATTAAACAAAATTATTGAAATATTAGATAGCATAGAATTATGATAACATTATTAAACGGTGAACATTGGGGTAAAGAAGAAATACTAACACAAATGTATGATGATGAATTTTACTATAATTTTTTAGGTAAAAACGCATTAAGTTCTTCATCACTTAAAACACTTCTTAAAAGTCCAAAAACATATAGAAACATATTAAACTATGGTGATCCTAGTTCAGATAGTCCAGCACTTGCAGCAGGTAAGTTAGTACATTGGATGATACTGGAAAGCCATAAAATAGATAAGTTACACTTTGTAGATGCTACCACAAAAAACACTAAAGTATATAAAGAAGCAAAAGCAAAGTATGGTGAGGTATTTCTTACAAAAGAAAAGAATGCAGCAGAAAGATTAACAGATGCAGTATTAAGAAATGAAGCAGCACTTAAACTATTAAACAATAGTGAATTTGAAGTACCTGCAATAGATATGATAGAAGGGTTAGCATTTCGTGGTAAAGCAGATATTATACAAGGTAATACAATAATAGATTTAAAAACAACAGCTGAACTAAACACCTTTAAATATAGTGCTGATAAGTATGGATACGATTTACAAGCGTGGCTGTACTTAAAACTATTTGATAAGAAAAAGTTTACGTTTCTGGTAATAGATAAAGCAAGTACTGATATAGGTATATTTGAAACTACAGAAGAATTTTTAGCAAGAGGTGAAAACAAATTTAAACAAGCAGTAGATAACTACAAATACTTCTTTGAACAAGATAATGATTTAGATCAGTATGTAATGAGGGGTATATTATAAATAAAAAACAAATGGAAATAATAGGAAACAAAGTAAGAATGCAACCTCAAGAAATTGCACAATATTTTTTTATGCAAGGAATACAAAAAGAAGAAATAGTATTAAAGGTATTAAGATATACTATTGATAACAATGGTGTACTAAAAAACAGAAAAGGCAAAACAGTTGGAAGTTTAAATAGACAAGGTTATGAAAAAATACAAATTACTTTAGGTGGTAAGTGTAAAGATGTATTTACTCATAGAATACAAGCATTTAAAAAGTTCGGAAGAAAAATGTATGAAAAAGAAATACAAGTTAGGCATCTTAACGATATTAAAACAGATAATTCATATCAAAATATAGAACTTGGTACTGCAAAAGATAATTATCAGGATAGAGGTCAAGAAAAAATAAAACAAGCACAGAGGTTAGCAACAGAAGCATCTAAAGTATATTCAGATGAATTGGTAAAGGAAATAAAACAATACTACGAGGATAACAATAAACAACAAAAGAAAACAATGCAGAAATATAATATATCAAGTACAGGAACACTTTGGTATATTTTAAACAAAAGATGAATAAAAAAATAATAGAAGAATTTTATTTACTTGCTTTAGTAGATATAGTAAATGGTAAAGATATAGCAGAACTTGAAGAAACAATAAAACTATATGAAAAAGAAGAACACTATGAAGCGTGTGCAGGAATACAAAAAGCAATACACGAATCAGGATATTTAACAATTAAAGAAATAATAGAAAGAAACAAATTATAAAAATAAATTATGAGTATACAAATAATAAAAGAAGTAGTAGAACAACACTTTAATATAGACATAACAAAAGATACAAGAAAACGTGAATATGTAGAAGCACGTGCAATGTATTTTAATTTAGCAAGAGATTATACAAGAATGTCATTATCAGTAATAGGCAAAACAGTATATAGGGATCATACAACGGTACTGTACTTTTTAAAACAATTAAGAGATTGGATGTTACACGATTTTCGTTTAAAGCAAGATTACGATACAATAAACAAAAGAGTACAAGATGCAATACACGCTAACCCTGAAGAATTTAAAACAGCAGTTACAATAGAAGGTTTCTATGAAACACAATACAAACGTTTAAAGGAGTTAACAGAACAAATTAATCAGGATCAATTAACAATTAGTTAATTTTTTTATTGTATAGTTGAATAAACAAGTTATTTCAAAATGGCACACGGTGGAAAAAGAGATGGAGCAGGTAGACCTTCTAAAGCAGATGAGGTTAATCTAATAGAGAAATTAAGTCCATTAGAAGATGCAGCATTTCAAGCATTAAAAGCAGGTGTAGAAAAAGGTGATTTTAAATTTGTACAACTGTACTATAATTATTACGCTGGTAAACCCAGAGAAACAAGAGATATTACAATCAATGAGGATATTCCATTGTTTGTAGATTAGTATGCAAGTAAAGAAAACTATTGCATTAAATAAATTAAGGAAGTTAGATAAAAGAATTAAAATAGTAAGAGGTGGTACATCTGCTGGTAAAACTATTTGTATTCTGCTTATACTAATTGATTACGCTATTAGAAACGAAGGTAAAGAAATAAGCGTAGTATCTGAATCAATACCACACTTACGTAGAGGTGCTTTTAAGGACTTCTGCCAACTGTTAAAAGGTTTAAATAGGTATAAGGATATACAGCTAAATAAAAGCACCTTAAAATACACTTTTACAAATGGTAGTTATATAGAGTTTTTTAGTACAGACCAACCAGATAAACTACGTGGTGCAAGAAGAACTGATTTATATATTAACGAGTGCAACAATGTACCATTTGATGCTTACAACCAATTAGCAGTAAGAACAAGTGGTAACGTCTGGTTAGATTATAACCCTTCTAATATCTTTTGGGTAGATAAAGAATTAGTAGGTAAAGAAGATGTTGACTACATAACACTAACTTATAAAGATAACGAAGTGCTACCTGATAGTATTGTTAAAGAAATAGAGAAAGCAAGAGATAAAGGTAAAACCTCAACGTATTGGGCAAATTGGTGGAGGGTGTACGGACTTGGTGAAACAGGTTCTTTAGAAGGTGTATGCATACCTGATTGGAAAGAAATAGATAACATACCACAAGAAGCACGTTTGTTAGCTTATGGTATGGACTTTGGTTATAGTGTTGATCCTACTACATTAATAGCTTTGTATAAATGGAACGATGCCTATATATATGATGAGGTGCTGTACAAGAAGGGTATGTTAAATAGAGATATAAGCAGATTTTTATCACAACTTGATATTAAAGAAAACATAGTAGCAGATTCAGCAGAACCTAAATCAATAGCAGAACTACAAGGGTATGGTCATTCTGTATATGGTGTAAGTAAAGGTAGGGATTCAGTAGTATATGGATTAAACCTAATAAACCAGAACGAAATATACATAACATCTAAAAGTAAAAACCTTAAACGTGAATTAGCAGGATATGTATGGGCAAAAGATAAAGATGGTAACCAGCTACAAAAACCAAGTGGCGAACATCCTGATTGTATTGATGCAGCACGGTACGTTTTAACAGACCAATTAGAAAACCCTAACAAGGGTGAATACTACATATATTAAAATAAATTGTGTATTATTTGTTAATTAAATAAATAGTAGTATATTTACAAAGTAAAACAAAGTTTAATTAAAACAAAGACAAATGAAAAATCTAATAAAAACAACAATAAATCTAAAAAAAGAAAAAGGCTTAACTTTAGCTATTGACTTTAGGACTAATGATGATAGTATTGGTCATATACAATTTAGTGAAAAGTCTTGGGGAAGTGATTGGGCAATATTTTTAAATAGTGCTTGTATTCACACTTCTAAAACTTTAGATTCTGCAATATCTAAATTAAGAAGATTAGGATTAGTAGAAAATAATTTTGAAATAAACGAAGCTGAATTATTTTAAACACAAGGGGGGAAACCCCCTTTTTTATTAACCAATAATTATATTATGGAAAACAAAGTAGAGTATATAATGATTAAAGAATTAACTAAAAAACAAAACAGAAAGAACATTATAAAGTTTATAAGTGGAGGCATTTTACTTGCCTTATTCAGTTTTATAGCAATGTATATGTTTTTATTTTTTATATTGTGGGCTGATGAAATAACAGATAAGATAATTGGATATTTTTAAAATGATGGAAGCGTGTTGGTACGAAAAGATATACATAGTACAACGACCATCTAAACGTGGTGCAAAGGCTTCAGATGTTTATTTAGATATAAACGTTAATGGTCAAGTTCTAAAAGGTAAGAAGCTGTACAAACAAAACAGCATACATTTAGAAAAAACAATAGAAGAAGCGTACAGGTATTCGTATAAAAGGTTTATATTAAAGCAATAACTTTTCATTTGGTTTGGGTTGAGAATTAGGTAGCAGAAATGTTACCTTTTTCTTTTTATACAAAACACCAATTAATTTATTGTATTAATATGAAAGTTGAAATAAACGTACCTGAATCACTTAAAGAAATAACTTTAGATCAATACCAAAGATTTGAAAAGTTAAATACAGAAGAAAATAAAGAATCTACATTCTTACTTCAAAAGATGGTAGAAATATTTTGCAGCCTTAACTTAAAGGATGTTGCAAACATAAAATACAAATCAGTACAAGAAATAGTTGTACACCTCAACAAAATATTTGATAAGAAGCATAGTTTAACACCTACGTTTACTTTAGGCAATGTAGAGTATGGATTTATACCTGTACTTGATGATATGTCATTAGGTGAGTTTATTGATCTGGATGAGAACTTGGGTAAGTGGGATAATATGCACAAAGCAATGAGCGTGTTATACAGACCAATTAAATTTAAGAAAGGTAACAAGTACAACATAGAAGAATACAAAGGTATGAATGACAACCTAAAGTATATGCCTTTAGATATTGTGTTTGGTGCTATGGTTTTTTTTTATCATTTAAGCAACGAGTTAACACAAACTATCCTGAACTATTTACAGAAGGAGTTACCCAAGAACTTGACTATTCAGCAGAGGGAACGTTTGGGTCAAAGTGGGGTTGGTATCAATCAGTCTATGGTATTGCTAAAGGAGATGCTACCAAGTTTGACGAGGTTACCCAACTTAACATTCACCAATGTTTAATGTATTTGTCATTTGAAAAAGATAAAGTAGAATTAGAAAAGAAGTTAATTAAAAAACGATGAAAGGTTTTTACAACGTTACAAAGGAATTAAAAACAGCACTTGCAGCAGAACCATTTGTAAATACAGTTACATTTGGTAGTTTAGATGATGTAGATTTAAACAAGCAAACTATATTCCCATTATCACATATAATTGTAAACAACACAACTGTAGGAACTAAAACATTAACGTTTAACATTTCTATTCTTGCAATGGACATTGTAGATATAAGCAAAGAAGCAACTACTGATATATTTGTAGGAAACGATAACGAACAAGATGTGCTAAATACACAATTAGGATTATTAACAAGAATAATAAATATCTTACAACGTGGTGATCTATATACTAACCTCTACCAAGTACAGGGTGATGTAAGTTGTGAACCATTTGTAGATAGATTTGAAAATAAATTAGCAGGATGGGCAGCAACATTTGATGTAGTAGTACAAAACGATATGACAATATGCAGTTAAAAGAAACACAAAAGGTTTTAGATGTATTTAAGCAGGTTGTTTTAAATCAAAGTAGAGCAATGCTTTCCAAGAAAGGAAAGAATGTTTCTAACGACCTTTATAGAAGTTTAGATGGTGTTGTTAAGTCTATGCCTAATTCTATATCTGTAGAGTTTAAAATGGAAGATTATGGTTATTATCAAGATAGGGGTGTTAAAGGTAAAACCTCAACATATCCTGAAATAGCCAAATATGGAACTTTAGCAAAGTTTGGATCAGGTAAAGGTAAAAAAGGTGGATTAAGTGCAGGAATTAAAAAATGGGTAGAAGCAAGAAGGTTTCAATTTAGAGATAAGAAAACAGGTAGGTTTATGTCATATCAAAGTACTGCTTACTTAATAACGAGATCAATATACAATAAAGGTATAAAGCCAAGTTTATTTTTTACTAAACCATTTGAAAACGCGTTTAAAAAACTACCTGATGAACTAATAGAAAAGTTTGGTTTAGATGTAGAAGATTTTTTAGCATTTACATTAAAAGAAGATAGATTAAGATGAGTACATATACAAAGATAAACGTTAGAAGTCCATTCTATTTACACCTTGTAGAACCAAGTCCTCCATTACCTAACTTTGATTGTACGGTAGCAGGTTTAGTAGGTTTTGCAGTAGATAATCAAGGTATTATTACTTTGCCAAGTCCTGCTGTTGGTGTAATAGATTCTATATCAAGTGATGATGGTGATTTTGCAAATAACAAATTCCCAGCAGAAGGTACTGATACATCAAGAACAATAAAAGTTAAACTACTTATACCTACAGGGTACGCAAACACAAGTGATATATTTTTTGAATGTCCTGTAACTGCAACACAACCTGGTACAACAAGTTCAGTAGTACAACCTACTGTATGTTCAGGTGGTCCAGCAACAAGTGGTTCTATTGGTGGACAAAGTTTAAGTGTAGGTGGTTCAAGTGTAGATATTGATTTAGCAGGATTCTTTACAAGTGAAACAACTTACGATTTTTCTAACCTAAACCCTACATTAGTAACAGCGGCATTAAGTGGTAGTACATTAACATTATCACCAAACGTTATAGCAGGATCAACAACAGTTTATGGTATTGGTAGAGATAATAGTTATCCATCAACTTGTGAAGCAACACAAAGCATAGCGGTTACAGTAACAGATAGTACTACTGCATTTAGTTGTACATCACCTACAAACCCAGCTTTACAAGGTGGTAGTATTAGTCAAGCAGGTGCAATAACAAACCCATCAACTTTAGGTACAATCACAAAAATAATGGCAACATCTGGTGGAGGTGCAATAACAAGTGTAGCAGCAAATTCAGGTACAAACGCACAAAACGTTACATTGTTTTTTGATATTACAGTACCATCAGGTTATTCTAATGCAAGTGCTACAGTAGAATGTTCTGCAACATTTTCACAACCTGGTACAGCAGCACCTACGTTTACTTGTGCATTAGCTAATTTAACAGGTCAAGCAATAGCAAGAAATGGTGCTATATTTTTAGGTACAGCAGCATTAGGAACGGTTAAAAGTTTTACAGCACCTACAACACCTTTTACAGATGTAGCAACTGATACTTCAAGAACGGTAGTATATCAAGTAGAAATACCATCAGGATATGCAAATGCAGGATCAACAATAGATTGTAGTGTAACAATGACACAACCAGCAACGGTAAGTATATGTGGTACAAATGAATTTTATTTAAGTGTAGGTAAACTAACACTTGAAGGTCATTGTAATGCAACTTATCCAAATCCTAAATTAGTTACATCAACAGGTAATAGTTTAGGTAATTTAGAACAATCACAAATATGTGAAGGTGGTGTAGCTTTTGATGGTAAAGGTTTGTACTACGGTGTGCTTACAGGTTTTGTTGTTAGTTCAGTCGGTGCAGGGGTTGGTCCTTATAATGTTATAAAAATAGAAAGTACAGGAATAGTAAGTCAAGTAGGAATAGTTACTTGTGATACAGTAGGTGGTGGTGTTGGTGTAATAGTATAAAATTATGAGTTTAAAAAGCGTAGTAGTAGATTTATATGTATGGGATGGTACGGTATCAGATCAACCTGTAACACCTGCATATACAATAAATAAAAGTGTTATAAGTGGTCAAACAAACATTACTTTAGAAATTGCAGAACTTGTAAGGGATTATTTTACCATTACATTTAATGATGATTACAATTCTATTGCAAGATATGTTAGAACGGTTGTAAGTTCTTTTGATGATAGTGATGAACCTTTTGAAACAAACCCTATTGTAACAACTTACGTTGCTTTAGATGGTTATGGTTATTTTGAAGAAGGCACTAACCCTGAATTAGATAGGCACGCTTTAATTAGTTCAACTAATATATATTTACCAGAAGGCACAGCAGGTAAGTTACCAATATTTGCAGAAGGTGTAGGTAAGGTTATAATAGATGGTGTAACAACAGAAATAACAGATAACGGTAATACAAACCAAAAAATACAATACGTTACAATACCAGCAGACAAATCATCAATACAAGTTTTTGATACAGATGATACCACGCTAAAGAAAACAATAACAATATCTAATATTTGTGAACCTAAATACACACCATTTAAAATAACCTTTGTAAATAAATTTGGTGCATTTCAAGATTTATATTTCTTTAAGAAAACAAGTGAAGTAACAAACGTAACAGATGAGTTGTTTAAAAAGAATATAATAACAAACACCTCATCAAACTATAACACATACGATAACCAAAGAGGTAGAATAAATGTAAACGCACAAACTTCTTTAACTATGAATACAGGTTTTGTAAAAGAGGATATGAATCAAACTATAGAAGAACTATTTTATAGTGAAAACGTTTATATAAGATACGAAAACAAAACACTTGCAGTAATACCTAAATCTAAATCATTACAATACAAAACATCTTTAAATGACAAACTAATTAATTATACAGTAGAGTTTGATTTTGCGTTTGATAGAATTAATAATGTTAGATAATGCTACAACTACAAATATATTTTGATGGTCAACAGGTTGAACTGTTTAAGGATGAAAGCATTGTATTAACACAATCAATACAAGACATAAAAGATATACAAAAAGTGTTTGTACCTTTTACACAAACCTTTAATGTACCTGCTTCAAAAATAAACAACAAAATATTTCAACACTTTTACAATTTTAATATAGAAGGTTTTGATGCACGTAAAAAAACACCATCTGAACTACACTTAAATTATAAGCTATTTAAAAAAGGTAAAATAAAACTTGAAGGTGTACAGCTTAAAAACAACGAACCACATACATACAAGCTAACTTTTTATGGTGATACTATAAACTTAAAAGATGTTGTAGGTGAAGATAAGTTAAGTGCGTTAGATCAGTTAGGAAAGTATTCTTTTGATTGGACTGATACAAACATATCTACATATATGTCAAATGGTTTAGATGTTGTTACACCTACAGGTACAATGACTGATGCTGTAATAGTACCTTTAATAACACACACTGCAAGACTTTTATTTGATAGTAATTCAGCAGTAGTTAATACTGATACTATTAAAAACATAAACCCAGCAGCAGGTACAAGTACAGACTACGGTGTACCTTATAGTCAATTAAAACCTGCAATCAGATTACTTGCTATAATACAAGCAATAGAAATAGAATATGATTTAACATTTAGTACAGACTTCTTTAATGAAACAAATACTGCTTTCTTTAATTTGTATATGTGGATGCACAACAAAGAAGGTGATTTTCAAACAAACCAAGATGCACAATATCAAGGTAAAAACATTACAAATGTAGTTGATGATAAACAATTTTTTACAGGATTTAAAAACGCAAGTTATTCTTCTTTTTTAGATGATATAATTGCAAGAGATTATTACAAAGGTAAAAACAATTCTAAAATATTTAGAAAAATGAATGTAACCGTAGTACCATCTGGTGCTGCTGTTTACACTTTGGTTATTAAAAAGGATGGACAAGAATTTCAAAGATTTGAAGGTTTAACAGGCACTACTTCTTTAGGGCAATCAGCAACACTAAAAAACAAAGATTGGTTAGAACACGAAGATGGTGTATTCACATTTTTTATAGAAACAGAAGCTGTATCAAGTTATACAATTACAGTAGAATTAATAGTAGATAAAAAAGGCACATTACTATCAAGACCAAAAGGTTCATTTCAATTAACTGCTGCAAAAACTTCTGATGATCCTGCTAACCCATTACAATTAGTACCAGATATTAAAGTAATAGATTTTCTTACGGGGATATTTAAAATGTTTAACCTTACAGCATTTCAAGATAACGATGGTATTATACAAGTTAAAACATTAGATAATTTTTATTCAAGTAGTACAACCGTACACGACATAACACCATTTGTAGATAAAACAGAAACAATTACAGATGCTGTATTACCATTTAAAGAAATAGATTTTGGTTATGAAGGAACAGAAAGTTTTTTAGCTAACAACCATTATCAAATAGCAAATACAAAATGGGGTGCGTTAGATTACGAAGCACCTAATAAATTTGATGGTAAAGTATATAACATAGAACTACCCTTTGAGCATTTTAAATATGAACACTTATTTATACAAGCAAACAATGTAGTTAGTGTTAATGATAGTGGTGTGCAATATGGATATTCAGTAGATGAAAGCCAAAACCCATATCTTGGTAAACCTCTCATATTTTATGCTGCAAAATCTACTGCAACAATACGGACATTAAATTTAGCTAATACAGCAGGTGCATCTGTAGCAAACCCATATATACCTTTAAATTGTGAAGATAAAGGTAGTACGTATTTAGCAGGTAAACAAAGTTTAAACTTTAATGCAGAATTTGATGAGTTTTCAAGACAAGTAAACCAGGTAAGTTTATTTAAAACATATTATGAAACGTATGTAAAAGATATGTTTGATTTACGCAAAAGACTTACAAGCGTAAAAGCATATTTACCAATGAACATTATTTTTAAATTAGATTTAGCTGATAAGTTTATATTAAATAATAACGAATATAGAATTAACAAAATATCTACAAACTTTGAAACTGAACAAAGTAGTTTAGAATTAACAAACATATTTGAAGAACCTGTATTTAAAACGTTAAAAGTATTACAAGATAATTGTTTAACAGTTGATACAACAACAATTACTGCTGATACAATAGATGTTAAAGTAGATTCAGGATGTGATAACCAATTTACATTACCAAGTATAAAAACAGGAATACCAAGTGCAACGGTAAACAACCCTGCAAGTGTATTTACAGATACAAGTTTAACAGTTACACCTCCTACAATAGCAGTGGATCAAATACCTGTATCTACAACAACAAAAGTATTTTTTAGTCATCAAATAACTGCAATAGGTAAAGTAGGTAATACACAAAAATTAGATGAGTACGGATATTTATATTCTACATCTTCTACAAATTTAAGTTCAACAGATGACATAGATACTTTAAAAGCATTTGGTGATGTTACTACTGTACCGTTTACACCAACGTTAGCAGTAATTAAAGTTCTATTAGATAATGGTTTATCAGTAAAAAGCACTTATGAGAAAGCAGGTTTAACACATCCTGCTATACTTTATTATAGATTCTATGCAAGAACTAACACTGATGTACAAAACGATAAAGCAGATGCTATTAGTAGTGTTGTAAGTGCATCTACAGTACCATCAGCAGTTAGTCAATACAACAATGCAAATGGCGAAAACCTTGTAGGGGTTGCAGGTAGTACAGGCTACTTAACAGATACATCACCTTTAGGATTTTTCAAAGCTAACTTTAAAAATTATGGAGGTGAAGATCAAGAAGGTTTTATAATTTATCAAATTACTAATTTAACCGAAACTACTGCTAAAGAGATAATAGAATGGCTAACAAGTACAGCGACACCAGCAGTAGATACATATTATGATATATCACACACTTTTAAAGCGTTAGATAGATTTGGTGCAAACAATTCAAGTATGTTTAATATGACAAATAAAACTAATGCAAAAGTTAAATATGTAATGTTTTTAAATACATACCCTGTAGTAATGATTAAAGGCGGAACGGTTACTGGTTCACTTGCTACTTCTGGAACTTATTCAATAGGTGATGGAAATGGTGATTTACAAAGTACATCTTAAACAAAAAGATATGATACAGAATATATTAGATTTATTAGAATTTGCAAGAAGCGAGAAATGGTCAGGGCAATATATAGATATAGCTATGGGTAAAAACAAATACCCTGAATCAATAAGAGAAGCATACAAACAATTTAAGCAGCAATTATGAGTTTAAAAAAAATTATAGAGGTAGAAGCTAAAGTAGATGATGCCAAAAAAGGTTTAGATAGTGTAAATGAAAGTGTACAACGTATAGATAAAAACCTTGAAGAAGTTAAGGATACAACAAGTGGTGTTTCTAAAGGTGTAAAAGGTATTGGGAATGCTTTAAAAGCTGCTGGTATTGGTTTAGCTATTGCAGCATTTTCTAAACTTGCAGAAGTATTTAACCAGAATCAAAAAGTTACAGATGCATTTAATACAACATTTGAGGTATTAAGTTTAGCTTTTAATGATTTTTTCAATTTCCTTTCAAAAAATATTAGCACCGCCACAGGTTTTATAGATTCTATATTTGGCAGCAAAACTTTAAAAAATATTACTGAATTTTCAAGATTAATAGGGGTAGAAATACTAACAAGAGTTAAAAATCTAATAGAAGGTATAGGTGGGTTAGGTAGTGCTTTATTAAAAGTTTTTAGTGGAGATTTTGCAGGAGCATACGAAACTGCTTCAGAAGCGGTAGGTAATTTAGGCGATGCGGTAGTAGGAAACGTACAAGATACTGTAAAAATGGATGAAGCGGTAACTAAAGTTACAAATAAAATAACAAATTATGCTAAATCAACTTTATCTGCTGCAAAAGCAACAGTAGATTTAAATAAACAAGCAGAAGTAGCTAATGTTATTAATCAAGGGTTAATAGAAAAGTATGATAGACAAGCAGAGCAACAAAGACAAATAAGAGATGATGAAAGTAAAACTATTGAAGAACGTATTGCTGCAAATGAAGAACTTGGTAGAATATTAGATGAGCAAAGTGAAAAAATGCTTGAAAATGTTGATATAACAATTAAAGCAGCACAAGCAGAATACGATAAAAACCAAAACCAAGAAAACTACATAGCATTATTAGAAGCACAAAATGAACGTGAAGCTGTACTTGCACAAATAGAAGGTTTTAGATCGGAACAATTAATAAACCGTATTTCTTTAGAACGTGAAGTAGCAGATATAAAAACAGAAGCTGATGAAAAAGAAATAGAAAGAAAAGAAAAGTTAATTGAATTAGAAAAACAAAAAAAGCAAGGCGTAATGGATGCTATGGATGCTGTAGCTATGGCAGCAGGTGAAGAAAGTAAAATAGCAAAAGCATTGTTTCTTTTAAAAACAGGAATGATACTTAAAGAACAAATAATGGCTGCACAAGCTACTATGCAAAGAATTTTAGCATCAGCAGCAGAATCAGGAGTAGATGGTGCAAAAGGGTTTATGAAAGCAGCATCAGCAGCACCTCCTCCTGCTAACGTACCTTTAATAGCAATATTTGCAGCACAAGCAGCAGGTATAGCAATGAGTATTAAGAGTGCAGTAAGTACTGCTAAATCTATGGTTGGTAGTCAAGCTGGTGGTAGTGTAGGTGGTAGTGGTAGTGTATCTACACCACAAGCACCATCATTTAATATAGTAGGAGCAGCACCTGAAAACCAATTAGCACAAGCAATAGGTGAACAAGAAGAAAAACCTATAAAAGCATTCGTAGTAAGTAATGAAGTAACTAACGCACAAGCATTAGAACGTAATATAGTAGAAGGTGCATCAATTGGATAACAAAATAGATAAATAATTATTGTATTAATATGGACATAGTAGAACTTTTTATAGATGAAAATGATGAGGTTTCTGGAATAGAAGCAATATCAGTGGTAGAAAACCCAGCAATAGAAGAAAACTTTATAGCACTTAAAAATCAAGAGTTTAAACTTGCAGAAGTAGACAAGGAAAAACGTATACTTATGGGTGCTGCTTTGATACCTAACAAACCTATATACCGTACAAACGGTGAGCAGGAGTATTATATATATTTTAGTCAAGCAACTGTAAGAAAAGCAAGTGAATTATTTTTTATAAAAGGTAACCAAAACAACTCAACATTAGAACACCAATTAGAACTTAAAGGTTTAACTGCTGTAGAAAGTTGGATAGTAGAAAGTGAACAAGATAAAAGCAGAATGTACGATTTAAACGTGCCTATTGGTACTTGGATGGTATCTATGAAAGTTAATAACGATGATGTTTGGAAAAAAGTAAAAGCAGGTGAGGTAAAAGGGTTTAGTATAGAAGGCTACTTTGCTGATAAATTAGAAAGACCTA
>Ga0209348_1000227_pt1 | contig 31265 bp, 46 predicted proteins | sample ETNvirenome_2_30_FD_184065 | JGI IMG/M metagenome (GOLD analysis project Ga0209348, IMG submission 184065) | Marine viral communities from the Pacific Ocean - ETNP_2_30 (SPAdes) (version 2) | ecosystem: Environmental > Aquatic > Marine > Oceanic | place: Pacific Ocean | collected 2013-06-22
TTGAATGTATAACACTTTATGAGGCAGTCCCGTTTTTTCCAGATAGGTACATTCCAGAAGTTTCTAGCATTGTATCTACTGCTGTTATTGGCTTGGTCGCTGCCAGTTCTCCACTTTTACTTAATATCGTCAAACCATTAATTAAGAATATCGTAAAAAAACTTACAAAGAAAAAAGATAAGGTAGAATAATTATTAGACAAGTCTTACCACAGCCCGTGGCTTGTCTTATTTTTTTGCGATGGCTAATATAAAAGTGGTGGTCATAAACCGACTCCTCACACACACTTCAGAGTAGGTAGGTTTTCATTGTTTCCTATCTACTTTTCTTTTAATATTTTGTGGGTGTGAGGTAATACTTGATTTGCTTTTGGCACTAAATAAACATCTTTACAAATATTGTAAAAAGGGCTATCCGTAGTCAGCATTATTCCCTCCTGTTTCAATTTGCCACATTCCCGAATCCTTGCGATCTGCCAGTCAAGTCTCTTATTCTCCAACACTTGTTTTTGTATATTTATCTGTGTATCAGCAGCAGATTTACATTGATTCTGTAAGCCACGATCTAATGGAATACTAAAACTTGCAGAAATTCCAAAATTTAACGCATAACTGTCTTTATTTGTTCCTGAATAGTTTTTTTGATTGAAAAGTACATTCCCAGGGTTGTCAGGTACACCATCATCATTCGCATCGGTTGGATCATAAAAAGGTGTCTCATAATAATCCCGATAAGGTTTTTGGTAGTTTGCTCCAAATGTAGTGAATGGGCTTATGGTTAATGTCGGGCCTTGACATACAATATTTCCACCATATTGATTAGTTGTCATATTGCCCGTTAACGATTGGATTGCCATATTCGTGACGCTTCCGTTGTTTGATTGACTTACTGCATTAGCTAACACCTGTGTTGGTGATAACAGAATTATTGAGAGAACACTGAGGTACTTGTGACCACAGATTGAGACTCTATATTTCTTTGGATCACAGTGACGTTTGAAACCCCTCCAGGCGCACGATAGGTTTCCGTAAACTGAAATGCGTTTCCAGAATTTGGATTTGTTAGGCTGAACACTGGTTTGTTTCCGTTTGATAGATCTAATCCTGTCCATGTATAGCTTTGACCATTTACTGTCCCATTAACATCCGTTGTATTTGGAGCGACTGATCCATTGGTTGTGACTCCCAATCCAGTAACAGTGTACTCATAAGAATCACCGTGATAATCTGTAGAAGTAATAGTCTCACTGATTGAGGTCGTTGTATTTGTGGTGCTACTAAGTGTCCCCGTTGTGAAATTTGGTACAACAGGCTGTGATTTAACAGGTATGGCATACAACAAAAGCAGCAATAAGAGCTTTTTCATAAATCATCTTATAGTTAGCTCCGTTACAAACTGTCCTGTAACTGTTGAACCCGCCCCACCTTCATTGATTCCAGTGATTGCATGAGCAGATGTAGGTGTTCCACCTGACCCTGTACCAGAACCAGCAACAGTTGAAATTACACTACCAAAGTTAGGGACTGTTCCAGCAGTAATGGTGCTGTTGCTACTTGGAATTGTGTCGGCTGCTGTAAATGATTCCGATAATGACCACGTTGTAGCACAGGCAGATGGTGTGGCCCCACAACCATTTATGGAATAATTACCAGCACTAAGAGTTACTGCGTTGTTGCTTACAGATAAACCCCCTAATTGATCGTCAGTATTACTCGTTCCAATATTCTGTCCTTGAGCAGAATAAGATGCTCCCATTCGTGTTGCCTGTGTCATAGCAGCGTCAACTTTTACACTTACACTTGTAGTAAATTTTGAAGTTATATCAGCATAAGCTGGTGCTGATACTAAGAATAGAAATGGGATTAGTTTTTTCATTTTTTTGTAGGATCAACTTTGATAACGTCAGGTTTTGTTGTGACGATCTCTAATGGCTGTTTTATTATGATAGTTTGAGTACCGCCACCAGAGTTACCGACAACACCGTTTTCACCTTCTTCTTTCTTTTTCTTCTTTGCTCCCTGCGCTGCATTAACGCTTATCCCTAGACCACCAAGAATATTACCTAGTAAACCAGCAGCAAAAGTACTATCGACTCTAGGTTGGTCTGGTATGTCTATACCGAACAATTTATTTGGTAATTTTATATATCCAAGTGATAAGACTAATAGACACCAAGTCAATATAAATGCTTGTGCAACTGTAGAAACTAAAAACGTAATTTTTTCCTGATAATCAGGCTTATCATCTTCTAATTCCTTTGTTTCTTTCGGTTTCTCTGCCATAACTGGGGTTTATTAGTCATACTATACATAAATATAGCTTAAATCAATGCCAGAGGTACACGCAGCACTGATTGGGGCAGCAGCCACCGCCTTCCTCATGGTTTTATCAAACATAAGCAACAGAAGAGAAAGAGATATTAGAGAAATTTTTAACCGAATCAATCAGCTGGAGAAAGCCGTAAGTCGTATTGAGGGGCAGAATCGCTAATCTTTGGTATGTTTGGGAAAGAACACATTCTTTTATGTCTAAATTTTTAATCAACCTGTTTATCAAGTTCGGTAAGTCGCAGAGTCTACGCAAAGCGTGTTTGTCCATCTTACAAGACTTAGCAGCCAAGTCAGATAATGACGTAGACGATGCCATCGTCAAGATGCTGGAAGAAAAACTCTTCCCAGTAAAATGAAAAAAAGAAAATTTCTAAACATCGAGATAGAAGATGCTCCATTGGAGCTGGAGCTATCGGTGGAACAGAGATGCCGTGACATCTTGGCCTCTGATGACATCTACAGCGTCAAAAGGTACTGCACTCATTTGGTGAGGCATCAAATGAAACAGGATGTATTTCTTGCATCCTTACTTGGCCGTCTTGTAGAGCTTGAGGCTGCTAATGCTGCACATCAGGTAAGAAAAGGTAAAAAAGGATTTATGAAACGCTTTCTTCGTATTCCTTAAGTTCTTCTGGTTTAAAATTTTTTACCAGTAATTTTGGTATTTTATCAATCTCATAATTATATTTAAGGATTGCTGTTTTTATATGTTCTGTAACCCAAGTGCCGCTGTTGGCAGCTAATTCTGCTTTATTTCTTGAGTTAATATTTATCCTATGTTCTATTCCCTTCAGTTGTATATCAAGTAAATTTTTTTGTAGGTTTTTTATTCTTATCTCCTTCAGTTTTCTAAGTTTTAAAGAATCACTCATTTTCCAGTTCCGCTATCCTTTTATTTATAGCATCATATCTTACACAATATTCCTTAAGATCTAACCGTTCAAACCAGAATTTTTTCTGTAATTCTGCAAGCTGGTTATAATAATTTTTTATTAGGTCTTTATTTTTCATGTAATTCATATCTGGTAATCAATGCCTCTACAACATCTTCGGGCAGTACTTGTTTTAATAATGGATCAGACCAACCTTTAGGAGGTAACTGTATTACCTGACCAAACATATCTTCATCTTTACGTTGCCATGTGACCTCCCACAAAATAGCACCACCAAGCATGATTTCATTATTTGGTTTTGCAGAGACTTTCATTTTTTGCTCCATAATTTTATGAGAAGTTCAAGTTCAGCAACTCTTTTTTTTGCTGCTGCGATTTTTTCGGCTGTTGTCATTTTTCAATAGTTTTTCTAATTCTGGATAATAGTAATAATGTAGAATATGAAAAAAAACATCTACCTCATAATTTCTACAATCCGAAGTTAATGGATGTGATCGCAAGATTCTTGGCTGATTAGTGCCACTTGTAGTTATTTGCATAGTTATAAAAAGGGGACTTACATCATAGAGAACACTACAACCCTACGAATGCCCCTATAAATCAGGCTGGGATTGCTTCTGAGCTTCTACTCTTTACAGGTAATGTAAAGTCATTTACTCTTACCTGAATGGATGCTCCAGGGCTGCCATCTCTTTTCTCAAAAGTATTCAAATTACCAGATCCTGTCACGGTAATCTGATTGCCTTTATTTATATACTGCATGACAACATCTCCTCGATTGCCCCATACAGTGCAATCAATTGAAACAGTCACATCTTGTATGTCTGTTAGTAGTCTGAAGTTTGTTACTTTAGTACCTTGAGAAGTTTCCTTCTGTACTGGATCTGAGGCTAGGTTGCCAACGGCTGTAATGCTTAACATAATAATTTAATTAGTCAGGGTTGTTAGTTTTGTTCTGCCAATCCTCAATATCTAATCGGTTGTACCGAATAGTGTTATTAAGGATGACAGTCCATTTCGGGCCACTGGGATGACCCTTGCGAGTTTTGGTTCTCCAAAGTCGCACAGTTTGAGGTTTTACACCAAGCTCTTCAGCCAATTGATCTGAGGTTATAAGTTCATTCATGAATCCTCCTTCTCTAAAATAAGTGTCAGTAATCCATCTCTTTGATCTTCACTAATAGCATTAGTTTCATATCGTTTTGAAATGTTTTTCTTTAACAAACCGAGCTTGTCTTTGTTGCCTGGTTTATTAATAAAGGCTTCACATTCTTTGATGAACTTATCACTTTCAGATCTATCAATTGGTTTATTACTTGAGACAGTTGGTTTACTATCATCAGGTTTCAACCATGCCTTGTCCTTATCGTATAAGGACAGGCCAAATTGATCTCCAAATTGCATCAGCGCACGTTTTCTTGCATCGCTTTCCGCTTCCTTAATTGCTGATTCATGCTTTTCACCGATACTGCCCATGCGACCATGGCCAGCACCTGTTCCTTCTCTGACAATATCATCACCGACAGTAATTCTTACCTTTGCGATATAAGAAACACATTTTGGATCTTCTGCAACAAGGCCAGTTTCTATTGTTTCTGATGACCAACCATCAAAACCGAAGATGCGGTTGGCTTCCTGTATAACGTGCCAGCTTTCAACATAAGCTAACTTCTGACCACCGCCACCTGGTCTGAAGGTGACATTGTCTTTGTTAATTTTTTGGTTAAGCAGTTTTTTCTGCTCTTCATTAAAACTCATTTTTCTAAGGGGGTTGAAAATGCCCATCGGGGCAGGGATAAAGATTGAACTCCTGTTTGACACCAGCTTGGCCAATCATCAAGCAGGCGACATTCGGCAATCTTATCTAAAGCTTCTCTAGACAGTTTTTGCCCTTCTTGCAACGCATCATCATCAAGCTCCCATAAACCAACATCAAATGGATATTCAGATTGCACTACGAGAAAGATAAATCTCTTTGCTGATGGAATTCCAGATAAATAATGAGCGCATTGAAGATGATACTTAAAATTTGCTACTGCCTTTGCAAAATCTCTGGGGTTTGCTCCTGTTCTACTGGTTTTAAGATCCACAATAGTTTCCTTGTTTAACCAGTCAGGTCGGCACTTGCAGGTCAAGCCAGAGGTGGTATCTTCCCACCAATATGATTTCTCTGCAATACCAAAACTCAACAACTTCTTGGCATGAGGTTCTGCAAAAACCGCATCTCTCATCTTGATGGCATTTGCCATATCAGATTCGGTAACGGCAGTCATGCCCTTTTCTTCAGCTTCCTTTGCCTCTTCCTTACCTTTTTTGGTTGTCCTGGAAGATACTGCAACAAATCTTTTTGCCAATTCATCAGGTTCAAGAACCGCACAATGAGTCAAAGTTCCCAAGAGCATTGCACTTGTCGGTTTATGTTCTGGTCTTTCAGGATTTAGAAAAGAGTTCCAGTAAGCCTTAGGGCCATGAGATACCATTACTTTTTGCATTGATGCTGAGATTGCAGAATCAGCATGGTATTTTTCATTTGAAATTTGAATTGATCCTGTTGTCATGAGTCTGTGTACCTCTTTGTGTGAGGGCCATATTGCATCATTATCCGTGGCCATGTTTTCAAAATCAGTGCCTTGTCCTGTGGCATTGCAACAAGACCTGCCTGTGCTAATCGTTTTAAAAATGGTGATGCGTCAGGTGAATCAATTACAGATGCAAATGTATTGAAGATTTCTTTATCGGTCATGGTTAAAATTGGGTTGCCGAGGTCGGAGCGTTCAGGGGTTGGTCGCTTCTTCCTCGGTTGTTTATGGAAGCGCAGACCAAGATCATATTCACTCATCATCTTTTGGCAAGCTCCTGGCAAGCAGCCTCGACATTATATGTAAAGCAATCTATCTTGGTAGATTGAAGTAGTGAATCTGAAATAGCAAAATATCCAATGCCGAATATGCAGATGTAAAGAAATAAATGTTTCATGGGGTTGGGTTTCAGGGGCTTTCTAATAATAACTAACGGTCAACACTTGTCAACCTTAAAAAGATTGAGTTGCTCAACAGGTATGGGAAGTCTTGACTCATTTCCCCATTGCTCTGCCATGGCAGAGGCGATACCAGTATAAAATTTACTTCTCTCATGGCCTTTTCCACTTCCTAAATACCAGATTCTTTTTGAAATCTTATCTGGAAGTTGCTCTGTCTCTTTGAGAACGTTGTTTGTCTCTTTTAACAAAGGTAAATTTTTCAACCACAGACAAGTCTTTTTATATTCAGTATGACCAAACTGATAAGGATTTATTGTCTGATCTGCCTGTCTTATATGGGAAGAGATCACAGAGACAGGATTTTCAATACATATATGGTCAATTGGTGCATCCATAAGTTTTTGTACAAAATCCAAGGCATCCTCACGCAGTTTTATAGGTTTTTTGCCCTCGGTAAACCATCTCGCACCCGATACAGATAAATGCGTACAGGGGGGATGAAAAACTGCAAGCTGCCAGTCCATGTCTAAATAATCAAGAACATTTCCTTTAATATGATTACCCTTTGATTCTGAATCTAAAATGTCACATGACCAAGCGTCATGTCCTCGAACAGCAAAGGCATCTCTTACAATGCCCGAATATTCGCAACCGACAAGTACTCTCATTCAAGTCCTTCATATAGCTTATCAAGATCACCTTCTCTTTCTATATCTTCTCTGATTCTTTTTTCGTGAAACTCATAAAATGGGTCTTTTAAAAGTTCGTTGTATGTATTATCCTCCCTAAATTCCCAAAAATTTATTTCATCAATATTACAGTTAGTTTTTTTCATTATCTTATTTAATAAGGCATCATGGTCTTTTGCTTTCCATAGTTTTGATTTTACAAGTTTTTTGCCATCAACTTCTTCATTGATAGCTTTCCACAATGCTGCTGTAGCAAATTGTTGATTTTCTCTCTTCCTATCATTTTCGTACAAGTCATGAATGTCTCTTTCATTGCTTGTAAGTTCAATCTGGAAAACTTCAAAAGTTGGTGTCATTTACTTGGCCTCCTTTTTTGCTTCATTATTTTCTTTGCAGAATCTTTTTATGGCTTCTTCCCTTGTAAGACCTTCTGCTTGATATTTTTTTAAAACTTCTTCAATTGCTGAAAAAAAATTTTTAGTTGTTGGGCTGTTTGCAATTTCTTGGCTGTAATCGTGTTCCATTTGTTTTTGTGGGTTGCTATACCCATATTATAAGCATAACTATCAACAACTGTCAACAGACCTATTGCTGTGTTTTATGTACTCCAGAACAAATAATACATCTATTGGCCAATACCAGTGTTTAATGTATCTTGCAACCAATAATACTGTGGTTGGCCTACTGCTGTATTCTTGTCACCATTTGTATTTCCAAGAGCTGTGTTTTATCAACCACTTGTATTTCCAAAAGCAATATTATTGTTACTAGTTGTATATACCAAAACCCTTGCAAACATTAAGATTAAGAATTTATTACCGATAGCTGTGTTCCTGTAACCAATAGTATTTCCTACAGCAGTATTATTAACACCAGTGGTAATTCCTATTGCTGTGTTTTGGTTACTACTCGTAATTCCAACAGCAGTGTTTTAGTAACCATTAGTAATTCCTACAGCAGTATTATATGCACCACTTGTATTTCCTATAGCAATATTATTGTTACCAGTTGTATTTATAAAAACTCTTGCAGCTATTGAGGTTTTACACACACTACCAATTGCTATGTTTTATGTACCATTAGTAATTCCAATAGCTGTGTTCCAACAACCATTCGTATTTTCTATTGCTGTATTATAAAGACCATTGGGATTTCCTATTGCAGTATTATAGTCACCACTTGTAAGACTAGAAACTATTGCAATAACTAGATTTATACAAAATAAACCTACAGCAGTATTATGTGTACCTATAGTATTTCCAATAGCTGTATTTTGGTTACCAGTTGTAATGCCAACAGCTGTGTTATGTGTACTAATGGTATTTCCTACTGTTGTGTTTTAGTACAAGTGGTGACAGTAACATTGCTGTTGGATTGTGAAAACGCAAAAAAAAGACCCCTAAGGGTCATGTATTAAGTTAACTAATTATTTAATTAACTCCTTTAATTTTTTATTTGCCTGGTCTACACAACCAATACCGTCATATTGGTAACGACCTAAAGTTAAATTTTCTTTTAGCATTTCTTGGTAAGGATCAGCGTCTTTAGGTAATTTTTTATAAACACAGATGGTTACTCTTTCCCAATCTGGGTTGCGTTTAGCTCCTTGGTGATGACCGAGGTGATGATGATAAAAAATTTCTTTTGTTTTGCCTGTAATTTGATAATGTCTGTTGTCTTTATCATTGGCTCTAAAAAATACTTCTACAGCATTATTTTGTTTTAATAATGTTTTAATTTTGAATCCATTCATTTGATTAGTGGGGTTGCTATACCTCAATTATAAACATAACTATCAACAATTGTCAACAAGGTTTCATTACTTTTACATCGAATCCCTTTTCTTTCAACTCTTCAATCCTATACTTCTGGATTTCACTTAATCTTCCCTTCTCGCTCTTGACCTCTATAAATTTAACCTCATCTGGTTTCATACAGATCAAATCCGGCAAGCCAGCCTTGTTGCACATAATTAACTTGATTACTGTCCATCCTTCTTTTTCGTGCCTGTCGATCAGCTTCTTCTGATATTGAGCCTCTGTCATTTCTATAATGATTGATCGTGTAGCTTTCCTTTGATTGTACTACCTGATAAACTTTTGGCTCGATTCCCTTCTCTGCAAAAATATAATGTATTTTATTCTTTCTTTCCCTACCAAGAAAACTTGCTCTTTCTCTTCCCTGTAAATAACTAAGTGCAGAATAATCTATTCCCAAAAAAATCAGGTGATCGGCACTACTTAAATTTACACCCTCACGACAACTTTTGACCTGACCGATAAAAACAGAATCGCTTACAGCATTAAATATATCTGGATCATCTGTTGCCCTAGCACCAAAACTTTCTCTGAGCATTTTGCCTTCAGCAATAAAGCAATATAATATGGCAATCCTTCCACTGAAGTTATTTTTTATATATTCAATCTTGCTTTTATCAAAAACTACAGCACCATGATTCTCCGTGATCACATGGCCATTATAAATCTGCCTTAATTTGCTCATAACTTTAGCCCCTGTATCTGCCACGACTGATCTTCTACCTGGTTTACCAATAACACCGTTTTTTAATATCCGATAGGCAAGACGATAAGTTCTTCTCGACATCTTCACAAGATGCACTTCCTCCTCAACCTCCTGAGTAAAACCAGCTTCTTTCTGAGTCATCTGCACAGTATAAGGTTCAATATCTTTTAAAATTCTGCTTTGCCTGGCCTCTGAATAATCTTTGATAACAACACCAGTTCCAACTCTTTTCTCCTTTACATCAACATAATCACTAGCCCACCTGTAAAAGTTCTGATATTTACTCCATAAAAAAGGTGTTAAAGACCATTGATGATAAAGCTGACTAAAACTTTCAGGGCTTGGTGTTCCACTCATCAAAATAATGCTGTTATATCTAAGCTGCAAAATATTCTGATATCGTTGAGATGGTTTTGGAAATGCTCCCACACTATGGGCTTCATCAACAATGATCATGTTCCAGCTTGTACCCTTGAAATTTTTTAACTGTTCAAAGTTAGTTATGGATACTACCCTCTCAAGATTCATCTTTTCAACATCACTTTTTATACTAGGGATTGCTTTTTTCTTAGTAATTACCAACACCTTTTCAAGTGCCATATTTCTGACAACAGATAAGGCAACAAGTGTTTTGCCTGTCCTACATTCACCACTTAAATATGCACATTTCTTGATCTGACAAAGTTTTGTCAACTTTCTGCTTGCTGCTTTTTGATATTCTCTTAATTTAACCATTGACCATACTGTATATGGTGCTATCTTACCCTATAGTTACACATAAACAACCCTAGATATGGAACAAGAACAAACTTTAAAGACAATTAATATTCAACTCTCGCAGGGTCAGATAAAATGGCTTGATGATAACAAGGGATCTGAATCAAGATCCTGTTTACTCAGATTAATAGTTTCTGAAAGAATGGAGCAGGCTGCATAACAATGGACATAAAAGAAGAACTGCTTGGTCTTCCCAAGCACTGGGGTTTTGTTGCCGTTCAAAATAAAAGACCCTATCAGAACGATTGGCAGAATAATCCACTTACACGCTCACAACTGTTCAAAGAAATATCTTCCAAAAAATCTACAGGTATCGGTGTTTGCTGTGGAACTCCTTCAGGTGGCTTACTTTTTCTCGACCATGACGGGCCATCAGCTGCAAAAATATTAGGTGAATGGGGTTTTTCTCTTTCATCATTACCACCATCATGGATGGTCACTTCAGGTCGTGTTGGTAGATTTCAAATCATTTACCAAGTTCCAGAAAAATATTGGTCAAAAATAAAAACACGAAAATTTCAGACAGGTGTAAAAGATGAAGATGGTTCTGTTGAACAGATCGAGTTGCGGTGGAATGGTACGCAATCAATAGTATCTGGTAAACATCCAAAGACTGATGGCTACAGATGGATGGAAAATCGTTCACCAAGAGATTTAGAAATCGCAGAAGCTCCCTTTGCCATAATTGAAAAAATGATGGAGCAAAAGAAAAAAACACCACAGATACAAACATTAAATTCAGATACAGATAAGGCACGTTCACTTCTCCAATCAATAAATCCTAATCGACTAGATGACTACGACACATGGGTCAAAATTGGTATGGCTGCTCATTCAGTCGGTGATAATTCTCTACTCCACGATTGGGAACAGCTATCTCAGAAGAACAGCAAGTATCAATCAGGAGAATGTGAAAAGAAGTGGGCATCATTTAAATCATCTGGGGTTTCACTTGGCACTCTCCAAAAGTTTGCCTCCGAAGATGGTTGGACTCCTCCTCCTAGATCCTTCCCCACTTCAATAAAACCAGCAGAAGAGCCAACTCCAGTTGCTCGTAAATTAGAACAACTTACATCACAGGAACTTATAAACTTATTACGCAATCTAAAACAGGAAATAAGATTCAATACCTTTTCCCATTCAATAGAAATGGATGGCAAAATAATAAAAAATATTGAACTTTTTTACCTGACACTCGCAGAGCTTGGTTATAAAGTTCCAAAAGAAATGGCAATTGATTGCCTTCTTAAGGTAGCCCATGAAAATGAATATGATCCTGTAAAGCTATATTTAGATCATTGCTACAACGAGATAGAACCAGAACTTTATGGCATTGAAAGATTGGCCTCGACATATTTAAGACCACAAGATCAAAAACTGAAAGAACCGACAATATATGATGTGATGCTTAAACTTACTCTTATAAATGCAGTAAGGAGAGTTTTTATTCCAGGTTGCAAACATGACACAGCAACTGTCCTTCAAGGTTCACAAGGCATAAAAAAATCATCATTCTGGCAAACATTGTTCGGGCCTTTCTTCTCAGATGCCCTCGGTGATATTTCTTCAAAGGATGATCTTCTTGTCCTACATCGTTCTTGGGGAATGGAATGGTCAGAAATTGATGGAGTCACAAGTCGCAAACACGCTGGAACAATAAAAGCCTTTCTATCAAGATCAACTGACCTACTCAGAGTTCCATATGGTAAAGCAGTTGAAGAATGGCCAAGAAGAGGAATAATAGTTGGATCAACTAATAAAGAATCTGGATTATTAATAGATGACACAGGTAACAGAAGATTTATGATTTGTCCCTGTACTTCAAAATCTATTGATCTTGATTCACTTCAACTTGAACGTGATGCTCTGTGGTCAGCTGGAGTTCATCTTTTTAAAAATAATGAACCGCATTATCTCTCTTATGAACAGGAAAACCAGATTGAAAAAGAAAACCTTTCTTATATGGTCGATTCTCCCTGGCTTTCTGTTATAACCAACTACCTGAACGATCCAGCTAATGCAATGAAGGATATAACAATAGAACTTCTTTTAGCCGAAGCGATAGAGAAACCAATCGAAAGACAGACGAAATCTGACACAATGACTGTCTCATCAATTCTCAAATCCTTACATTATGAACGTAAAAGAAAACGTGTGGCGGGAACACCTAAATGGGTGTGGTTCTCACCTGTTCTCACCCCTGTTCTCACTACTGGGAACGGTTAAAATCCTTGCTATCACTATCTTATATATATATGTTCTCTATGTTCTCTATGTTTTATATATAAATATAATAATAGGTAATATATAGGTAAATATAGGGTTAGGTAAGTTTGTAGCATTTCTGGGAACACTTGGGAACGTGGGAACACCTTGCAGTCTTAAATGAGTCTCAAATTACACAAATATTCATATTCTCGCTTTTCCGTGTAACATCTATGTAATGGCTAAAAAAGGCACAAAAATAGAAACACTGATCAGGTCACGAGAACTTGGCAAGATTATTGCCAAAGGTGGCCGTAGATCCGACTGTATAGAATATGCCTCTAAAAAATGGGGGGTTGGTTATAAATCTGTAGATAAATATTTAGAGATCGTCAGAGCCGAAATGAAAGCGGATTGGGATATGGAAAGACCTGAAATGGTGGCGAATCTTTTAGCGCAGGCTGCAACGCTACAAATGGAAGCAAGAGAAAAAGGGCATTTGCATATTGCTCTTGGTGCAATCAACACAGCAGCTAAACTTGCACAGATTATTTCGTGAGCATTCTAGATACAGTTCAACCTGGAAAAGTTTTATATCAAATTGGTGCTTATGATTTACCAACAGCAAGTGAAGCAATAGAGCGCATTAATCAGGATTTACTTCCGCATCAATCAAAGTTTTGTGATGATCTCGATCATAGAAAATTAGCTCTTGTCTGTGGATTCGGTGCTGGTAAAACAGTCGGTTTAGTTGCAAAAGCAACGATACTTGCAGCAATGAATATTGGTCATGTATCAGCACTCTTTGAGCCAACTCATGCGATGCTGGTCGATATTCTTGTGAGAACTATGAATGAACTGTTAGACCAATGGCAGATTCCTTTTTCTTATAGAGCATCTCCTTTGCCATCCTTTACTTTGGAATTTAAAGAAGGTACTCACACAATCTTGTTGAGAACCATGCTTACTTATCAACGATTACGAGGCCAGAACCTCTGTGCAATTGGATTTGATGAGGCAGATACTGTGCCAAAACGAGAGGCAGAAAATGCTATGAATATGGCACTTGCAAGACTCAGATCTGGAAATGTTCAACAGTTCTACGCAACAACAACTCCTGAAGGTCATGGCTGGGCATTTGAAACTTTTGAAAAAAATAAAAAGTCCGACACAGGATTGATCCAGGCAAAGACTGCTGATAATCCTCACTTGCCCGATACATTTATTCCATCTTTGTATGAGAATTATCCACCGCAGTTAATAAAGGCTTATCTTTTGGGACAGTGGGTCAACCTCACAAGCGGTCAGGTTTATAACAGGTTCTCCAGGGAGCATCATGTCATCAATAAAATACCGTTTGATATCAAGATGGAGACTTTACTTTGCGGTATAGATTTCAACGTAATGAACTGCAACTGCGTCATCGGAGTGAGAGATGGTGACAAGCTGGTGATTATTGATGAAATATCCAAACAAAAAGATACAGATGCGTTGGCACAGGAGATACTTAGACGTTATCCTTCAAACAGAATATTAGTTTACCCTGACGCTAGTGGTTCAGCACGTTCAACGATTAACGCATCAAAAACAGATCTCGCAATACTCCAAGGTTACGGCTTCGGTTCAATGGCTCTCAAGAGCAACCCCTTTATCAAAGATAGAGTTGCAACCGTCAATGCGTTATTACAAAACGGCAAAGGGGAAAGACGTTTGGCGATTCATGCCAGTTGCACTCGTTTGATTGAGTGCCTCGAATTGCAGAGCTACGATGAAAAGACAGGCGATCCAGATAAACAGAATGGATATGACCATATGAATGATGCCTTGGGGTATTTAATTTATCGTGAATTTAATTTGCTTTATGGTAGGGCAGGCAAGCGAACAGGGATTAGAATATATTAAAAGTAATGGTACTATGAGGAAAAACCGTGTATAGCTCTCTGAATATTTACAATCAGCCTGTAACACTAGCTCCTACAACGGTTGCAAGTCCTAATGCTGCCTATCAGAGAATGGCAAATTTCTGGGGTCTGGTTGAAGATTTGAAAGAGGGAACATATAAGATTAGAAGTGAACATAGAAAATATTTAAATCAAGAGCCAAGAGAAACTGATGATGCTTATGATACAAGGCTTGCAAGGTCAACAGTAGTGCCATATCTGCAACGTATCGAAAAGATGTTGTCAGGTATGTTGGTAAGAAAACCAATCAGACTTGATGATGTTTCAGATCTTGTTCGTGAGCAGTTATTTGATGTTGACCTTGAGGGTAATGATCTTAATGTTTGGTTATATCAAACAGCTAGGGTTGCGATTTCTTTTGGTCATGTCGGTGTTTTAGTTGACGCACCGAAAGATGGAGAAAAGGCAAGACCATATTGGGTTACTTATGCTCCAAAAGATATTCTTGGTTGGAGGACAGAGATTATTGACGGTGTAAGAAAATTGACTCAACTGCGATTAATGGAACAGGTTGTTGAATCTGATGGTAAATATGGAGAAAAGATTGTAAAACAGATCAGAGTATTAGAGCCTGGGCGATATGAAATCCATAGGAAAAACAATAAAGGTGAATATAAATTACATGATGAAGGAGAGATGAGCATAAAGGATAAGATTCCTTTTTCTGTTGCATATTCAAACAGAGTGGGAATGTATGAAAGTCGCAGTCCTTTATATGACATAGCAGAACTAAACCTAAAGCATTACCAGATACAGAGTGACCTTGATAATATTCTGCATATCAGTTCTGTTCCATTACTTGCAGTTTTTGGTTATCCAAACGCAGATGAGATAACAACAGGGCCGAATGAAGCATTATCATTACCACCTGAATCGAGGATGGAATATGTCAGCCCATCGGGTGACAGTTATGACAGCCAGTTTACAAGATTGAAAGATATCGCAGAACAGATTAATACATTGTCATTAGCTGCGGTACTTGGGCAGAAGTTGGTGGGTGAGTCAGCCGAGGCCAAAAGAATTGATAGATCACAGAACGACAGCACGATGATGGTCATTGCTCAACAGATGCAAGATCTGATTGATAACTGTCTTAAGTTTCATAGCGAATATCTTAATGAGCCTAATGCTGGCAGCAGTTTTGTAAATAGAGATTTTGTAACAGCAAGATTAGAACCACAGGAAATTCAATCATTACTTGCATTATTTACTGCTGGTACTATCAGCCAAGAAACATTGCTCACACAACTTAGCAGTGGTGAGATTCTCGGTGATGATTTTTCAGTAGAGGAAGAAGTTGAGGCAACACAAGCTGGTGGGCTGATTGAAATGGAAGCCTCAACCCAAACAGATGAATCATAATAAATGGCAGTTCCAGAAGCTTTTTATCGTGAAGCGATTGATTTGAACAGATACAGCAATAAGGTTCAGTTTCAAATTGCTAGTCAATTCAATGAGGTAATTTTAGATGTATTACGAAAGATAAGAGATCTTGAGGGCAACAGCCCAACTACAACTGCAAGACTGCGATCAATATTGGCACAAATGGTTGATAGTTTAAAAGGTTGGGAAAATGAAAGCGCAGTTTATATGATTGATGAATTGCAAAACTTAGCAGAATTTCAAGTTGGTTTTGTTAAGGATCAATTGCAAAGAGTTTTACCAAAAGGAGAGTTTCAGGTAAACACAGTTGCTGTTTCTCCTGACTTTGCAAAATCTATTGTCACAAAAGATCCGACTGCTATGACCATAAGATTAAGAGATAAAGATGGTGTGTTTAGATCTGCTCAGTTTGCATTGACTGCAAAAAGAGGATCGGAAATATCATTACCAAATGGCAAAAATGTAAAAAAATCATTTAGAGGTATTGCTGAAGATTCTGCTTCAAGACTTTCAAAAGCAATCAGACTTGGTGTTTTGGAAGGTGAATCTTTACCAAAGATTGTAAGAAGGTTAAAAGGGCCAAACCTTAGATTTAATGCCAAACCACAAAATGCAATCGCATTGAACTCTGCTTTAAAAAATTCAGAGGGGATGCTTTTATCAAATAAACAAATACAAACTGTTGTAAGAACAACTGTAAACCAGGTACAAAATGCAGCAAGTCAGGCGGTATATGCAGCAAACAAAGATATCACTGGAAGGTATCAATATGTGGCAACGCTTGATGCAAGGACAAGTTCTATCTGTCAAAGGTTAGATGGTCAATTGTTTAGATATGATCAAGGGCCTGTTCCTCCACAACATTTCAACTGCCGATCAACTACTGTTCCTGTTATTGATGATGATGATTTGGCAAGGGCTTTTCCTAATACAAGACCAAGTGCAACAGGTCGTGTTCCTCAAAACACAAACTATGCAAACTGGTTGAAAGATAATCCTGATGTACAGGACAAGGTATTGGGGAAAAAGAAAAGATATTTCAATTATTTGATGAGTCCTAAAAGAGGTACAAAACAACTAAACGCCACAAATGCCTTAAAAAAAATTATCCGTGAAGATGGAACAGAGCTAACATTGAAGGAACTAGCTGCAAAATACAAAGATGCCAATTAAAAAAGGAAAGTCACAAAAGACAATCACTGGCAATATCAGAATGTTGATGAAAGAAGGCAAGTCAAGATCACAAGCTGTGGCGATAGCTTTATCAACTGCTAAAAAACGCAAAAAGAAGTAATTACAATAGGTACATAAAACACTGCTGTTGGTTTTGTTGCGAGAAACTAAAATACCGCAGTAGGAAATACGATAAGTACATAAAACACTGCTGTTGGTTTAATTTATATAAAGCTAGTTATTGCAATGGTTTTTACTCTTACAAGTGGTTACTATAATATTGCTATTGGTAATTACTATTGGTATATATAACACAGCTATTGGAAATACCAAAGGTTACTAAAACACAGCAGTAGGAAATACAAGCGGTACTAATAATACAGCAGTTGGTTAAATTGCATGAAACTAAAACACAGCAGTTGGTTGTTTTACACAAAAGGTAGTTATTGCAAGACTTTTAACTACCACAAGTGGTGAGCATAATATTGCTATTGGTAAATACCATTGGTAACGATAATACTGCTGTTGGCTAAAAGCTTTGTTTTAAAAACAGCTAAGAACCGCAAAAGGAAGTAATATAAAGACAGCTACTTTTATTGTCATGCCTTCACACTACGGATCAATGAAGCCAAAGGGTAAAAAGAAAAAAAAGAAGGGAGGTAAAAAATAATGGGATATACATTTAAAGTCCAGACTTATGATGAGTCAAAACCAAAGGTTGAAAACTGTGAAGTGAAACCTAAAACTACTAAGAAAAAATCCAAAAAGTGACTAAAAAAAGAAGGCGAGTTCCAAAAGACAAAAAGACAGGTGTTCCTAAAAAATATCTGTCTGGAGCAAAGAATAAGAGAGCGAAAGCTGCTGAGATCAAGAGAACTGCCGAAGCCTACAGAAAAGGAGAGTTTATTGATATAAAGGCTGTATCTAAATCACGCACCAAACAAAATGTCACAGGCAAAAAGAAGAAAACCACTAAGCGAAAGCGTAAAAGCTAGTCTTAAGAAAAAGGCAGAAGGCACTCGCTTTTTTTATGGTGAACTTGCAGAAGTTTATCGTAAGGGACAAGGTGCATATCTTTCTGCTGGATCTCGTAATGTGCCGATGGGTGCGTGGGCAATGGGCAGGGTAAATAGTTATATGACAGGTAAAGGTGGAGCAAGAACAGCAGACGCTAAAATTTATTCAAAATATCAAAAGAAAAGATAATGGCTCCACTAACAAAAAAACAAAAAGAAACCTTGAAAGCTCATTCAGTGCATCATACTAAAAGGCACATGAATTACATGGTTAGAAAAATGCGTGAGGGCATGAGTTTTGCGAGGGCGCATAGAATGGCACAGGAGAAGATAGGCAAATGACATTAAGTAAAAAAGAAAAGATAGAACGTAAGCTGAAAAAGTATGGCTTAACAGAAGTTAACAAAGCAAAACCAACTCCAGGCCATCCAACAAAATCTCATGTTGTGCTTGCAAAAAAGGGTGATGAGGTTAAATTAATCAGGTTTGGACAGCAGGGAGTCAAAGGTGCTGGCAAGAATCCAAGAACAAAAGCAGAAAAACAGAGAAGAGCTAGTTATTACGCAAGACATAATGCCCAGAACCCAAATCCAACGATATTTTCCCCGTTATTTTGGTCACATAAGGTCAAATGGTAATTTTCACGATAATATTATAAATAAATATTACGATTTTTTATGTCAGACGAACCAATCAAGCCAAATCCTTCACAGACAGAAGTTGATGCTTTGAAAGCAGAAGTTGAATCAATGAGAAAGAAAAATGCTGAATTATTAGATGATTATAAAAAAGCAAAAGAAACAGCAAAAGCTGTACCCCAGGATGTTGATGTAAATGCCTTGATTGCATATAAACAGAAAAAAGAACAGGAAGAACTTGAAGCACAGGGTAAATATGAAGAGGCAAGAGAAAAACTTGCAACTCAATATCGAGAGCAAGAGGCAGCCAAAAACAAAAGGATTCAAGAGCTTGAGCAAAGACAAAGAGAGCTTGAAGTGGAAGCCCCTGCTGTCAGTGCATTAGCTGATGTAGTACATGACCCACAATATGTCTTGTCAAGAATAAACAGAGATCAACTTGCAAGAGAAGCTGATGGCACTGTTGTGATTGTTGATGGTTATAACAGAACACCTGTGAAAGATTGGGCGCAACAGAAAATGCCTCAGTGGGTACAGAAAAACCCAAGACCACAGGGCGGAGGTGCTACAACAACCAAAGTAACTGCTGATGTAATTACAGGGGAGGCCAACCCATTTGCCAGAGAATCTTTCAACCTAACAGAACAGGCAAGATTATATAGAACAGACATAAATAAATATAATATGTTAAAAAACGCAGTTTCTAGTTAATATAGAGTCAACGTGGTTGTGCCATGTCAGAGGTTGTGCCTCGAAGTGAACATATTACTTAAATTCTCATGGCTACATTGAGGTCGGATTTAATAATACCTGAAGTGTTCACCCCCTACTTAATTGAAGAGACAACTCAAAGAGATGCCTTCCTACAGAGTGGGGTAGTAACACCTTTGGCAGAATTAAATCTTTCAGCAGAGCGTGGAGGAGATTTCGTTAAGATCCCTCGTCTAGATTGGGGGCTTATGTTGGTAACAGCATAATGAAACAAGGTGAATTGCTGGGAGTCCACCATTAAAGGATAATCAGCAGCCAAGCCAGCCTACAAGCTGGAAGGTTCAGAGACTAGAAGCCGACAGGAAACTGAGTAATGCTTCCACGAGTGCCTTGCAACCCTCTGGGTTGAAGATATAGTCCGACCTACATCAATGGAAAAGATGTAGAACCGAAAGATAAAGAGCTTTCGGGATAACAAAGTGTTCTACAAAGCAAACCTATCTGGAGACTTTGAAGTTCTCACAGATTCATTATCATTAACACCTGGCAAGATCACAGCTGACAATCAGATTGCAGCCGTGCTACACCGTGGACGAGCATTTTCTTCTCGTGATTTAGCAGCACTTGCAGTTGGTGGTGGCCCAGATCCAATGGCTGCTATCGCTCAGAAGATGGCTGCTTATGTTAACAACCAGAAACAGAAAGATTTATTCTCCTGTCTAACTGGTGCATTTGGTTCTATCAATGCAAACGACAGCAACTCTGCTTTGTTTGATTTAACGATTGATTCAGAATCAGGTGATACTCCAACAACATTAAGTCCTCGTCATATTGCGAAGGCAAAATCCTTACTTGGAGATCAAGGATCAAAACTAACAACAGTTGCGATGCACTCCAACGTTTATGGAGACTTGTTAGAGCGAAATATGATTGATCGCATCTACGACAACACAGGCGCACCTGACACAGGAGCGACAGGTGGTAGTACTGTCAGAGCATTTGATGGCCCTAATGTTGTTGAAACATTTGGAGGTCTTAGAATTATTGTTTCGGATGATGTTCCAACAACAGGTTCTGGTGCTTCTACGGAATTCAGTACGTTCTTTTTTACAGAAGGAGCAGTTGTAACAGGAGAGCAGGCTCCAATCAGAACACAAACAGATAGAGACATCCTTGCTTTAGAAGAAGCAATGGCTGTGGATCTCCACTACATCTATCATCCTGTAGGTCTTAAATACGCTGTTTCAACAGTAAACCCAACAAGAACTGTGTTGGAAACTGTTGCTTCATGGTCGAAAGTTTATGAGACTAAGAATATAGGAATCGTCAGGGCGACCAACGTATCCAATATGGATTAACCGAAAACCCTTGCTATAACTAGGATTTTAAATCATGGCTTCTATTTTTGAAATTGGTGCTGGTAGTTTAATTGGCCCAACAGACGGTGGTACTGTAACTCAGGCTACTAACAAATCAACAGGTGTAACTCTCAACACTGAGAGTGGACAGATAACAATGAACAACGCTGCATTAGCTGATGCTGCTGAAGTATCTTTCACAGTTACAAACAGCAAAGTCGCTGCAACAGATGTTGTCGTTGCTTGTCATGGTTCTGCTGGAACTGCTGGTGCTTATATCGTAAGTGCTAACGGAATTGCGGCTGGATCATTCAAGATCACAGTTTCTAACGTATCAGGTGGATCTTTAAGTGAAGCTATCGTTATTAATTATGTTGCTCTGAAGGGAGCATCTAGCTAAATGGGAATGTTCGCTTTCAGGCGAATGAGAGTGAGGAATGAGGCTGCTCAAAAGGCAGCTTCATTGACTCCCACTCTTGAAAAGCCAAAACCAAAACCAAAGCCCAAAAAGGTAAAACTCAATGGCGATAACTCTTGATGCTACTGTTGGTGGTGCTAACGCAAACACTTATATAACTCTTGCTGATGCAAACTCTTTTATTGAGGGGCTAGTTCTAAGTGATGACACCGCAGCTTGGGATAACTCATCTACTGACAACAAAAACCGCGCGCTTTTTACAGCAGCCCAGAGAATAGATAGAGAAAAGTTTTTAGGGGCTAGGGTAGATGATACCCAGGCACTAGAATGGCCTAGATCGGGAGTTCGCAAGCCAGATACTTATACCAACCTTTATGGATTATCTTTTCCAAACAGATTAGTTGCTGATTACTATACGGATACTGAGATCCCAGATCGAGTAAAAAATGCACAGGTTATTTTAGCTGTATATCTTAACAACAACAGGAACGGGTTAGAGTTGAGTGGTCTGGAAGATTTTGCAACAGTTAGTATCGGTAATATAAATGCAACCCCTAGATTCTATGGGGCAGTTGGTATTGATCGAATCCCACCTATAGTTGATCATTACCTAATGGGTATTAGAATAGGTGGAAGAGCAAACTTATCAATCAAGAGGTCTTAAAGTGAACTACGGCTACCAATACCCAGCAGGGATAATCATTACAGATACAAATGCCCATACTGGCAGATTCGGTAAGGTGCATTGTCTGACAGATGCTGAAGCTACTTTTGTTGCCGAGAACTTAACAGAAAATGGTTCTTCGACTATCAACGGCATCACAATGAAGGCATCATCTGAAGTTGAAGGTGTAATCACAAGTATCACTCTTGCAAGTGGTCAGGTCATAGCTTATTCATTATGAGTCTTGCCAACGCACTGAAAAAGGCAGCATCAAAGACTCTGAGCAAACTTGGAGGTGATGTAACTATCAGACAGGTAACGGCTGGCAGTTATAACACAACCACTGGAGCTATTACAGAATCCACATCTGATACCACCGTCAAAGGGGCGTTAACAAATGTAAACAGATCTGAGGTAAATGATCTGATTGAATCCCAGGACAAGAGACTGACAATATCAGCAGGGGATTTGACCTTTGTACCAACTACGAAAGATAGAGTTGTTATAAGCAGTGTTGAGTTTAAAATTATTCAAGTTGTGACAAATGAACAAAATAATACAGCAATAAGTTTTGATCTTATCTTGAGGTAACTATGGCAAGAGAAATAAATTTAACTGACATCGGTGATCATTTTGGTGAGAAGGTTCAAAAGACTGTCCGTAAAGCAACTTTCAAAGCAGAAAAAGACATAAAAGAATTTACACCAGTTGATACTAATAATTTAAGAAGTTCATTCCAAAGCGAAGTCAAGCCTTATATCGGTGAAGTCTTTACAAATGTAGAATATGCAGAGCCTGTTGCTTATGGAACTAACCTCCCTCCAAGCTGGGGTGGTCAATACAGAACAAGACAGCAGACAATTAAAGGTTATCCAGAACTTATTGCAAAGCAACTGGAACAATTTATTGCAGATGAATTTAGGAGTTCATAATGGCAGCAATTGATTTGAACACTGTAAGATCAACGATTGAAGGAAGGCTTGCAACAGAACTTGCATCAAGTCCAGCTATTCCTGTTGTATTTAATAATATGGCATTTGATTCCACTACAGAAGATACTTTTGTTCAATGCCAGACAAGTTTTGGCTCTGGTAGTTATTTAACAATGGGTGGATCTGCTAATTCTACAAATAGTGTTGTTGGACTAATACTTTTAAATATATTTACAGAAGAAGGTATTGGGGCAGGGTCAAACCTTACGATTGGCAAAAGGTTGCGTGACCTCTACAATAATATTACAGTTTCAAATGTTATTTTTGATTCACCAATCGGGCCTGAAGTATTAACATCAAGTCCCGAAGGTAAGTTTCAAACACAAATTAGGATAACTTTTGAAATATATGAGGATCTTTAATCATGCCAAAACTTGAAATCACAGAAGAAATGCTTGACGCTATTGAAGCTGTCAAAGGTGTAAGAGATTCTAGAATGTGGGATCCTAATTGTAAAAGATATATGGAGAATCAAGAAAATTCAAAAAAAGATGTAAAAAAGACTGAAAAGAGTTAATATATTTATAAATCTTTCTTTTTTTTGTTATGGCTGCTGTAAAAGGTGATGTCGGTAAAATAATGTTCCATAACGCTGCTGGAACAGAAGCTGATATATCAGGTCTTAGAAATTGGTCTTTATCAATTACTAAGGACACTCAAGAAACCACAGTTCAGGGTGATACTTCAAAAACTTTTGTTGGTGGCCTTATCTCTGGTGAAGGTTCAGCAACTCTCATTTATGACAATGCTGGTAACTCTGATTACTTGGCATTCGTTGAAGATATTTTAACAACTGGTGATGCTGGTGATGCGTTGTTTGAGTTGTTTCCAGATAGTTCAGCAAGTGCTAAAAAATTTGGTTTTTCTGGAATAATTACAGGTGCTGAATATGGAGCAACAATTGGTGAGATCCAAGAAATAAGCATTTCTTTCCAGACAACAGGTGCAATCACTTCAGATATATAGTAAATTTTAAATAACTAACCCCACATAAACATGGCAACAAAAAGAACCGTTGATCTCATCACTGAGGCTTTCAGTGATGTAATGACCGCAAGAAGAAAATATGAACTAAAAAAACCTAATGGTGATTTATTAAAAGAAATATATTTTCCACCTTTAACAAGATTTGATAGAAAAAAAGCTCAAGTTGCTGCTGGTACAGATGATGCTTTGACAATATCTACAAGACTTCTTTGTCAAATCGCAGAAAATGAAGATGGATCTAAAGCGTTTGCTTCTGCTGATGCGGAAAATCTACAGAGATTTTTACCAGAAAGTGTATTGAATGAACTTGAGCTATTTATGATGGATATACAAGTTGATTTAGATACAGCAAAAAACGAATCAGGCGAGATAACTGGTTAAACTTCGAGTTTTTTCTCGCATCAGAATTAGGAAAATCTGTTGAAGAATTAAGGAAGTCAATGACAGAGGAAGAGCTTGTTCATTGGGCTGCATATTATGAAGTTAAAAATGACAGGGAAAAACAAGAAATGAATCGTCAAAAGAACAAAACAAGGTAATATATAATAAAGGTTATTTGTATTTGTGGCACAATCAACAGTCAGATTAATAGTTGATGCACAAAATGCAATCAGACCACTGCAACGTGTAAATGAACAGACGAAAGCTTTAAGCAGTAGCACAAATAAATTAAAAGGAAGATTGGAAAACAGTGGGAAACAATTTAATAAATTTGGAAATAATGCAAAAAAAGCGAGCGTTGGTGTAGGTGCTCTTACAAAAACTGTTCGTAATCTTGTTGCTGCTTTTGCAGTAATACAGACTGCAAAGTTTGTTTTTTTTAAGACAGCAGAATTAGAAACACAGAGAGCAAGTCTTGAACAATTAACTGGATCACTTGAAAAAACTAATAAAATAATTTCTGACTTACAAGAATTTGGTGCTGTTACTCCTTTCACCAGTAGTGAATTGATAGAACAAACAAAAAGACTTAAAGCTTTCGGTTTTGAAACTGAGGAACTTGTCGACACTACAAAAAGACTTGCAGATGTAGCTGGTGCTACAGGTGCTGACTTAACAGGTATTGCCACAGCCTTTGGACAAATAAGAGCAAAAGGTAAATTACAACAAGAAGAAAATTTACAGTTATTGGAAAGAGGAGTAAATATTACTGACGAACTGAAAAAGATAACCAAGTTGCAAGGTGATGAATTTGAATCTGCAATGCGTAAAGGAGAAATAGGCGCAGATCTTGCGAATCAAGCTTTAATTAATTTAACAAGTCAAGGAGCTATTTTTGCTGGTGGTGCTACAAAACAGGCAGACACTTTAAATGGTAAATTATCAACTTTACAAGATACGATTGACACACTTGCAAGAACCATTGGAACAGAACTTGAAGATGAAATTAAAGCAATATTAGATATCAGTATTGCAGCTGTAAAACAAATATCACAACTCATTGAGAGTATTGGCCTTGTAAGTAAACTTGGCAAAAAAGATATGATTAAAATAGAAACAGAGGCAAGAACTTTTGCAACAGAGGAAGTAAGTAAAGATTTTGGTTTTTTTGAAAGAAGATTTAATAAAGATGCAAGAAAACAGTTTCAAGAAATATTTAATTTAAAGAAAAAAGAACTTGTCACAAATGCACTTACAACAAAAGAATTAACAAAGCAAGAAAAAAAACAAAAAGATATAGAAAAAACTGTTGCGGATTCAAAAAAATTAGCAGGAGAAATTAAAAAAGATACAGAGGGTACAACAGTTGCTTTTACAGAATTAATTCCGATAACAAAAACTTTTAATGATGCTTTAGGTCAATCTGATACTTTTCTAGATTCCATAAATGGAAGTGCTTTCCAATTGTCTGAAGGTATTTTTCAAATCACAAGTGAGGCAGATCAATTAAAAGAAAAATTCAATGAAATCGGGCAAAGTGTAGAGCAGGGAATAGTATCTGGTTTAACTGATGCTGTTATGGGAACAAAAACTCTAGCTGAAGCTGCAACAGGTGTTCTAAACAATTTAAAAAGACAGTTGGTGGAAGTTGCCATGCAACGTGCGGTTTCTGGTATTGGTGACAGTATTGGTGGATTTCTAGGCGGATTATTTGGCGGAAGAAAAAAGAAAACTGCACCTTTTATTACTAATACTTTTCTTGGTGGAGGAGGCAGTAGCTTTTTAGGCTCTGGTCTTTCTAGTATATTTAGAGCTAATGGTGGGCCAGTTTCTGCTGGAAGATCTTATGTTGTAGGAGAACGAGGGCCTGAGTTATTTACTCCAAGATCATCAGGTATGGTTACAGCAAACGATAAAATAGGTGGAGGAACAACAAACATGGTTACAGTAAACGTAGATGCTTCGGGTTCTTCAGTACAGGGTAACAGTGCAGACGCACAGGCTTTAGGCGCAGCGATAGGGGCTGCTGTACAGGCACAACTGATAAAAGAAAAAAGACCTGGAGGTTTGTTAACTAGATAAATGGCAACTTTCCCTTCTATTCAGCCCACTTATGGGATGAGAAAAACAAGCGCACCAAGAATCAGGTCAACAAGACTTGGTGATGGGTATGAGTTCAGAGCATTGTTTGGGCTTCCACTGACTCAAGATCCAAAAATATATGACCTTACTTTCAATGTTTCAGAAACGCAATCTGATGTCATAGAAGGATTTTTGCGAAGTCGCGTAAATGATCAGGCAAGTTTTACCTTTACGCCTCCAGGCGAGGGCTTCACAAAAACAGGTACATATAGTCAAAGTGGAACTACTGTCACCATAACCATTACAAATCATGGTCTTGCAATCGGTGATGTCGTGACCATTGACTACACTTCAACTGCAAGTGGTTCCCCTACAGATGGTGATTTTGCAATAGCCACAACTGCTGATGACAATACATTCACGGTGACGGCAGCTTCCTCTGCAACTGACAGTGGTAATGTATCGGTTACATTATCAGGGGCTGGAAAATTTGTCTGTCAATCATGGACAAAGACCATACCATATAACAACAGAGCAATATTAAACTGCACTTTCAGGGAGGTATTTGAACCGTAAATGGGATTACCTACAGCAGAACTACAGGCATTAACAAACAAATCTGTTATTGAACTTTATACATTGACGTTGGTATCTGCATTACATGGATCAACCGATGTGACAAGGTTTCATTCGGGAGTTGGTATGAACAGTAACGCTTCTATAATTTGGCAAGGTAATACTTATGATAAATTTCCAATACAAGCTGAAGGTTTTGAATATTCTGGCCGTGGGTCGCTTCCGAGACCGACCATAACAGTTTCAAATGTACTTGGAACTATTACAGCATTGATGGCAACAGTAAATGCCACAACACCATTCAACGACCTACAGGGAGCAAAATTTGTACGCATACGCACTCTCAGCCAGTTCTTGGATGCTGCCAACTTTCCATCAAACCAAAATCCTTTCGGCACACCAGACAGCACGGCTGAACTGCCACAGGAAATTTATTTCATAAATAGAAAAATTGTAGAAAATAGAGATATTGTACAGTTTGAACTCGTATCAGCACTTGATCTTCAGGGAGTTCGTGCGCCAAAACGTCAGGTCACAAGAAAAGATTTCCCAGGTGTTGGTACTTTTGTAAACGCATGACTTGGAAAACTGATGCTGCAAAACACGCTGAAGAATGTATGCCAAAGGAATCCTGTGGGTTGCTTGCAGTTATAAAAGGAAAGGAAACATATTGGCCTTGTAAAAATATTGCAGAATCTGGATTTGAATATTTTATTATCGACCCTGACGATTGGGCAGAATGTGAAGATACAGGAGAAATAATCGGGATTGTTCATTCTCATCCTTATGAGCCACCACAACCATCTGATAATGACAAAGCAAGTTGTGAGTACTTAGATTTACCTTCTCATATCTATAGCGTAAGAATGAAAGAATGGTGTTCTTTTGAACCTAGTGGCTGGAAAGCACCTTCACTTATCGGTAGAAGTTTTATCTGGGGTGTACATGATTGCTGGTCAATCGTCACGGATTGGTTTAAAGAAACAAAAAACATCGATATTCCATATTGGAAAAGACCAAAAAAAATAAAAGATTTTATCAACAATCCAGAATTTGAATATGCATTACCAAAATTAAAATTTATAAAACAAGATACTAAAGATAATATACAAGTTGGTGATGTTTTATTGTTTCAATCAACTTCAGGTAACTTAGATCATGTTGCAGTTTATATTGGTGATAATATGATTTTGAATCATAATATAAGAAGATTAAGTTGCCGAGAGCCTTTTGATTTAGGTTATCAGCAAGCACTTAGAGAGGTTTACAGGTATGCAGCTTAAAACGATAAAAGTATATGGAAGATTAAGAAAATTTCTTGGTTCATCCTATTTTGAGGCAGCCGTATCAAGTCCAGCAGAGGCGATTCGTTTTTTGATGTGTAACTTTCCAGAAGTCGAGGCACACATGAGTCAGCAATATTACAAGGTAAAAATGAACAATATGGATGTTTCTCTTGATTTTTTATCCATGAGTGGAAAAGGTGATATTCAGATCATACCCATTGCAACAGGATCAATCCCTGCGATAGCTGCTGTTGTCGGTGGTATTGGTTCTGTTGCCACTGCTGCGGTTGGTGCTGTTTCTGCGGTGGCTGGTGCTGCGATAACAACTGCTGCTGCCGTTGGTGGTGCGGTTGCCACTGTTGCCTCAACTGTTGCTGCTGTTCCAGTGGTTGGCAGTATCGCTACGGCTGTTGTCACGGATTTGGCAATAGGTGGTATAACTTCTTTATTAGCACCGACCCCTGCGCCTTTTGAATCTCCAGGTAATGTTGGTGCTTCAGAAGCAGATGGGGCATTAGATCCACAAATGGCAAACTCATACTCGTTTTCAGGCATCCAGAACGTCAGTGTCAGTGGTGTCAGCGTAGCCATAATATATGGAGAAGTGTTTACTGGTTCAGTGGTGATCAGTTCTGGAGTTGATACGGTACAGGTGGAGGGAACTACATAATGACAATTCCAGCTTTTGATGAGAATACAAGACTTACTGATCCAGCAGTTACAGATGATGTCCTTGCTTCAAAACAGTTTCAGACATTAGTTGAATTGCTTGGAGAAGGTGAGATTGAGGGGTTCCCAAGTGCTGCTGGTCTTACTCAGGGAACAACTGCCTATAACAATGCAGCTTTGAAAGATGTATTTTTAAACGGCACTCAGGTTTTACAATCTTCAGCAAGTAATACAAGTCCAGCAGATACAGATTTTAACTTCCCCAATGTTTCATTTGAACCAAGATTTGGTACTTCCAATCAAACTGCAATACAGGGTATTTCTGAAATAGAAACAGAAAATGCTGTCGGTGTTGCCGTTACAAAAGCAAGTCCTGTATCAAGATCCATAACAAATACATCTGTCAATGCCGTTAGGGTAACTCTTGGCTTTCCATCCCTGCAAAAGTTTGAAGATGATGGTGATATAAATGGTGCGGAGGTTGCCATAAATATTCAAACCATTGAAAATGATGGCACTACAACAACTGTTATAACAGACACTGTAAAAGGAAGAACTGCAAGCACATATTTCAGGGATTATAAAATCAACTTTGCATCTGGTACTTCTTTTCCTGTAACGATCAGAGTGAACAGAACAACGGATGACAGCACAGATACAACCTTACAAAACAGTTCATTATGGTCATCTTTTACAGAAATAATCAATGAACAAAAAGCTTATGCAAATTCGGCTCATGTTGCGATAAGGTTTGATGCTCAGACTTTTCCATCCATCCCAAAACGGATGTACAAGGTCCGTGGAACAAAAATAAAAATCCCTCACAATGGAACGGTTCAATCTGATGGCTCAATCTCATACTCTGGAACTTTCAACGGTACGTTCAAAACAGATAAAGAATGGACAAATGACCCAGCATGGATTCTTTACGACTTATTAACAACATCAAAAGGTTTTGGTGATCAGATAGATACAACACAATTAGATGTTTTCAGTTTTTATTCAGCTTCTGTTTACTGTGCAGAACAGGTTGATGATGGATTTGGAGGAACAGAACCAAGATTCAGTTGTAATGTTGTTATCCAAAACCAGAAACAGGCATACAATCTTATAAATGATTTATGTTCTGTGATGCGTGTGATGCCTTTTTATTCGGCAGGCACAATATCAATTACACAGGACAGACCAACAGATCCAAGTTATTTATTTAACCTGTCAAACGTAACAGAACAGGGGTTTACATATAGTAATTCATCAAAAAATTCAAAAGTAACAGTTGTTAATGTTGCATATTTTAATAATGAAACTCAAGAAATAGATTATGAAACCGTAGAAGATACTGCATTACAGGCAAAATATGGGGTTGTTACAAAGAATTTAAGAGGTTTTGCCACTACATCGAGAGGAATGGCTTCTCGTCTTGGAAAATGGTTTCTCTACACACAATCAAATGAGGCTGAAATTGTAAACTTCACCACTACTCTTGAATCAGGTACTTTGGTAAGACCTGGGGCAGTGATAAATATTGCTGATCCATTAAGGGCGGGTGTTAGAAGAGGTGGTCGTATAAAAACAGGAGTATCTACAACACAGATAATCGTAGATGATGAAAATAATACAGATTTGGCAACAACAGATTCTGCAACATTATCAGTGATACTTGCAGATGGCACACTTGAAACAAAAACAATAGATTCTATTTCTGGAACAACAATAACAGTATCTTCTGCTTTTTCATCAACACCACCGTCAAACAGCGTCTGGGTTATAGAAAATACAACGGTTCAGCTTCAAACCTTCAGAGTGATCGGTGTTACAGAAGTTAATCAGCTTGCATATCAGATCACTGCCGTTGCTCATAATTCATCTAAATACGCAAATGTCGAAGATGGCACGGCATTAGCAGCAAGAACAATTACAACACTTACATCAATAAAACCTTCTCCAAGTAACTTGCAGAGTTCAGAGCAGATTGTTGTGTTGAATAACCGTGCTGTATCAAAACTATTTATACAATGGCAGCCTGTAGCTGGTGTAACGGAATATATGGTGCAATATAGATTTCAGAATGAAAACTTCATATCAGAAAGAATTACAAGGCCAGATTTTACTATCTTTGAAACAAAAAATGGTATTTATGAGATCAGAGTCTTTAGTTTCAACGCATTAGGAAAACCAAGCATCACCCCAGCAACAACATCAATCACAACTGTCGGTAAGACAGCCCTGCCAGAAGATGTACAAAATTTAAGAATAGAACCGATATCAGATCAGTTTGTAAGATTACGTTTTGATAAATCAACATCTGTTGATGTGGTGCATGGTGGAAACGTGGTAGTCAGATCGTCAAACCTTACTGATGGTACTGGTACTTTTACAAATGCCGTTGACGTGATCCCTGCCCTTCCAGGTAGTATCAGCGAAACGATTGTACCTAATATTGTAGAGGGAGAATATATTTTAAAATTCAGAGATGATGGTGGCAGGCTAAGTTCTGGTGAGACATCAGTTTTAGTTACAAGTCCTGACCCTTTACCAAAATTAACAGTTTTTACAGATAGAGAAGATACAGA
>Ga0209348_1000228_pt1 | contig 31181 bp, 36 predicted proteins | sample ETNvirenome_2_30_FD_184065 | JGI IMG/M metagenome (GOLD analysis project Ga0209348, IMG submission 184065) | Marine viral communities from the Pacific Ocean - ETNP_2_30 (SPAdes) (version 2) | ecosystem: Environmental > Aquatic > Marine > Oceanic | place: Pacific Ocean | collected 2013-06-22
ATAAGGAGAAAAATCAGCATCATTTACAAAATCCTCATACTGAGATGCTTGCTGATAGTAATGTTTGTATGAACCTGATTGATACAGAGCATCTCCTGGTGGAAAGAATCTCCAACTATTAGAACCCGAGACTGTTATGCTTCCACTCTTTTCAAATGTTGCTGATATATTTGTTGTACCATTAAATTCATTTTCTCCTATAACACAAAAATAAGAATATTCATTTAATGTAACTTGTGCTTTATACTTTAATGAAAAACCATCCGAACCTTTACCTGTTCCAACATCTATAAATTTTGATCCTGTATTTGTAAAAACTAAAACACCTTGATCGTAAAATACATTTCCAGCAAAACTTCCTGTTGCTTTCATTACATCTTCAAAATCACCAGCTGCAAATTCTGCAAAGCTAGATGATAATTCTCTATCATATAAATTACCATTTCCATCATCAACTATATCAACTGTGGTCGATGTACTATCATCCTTTAATAAAATAGATCCGGGTTTTATTCTCTCACCATAAAGGTTTTTAGAAACAGATATTACCGATGCTGAAGCATGTAGGTTTCTGTATTGATTTGGTGAGTTTGAAGCAAAATTATTATATGGATTTACAGGAGAATTAGTATTTAAAGAACCACCGCTTGTCTGTGCTCTAGTATCGGATCTTCCAACATTAGCTAAAGGACCACCAGCTGATTTAGTATTTTTAGGTTCTTGAGATATAGGGGGTCTTTCATCAGAGGATCCTGCTTGTCTATAATATCTGTGATTTAATAAAAACCAAGCAGGTCTATGATAAAAACTAGCAGACTCAAAAGTAGTAACACCATCTATGTGTCTATTGTAATTTCTGTGACTTCCGCTTATCGCTCTAAAATTGTATATACCACTACCGCTATCTACATTAGTGACAGTAAACTCTTTAAATACTTTAAATGGGGTTTTATTTACGTCAGTTGGGTCTAGCCTTTTAAACATGACCTTTATCTCCCAAACTTAGAAGTCTAATTTGACTTTGATAATAGCTTCCCTTGAATAATTCTTTAGTAAAGGTTTGCTTAATTTAGCAACCGCAAGTAGTTCACCAGCATCATTATACAATCCAACTTGTGTTATGAATGTTTTTGGATTTTTAAAGAAAGTAGGTTGTGTAAATGAACCATCAGAAGCCGTAGCAAATGAGGGATTTGAACTAAAGTTAAACTCTTTATTAGGTATTCTACAAAAGTAATGTTGTGATGTGATTACCTCCTCTCTTCTAGCAGCAAAATAAGCAGTATTTCCAGCTCCACCATCAGCAATTTTTGAAGCTGCTGAACCAGTTAAAGCTCCATAGAATTTACCAACATTACCACCTTCTTCATTTGAAGTTGTGATTGTTCCTGATGCAAATTCACCTTCGTTTGTACCTATTCTCCTTATACCTAAAGAAGCAGAAGCGTTCAATATCGGGCCATTAAGAATTATCATACCTAAATCAGGATAAAATAAACCATAAGCACCACCCGGCTGAGATGCCGCAGTTGTATTTATGTCTGCTGTTCCAGCAGTTATAGAACCACTAACAACATTAAACACTCTACCACCTTGATTAACTTTTGGATCTGTAGTAGAGTTACTATCATCAATTAACTTTACAACACCACCGATTCCGTTTGTATGTGATACAGCACTTCCACTCAAATGAAGTTCCCAATTACCTGGATCCATCTTTTCTCTAAGCTGCTGTCTAGCTATTGATATAGCATATACATAATCAGGAGTTATGTTATCTCCTGTTCCAGCAAATGTGAATCTGTTTTCGTTTGGTCCTAATAATGTTTGTGATAATTGTCTATACATAGTGGCTGAGGCTCTATCACCAGCAATTCCTTTTGTACCTAAAGAACCGCTACCATAAAAGTGAGCATAAGTTATAGAAAATTGAGGTCTAGCAGTTGGGTCTGTTTGTGGGTCTGTTCCATAAATATCTAAATAATGAGCACCACTACTACCTGACTGTGTTGAAGATGTAAAAAATGATGTTAGTGTAGAAGTTCCATTTTCCCACATTCCTGAGGAAACTATATCCTTTACATTACTTATTACATCACTTGACTCTGGACTTTCAGGACCTACGATGTTAAATTGTCTATATATTGCCATATTATTTTACTCCTAAAAATTACTTCCAGCGCCAGAAGATCCTGTAAGAACAACATTATTTGTTATCGTTATAGATATTGTAGCGCCTGTATCATTACCTACTATTGTTAGTGATGTAGCAGCTCCATTTGATGTTGTGTTAGCTGCTAACGGCACTACTCCGATACTAACACTAGCTGCGACAAGTGTTTTACTGTTTGGTACATCATCTTCACCTAAGAAAAATGGTGTTGTAGCACCTGTGCTTCCTCCTCCACCAGCAGGAGTTGCAACTGTCATAGTAGCTACACTTTGGTTATGTATTATAAATGTATAAGAATTATCTGCTACATTAGCGGTAGATGGATTAATAGTAACATTTGGTTGATTCAATCCACCGCCTGCAGAAAAAGTCACTGATTCCGGCTGTACTGTTAGAACTGGCATTCTTTGTGTGCTCTTTGGGAGAGTAATCAATTTATATCTCATTACGTGATTTTCATCAGGAAAAGCTTCTAATAAAGGCATGTTTTCTAAAACTGCTCCATAAAAATCAGTTCCATTAGGATGTGAAGTATCCCATAATCTATAATCTATCTCATCATCAGCTAATGCAAATTTTGTTATATTAAATGCGTTAGTTCCTTGCGCTAATAACTCTCGACCCTTTTTAGTTAATATAGCATCAACTGTAACTGTTGTGTTATTTAGAAATCCCATAAGATAACTCCTAATTTACGTGTTTGGATTTTATAATTTGATTCATATATAAATATAAAAGAATTAAATTTTTATTAAAATATTTCTATCTTCCACTACCTCTTCCGTTATTACTACCACCTCTGCTTCCACCGCCGCTTGTTTTATCTTCATCACCACCTTTTGTTCCTGAACCACCTTTTTTAGTTTCTTTACCACCACCCTCACTATCGCTTGGTTTGCCTGAAAAATCTTTGTTTCCAGCTGGCTCCACATTTCCTACTGTTTTAGGTGCGCCAGATCCACCATAACCACCTTTGGTTGTTGTTGTTTTTGTTCCTGTTTCCTTTTCATATGCATCTATCACCTTTTCAGATTCTTCTTTCGTTAAAGCTCCACCCTTTAGTTCCACTGCTTTTGCTACAGCATCATCCTTTGATACAGCTTTTTTAGCTATATCATCGGCTTTACTTCTACCGCCCCTAACCTTTTTCTCTTTTGTTTTAAATTTAGCAACAGTTCCGACTCCTGTGTCTAATGTTGATTCACCAGGCTCTTTTGTCACAAGCTTTGTTGGAGAGGTTAATCTGATTTGAACAGGTGGAGTTCCATCTGTGGTAGTTTTTATAGTTTGCTTACAACCATCATAAAATAAATTAGTAAAAGCTTGACTCTCAAACGCTAAATTATCAATATCAACATTATGAAACGATGATGAATTAAATACCCCACTACTAGCATTTTCCGATGTTGAAAAGAATTTTCTTAGTTTTTGATTATATCCCCTAATTCTAGATCCACTTATTATTGGCTGTAAAACTTCATTATAGTGAGTGTCTCCAAATGACATTGTTACGTCTGAATATTCACCATCCTGCTTTAACCTTTGCCAAATGGATAACTCTGCTTGTCTATCAGCTATCTCTGTTATGCTTCCTGTAACATCTAAAAACTGACCGCTAGCAGATACATAATGAGAACCTGTTTCATAAGTAAACACTCCTATTCTGCCATCATAAGCTGTAACGCTATCAACTATGTTTCTACCATGATTGTAAGAACCTGTAATAATTATGAAATCTGTAGAAACATCGATTGAAGCGCTATAGTGATGTTCTGTGCTTATCGGTGTTTTTCCGATAACCACTTTTGGTCTCTCAAAAATATTTGGTTCAACTAAAATACCTAAATCAGGTTTAGCTCTAGCAGGTATCATTTTTCTAACCTGTGGGAACAATGATTGATCGTAATATTTTATTAGTCTTATATAATCCCAAAAATTATTTGGAGAGGAATATTTTTGCCAATAGTTATTAGATACTCCTTTTAAACCACGATAATCTAATTCTTGTAAATCTCTTGGATCACCTAAAAAATTATCAAAATTTAAATTAGCAACCGATTCTATGATGTCATTATTAATGACATCTGTTGGAGCAAAGAAAACACCAACTTTATTTGAGTCAATCGGAGCTTGGTCGTGTGCGCTGAATGTTGCTCTATTTTTACGATGTAAATTTGCAAACGGAAATATTTTATTTTCTTCTATTCTAACCTTATTAGTAACCCTACGCAATCCACCAATGCTAGGTATATTAGTTTTAGTTTCATCAACCACATTTGCAAAAAAGTTTCCTGTAAATCCTATCGCACCGCCTGGATTTGATGTGGTTGTATTTGCGCTGGTATCACGAATACTAGGCGAAGAGCTTAAATCTTTATTATCATCAAATGAATATCTTAAAATTAAATTATTATAAGATGATGATACAGTATTTCCATCATAAGCTTTTGGATTACCTATATGATTTTTAAATGAGCCTGTATTTAAAACCTCAGTCCAATGTCTATATTCCATAAGTGAACCACTAAATTGAACACCCACACCCGAAACAGTAGAACTACCGCCTATATAAATTTTTCCATCATTTTCCCAATTTTGATTATAAGAGGAGGATGCAGCTATATCTGTATTCATAACTGATGTAGAATATAAATGCAATTTACTTCTACTAGCATCGTACTTACCAACAGATAACTTAAATGATTGAGACACATTTCTGTTATCGCTTCCGGATGTTCTCTGAATCATAACTGAATGAAATTCATTATCATATACAGGTAGATTAGAAGATGATATCTCCTTCAATCCATCCGAACCGCTTATTTGAAATGCTACAAAACCATAATCATCTGTAGAACCATTATCCTTTAATCTTACATAAAAGCTAGAAGATGCATTTGGTGAAATTGGTTTTTTTTCAATTAATATTTGGTTTCTACTAGTAGGAGATTTAAATCTAAACTCAATAGTATCAGGCTTTCTATTCGTTGAAGAATCATCAGTCCAACTAGCTGACACATACTGTGAACTTCTAAATCCTAAAGATTTTGTAAATTTTCTTTTTATTTCAAATTGTGGAGTAGCATCATCTGGCAAATTAGGACCACCATACTCTTTTACTCTTAAAATAGTTGATGGTATACCATATGCACTTATCAATCCTTTTATTGCCCTGATAGTTCCTTTATTTTTTAAAAAGAAAGGCATGTTGTTTATTATACGACTCCAAATTTCTCTTGATATATCACGCTCACTTACAGAGGAATAATTAGAAAAAGCAGATCCAGTAACCTCTTTCCCTAAAGCGTATCTAGCTAAACTAACTCTATCTTTTCCATCATCTAATTTCCATCCTAAAGATTTACCAACAGAGTATAATAAATCTTTTGATATACCCTCATTTAACTTTTCACGTCTATCGTAAGTATCCCCTATAGCTTTTATGTAAATCCAAATATTATCAAAGTGATGGCCCATCATATCAATCATAGTTAAATAAGTCTGATTAGAAGAATCTACTTTTATATGATTTGGTAATAAATTACTAATTTTATTAAGATTTTCTGTGTCATATAAAGATGCACTTGTTATTTGATTATTATACCAAGTTGTGGCTAAAGATGATGTGGTATGAGCTAAAATATAATTATCATTTACAGCACCACTACCTCCTGTTTTAGGCCATGCATTATCGTGAAAAACTCCGATAGAACTACTAACAAAAGATGAACTTTGAAAATACATATATTTTTCAAACCCATCAAAATTATTTTTAACCTCTTTTATATTGTTGTGAAATAAATTTAAATCATCAGCTGAACCACTTACTCCAATATAAGAAGCGCTTGTTTGATTGTATGATTCTAATAGTTCTAATTTGTATTTAAAGTTACTAATTCTTTTTTCAGCTGAACTAAAATTAATAAAATTTTCAAAAGATGAGTATTCAACATTTATTTCAGAACTATCTAAACTTTGGCTTAAAAATTCATTTTGTATTTCATCAGATATAAATGAATCGTTTGATAATATATCTGTTTCATTTTTATAATCTGTTGTCCTTCTTTGTATTGGACTTTCAACATTCATAACATCAGGAGATTTTAAAACTGTCGTTGGAACATCATTATCTACAAATTCAACTACTTCAAAAGAGTCCTCTACAGGATCTAACATTTCTTTTACAACAGTAACCTCATCTAATCTTTCAATATCATTTGGAAGTGGATCATATAATTTATAAACTATTGAAAATGGATATTCATTACTAATAACATCTTTTTTAAAATTAGTTGTTAAAAATAATCTATTACCCATTTTTAAATAAGTTCTTAAATCATATGGATTATAAACCAAATAAGAGACACTAAAATTATCAAAAACTCCTGGATTATCCCCTGTTACATATTCTATAAGTTCTGGAGTTTCTGTGCTTAAAGCTAAAGCCGCTTGTTGTATAGTTCTACTTAAAGTTGCTATAGTTCCATTTGATGAAATTGATTCTATTTGAGCAGTAAAATCTTTATATAATGGAGTTGTAGTTGTTTCATTTACCAATGTGAAATCAGAAAAAACATTATCAATCCACACTATTCCATAACCATCTCCCGCTTGTTCATTAAAAGCGTTATGACCATTAATTTTTATGTACCAAGGAGCGGTTACATCCCAATTATCAGGCAATTCCATTGTTACCTCATAAGAACTCCATTGACCTGCTGTTGTTGCATATACCTGTTCGGTGGCTGATTCATAATTATAAGATGGAGCTCCTTCTATTGAAACCCACTCAGCTGACTCACCATCCCATCTCCACTGTTCGGCTGGACTTAAAAATCCATCTAAAAGTGTTGCTGTAGGAAAGGTAAATTCAGAACTACCATCGTCATATAAGGGTTCTATCCTATTACCCTCACCATCCTCTCTATAACCACTTTCAAATGTGGGATCTAAAATACCAAAATTTATAGCGGCTGGATTTCTGCTACCGAATGTTATATCTCCACCATCTGTGTCAAATTCTCCTGCACCGTAAGCAAAAGCACCAATGCTTAATGTTGAGGATATGCCCTCATTAGCTGGACTTTTCATATTGTAAACTTGATTTCCTATTATACATCTATATGTTGACCAATGACCACTGCTTCTATTTTTAGAAAAAGCAACTTCCCACTCACCAGGTAGTTCACCACCACCAAAAGCATTAGCAAAGCTATTATCTGTTAGTTCATCAAAGAACTCACCGCTTTGTGCTAACTCAAAGAAATCACCATCACCATCCGTCATTCTAAACATCACACCACTACCAGGAACAGAAAAATAATGTTGCCATTTATTTTCATAAGTTCCTGATGTTCTTCTAGCAAATAAAGTTTCAAACTTTCCACCATTCTCATTTACAACATTATTAAAGTTACCATCAAGCTGAGATAAAACCTTAACACCTTGATTATCTCCATAACCACTACCTATAACATCCTCAAAAGCCTTAGCTAAAAATGCTTTGTTTTGATTGACATCACCGGATCCATCTGAATAGAATATTACATACCAACCATCTCTGATTCCCATATTGCCGCTACCACCACCTGTTTCTTTAGTTCTTGTTATGGTTTGTATGTAACCATTTTCAAATATATCCTCATACAGCGTCTTTCCATTAGGCATTATAAAATTTAATGTACCTGGAAAGTAGTCAGCAAACTTATGTAAGGTTATTTTACTGGCGTTTGTCGTATACTCAGGCTCATCTAATTCCCATATTAAATCATCCTTTAATAGTATTAGTCCTTGAGATCCAACAACTGTTCCTGTCTGCCACCCCGTATTTTCTCCTGGAGATATGTCTCTAGAAAACTTTGGTGTTCCCTGTCCAAAAAACTGATAAGGACTGCTGTTGACAGCAGTAGGAAACTCAGCTGAACTTACAGTTCCAGCCAATGCTTCAGGTGAGCTTGGATTATTTTCACCCCAAGCACCGTCAGGTCCGGATACATTCCAAACCCAATCACTTCCCTCACTTAAAGTTCCTACTTTTGTATAATCAGGTCCTAAATTTGGACTCCATACATATCTTGTGGGAGATGATAATATATTGCTTATCTTCCAAGCTGCAGCTCCACCCCAAAGCTGTGATGTGTTTTGACCAATTTGACCATTAAAAGATGGTAATCCATATGTTGACATTATATTTGCAGCGTATTGTGGTGGTTTAGCCTCTATGTTAGTAGCATTAGCCTCACTGTTCGCTATGTAACCATTAGGCGGAGTATCTGGTATATCTTCTGTAGGTCCAGGATTATTAGGATCATAGTAACCAGGCGGTGGTGATGACGGAACTTCCTCTAAGAATATATCATTAGGATACTGAATCTCTATCTCAACACCCTTACCAACCAACGTGCTTTTCATATCAAATGATATGTTTATTTGATCTCCTAAAGACGGGCCTAAAGATTGTAATTCTAATATCTGTTGTTTTACAGATAACTCTCTATGTCCATTTGTAGACGGCCAACTCTCATAATCAATATACACTTGATTTTGATCTATAAATTTTATACAGTTACCTCCTGATTTACCTTCTCCGCTCACGAATTTTGCATGATAACCTATTTCTGTGCTACCAGCGAATTCTCCATCATCAAATAAATTAAACCCACTAGTCCAATCATTAACCTTTATAGAATCATTATGTATGCTTGAATCCCAACCTGCGTTTATTATAGTTGGAGCTCCTGTATTTGTGTCTATTTCAATATTTTCAAATCCTGGATTATTAAAAATATTATTTTCAGTTCTAACAAGAGTTTCTACATTTCTATAAAAGAAAAAATTAGGTATGTTTATAGTTCCACCTACCATATTAGGTGTTATAACTGAATTACCATCTCCAGGAGTTAATTGTATTTGGTTTGATGTATTGTAAACATAAGTTACTTCGGGAGGGCCTGAACCTGCGCCAAAACCACCTGAAAAATCAGATACTTCTTCTCCTATAAATTCTACAGGATAATTAAATAAATCTTTTCTTACGCTTTCTTGTAACTTTACAAAATCATCCACATATCTGTAACCAGGTACAAATTCAGTATTAAATATTTCAGAAAAATCATCAATTTTTTTAGCTTTTAATCTCACCTCTTTTCTAGAGTTTGAAATTTTATCTATGTCATAAGCGTAGTTTGAAAGAAATAGTTGTTGTGATTCTGTATCTGTTGTGAATATTTTTCCATCTTCTTTAATCACAAGATTATCAATTCTAGATTGAGTATCCAATGCGTATACCGAACCATCTATTAAATCATTTCCTCTTAATAGTAAAACAGGATTATCATTACCGGCTAAGTTTCTTAAAAATCTATACTTAATATTAAACTTTCCAGTATTAAATCCAAAAAGCTGCATGTGTAAGCCAGGTTTTATTTGTAAATATTCGTCATTTACTATAATTGCAGAATCATTAAATGATACGTTTTTAAAATCAATTAGATTATTACTTTGATCGTAGAGTTCAACTAAAACAATATCACGATCAGGCTGTTCACCCCAATAACCATTTTCATATGGTTTATCGCCTACTTTTTTTATAATACCTTTTAGTATTTTATCTTTATCTTCTATTCTTAGCTGACTTGACATTATAATTCCGTTATGTTTCTATCTATCACATCATTTATTGAATCATCATCTTTTAATTGATCTACTTTTCTTGTAACAAAAAGAGTGGTAGTTTCATCATCATATATTTCGCCTGTATATGGATTTTCAAAAAGTTGTATAACACCCTGTTGATTTCTAACTAATAAACTTCCATCATAAGCAGATCCTGATATGCCTGCTAATCCTTGTAATCTTTCTCTTTCTACTAAATATTTTTGTTCTTCCTCATTAACTAAGTTTTGATAGAAAGCTAATTCTTGTAATTCTTCTGGAGTATATGGCATTTTTATTTAACAACTTTAAATGTGAACCCATCATCAAAATACTGAATTGTTTCTTCAACAGTATTGCTTCCACTAATAACTTTAAATTCAAAATCATAAAATCTTTCTGATTGAAATGCATTCATATCAATATTAAAATAGTTACCCGTTGAATCACAACTAATTAATGAGCCTGAACCGAATGGTACTATAACTTCTCCTGTATCGGAATCCTTCACAGAGTAATAAACACCATCACCACCTATATTTTCCACACTACCGCTTGGTAAGTATTTTATAGTTAAATACTCTGAGGCTGTGTTTGAAAAAGACTTTGTAGGATACCTACCTCTACCAACAACTCTAAATTTTATTTTTGATTTCTCTTTGTATTCAGGTCTTAAATTTTTCATATAAAAAACTAAATCTTCTAATTCAGTTGAAGATAATGCTTCCAATGAACCTGTACTCCACTTTGTATCAAACCACTCTACTTCTAATTTAGGCGGATATATTGTGTTTGTTTGCCTAGAAAAGAAAGCAAAATTACCTCTTCTAGTGCTATCACCTTCTTCACCTGATCCTGTTATAGAGCTACCAAGTCCTATGCTACCACTCCTTTTCAATAAAAATCCCTCATTAGGATAAGTTTCATCTAGCCACTTATTTACAATCGGTGTTACATCCATTCTAACATCAGTCGTTTTATACTCAAATGATTGTGAGGAATAAACTTCTCCAAAAAAAGTTCCACCCCTTTGATAAGATTGTGAACCGCTAACCCAAAAATCACCCTCATTAAATCCAGTTCTATAATCCCAACTACAACCTTCATTTGTTATTGGATCATCAGAACTAAATCCCTCACCAACAACCCAACTTTGACTTACAGGATAAGCGTATAGAGATTGACTATAGGATAATTCAACTGTATTAGCATCATATAAATTTAAATAAAATTTAGGATTTGTTATTATACCACGAACTATCGATTGTGATATATGAGATAAATCAAACTTCATCAAAATACGAGAAGCTCCCATAAAAGTTCCATCACTCTTTTGATCTTTTCTTATCTCTAATATCTCATCTAGTCCTGTATTTTTACTGCTAGAAGCAGAGTATATTGTTGTATCAGCGTCTGGAAAAATAAAATAGTGCATTAGTAAGATCCTCCGTTAGCTCCACCAATAGAGTCACCAACAACCCTACCTTCAATGTCAATGTTTGGAAATTTTAATTCAAAGCAGCTGGGATCGGCTGATGGATAAACAACACCATCTACTGTAGCAGTTTTTATATCATAAAGATTACCTGAATATCCGTTCGCCGTATTAAATTTGTTAACGATCTGAATGGGTGGTCTATTATTTGTGCTGGAATCCTCTTCTGGATCTTCCGGAGAAACAACAGATGAAACACCATCAACTAATGATATTTGATAAGCTAAATCTGCTAAAACTATTGGTTGACCTATCTGCCACTTATCTATTTCAAAATAATTTTTTACTACATCAATTGCCTGTAAAAGAACCTGTTCTTTATTATATCCTGCTCTAGTTACTAAATTAAATTTAACCCCTATATTAATTACAAATCCATCTTTTATATTTATAGCATCAGTAATCATTCTGAACTGAGTTAGATATGTTTGTATATTTTCTTTAACCGCCTGATTAATTTTTACTAATTTTTTATTAGCGTTAAATCCTAATATATACATATTCAAAGCTAAAGGATTTGAAATTATACCAGCACTAGCATCAGCTATACTAGCAGCAGGATCTATTTGTGTATCTTGAACTATATGTGCTTTTGCTATATTACCAAATTTTGGTGGCATAGCATACAGTCTTGTTATGTAATCATTTTTAGTAACCGCCCTCTGTTGAGCTTGGAAGTATGCTAAAGTATTTTGTTTAACATCTATGACACTCTCAGCACCTTTTCCACCGCTTGTTGGATTTGGATTAGTCACTGTTAGTGAATTTTTAGTTTGAGTTACTAAAGATGAGTTTAAGCCTGTTTCATCTAAAACAGTTGTTATGTTAGTAATGTTTCTAACTGTATTAGATGTAACATTATGGTTCACACCACCACCATATCTGTAAGTAATCACCAAAGTTGTATTAGAAGGCGCTTGACCATATGTTTTTGTTTTTAAAAAATTAGCGGGATCAAATGCTGTGTTTAAGTAGGTTGGAGATCCTGGTAAAGAAGAACCAACTGAATCCGGATTAGGAATAATTTCCTCATCAGGATTATCACTAATCCCTGCACCAAATCTTAATTCTGTCCTATTATCTGTTCTTATAAATGTTGTAAATCTTCTTGACGTTCTTAAAAGTTTTAATAAATATGGGGCAGAATCAGAGAAATTAGCTAAATCGGGATCATTGAGGCTTGTATTTTCCATATCTTGAAATACACTATCTTGAGCTAAAAATCCAACCTCATACCAACTGTTACCATCATCATCAACACAAGAAATTATTTCAGTTACATTTGGGTTAGCTAATGCTATTCTAGAAAATTTTTCTGCATCACCAAATGAAAATCGTTCAGTTACTATTTCACCACTTTCAATCTTAACAGATTTTTTTAATAAATATGTAACAGGCACATTAGCAGCGCTTTCGTATACACTTACTCTCATCTGATCGTATGAGCTTGAAAATTTAAAATTTACATCATCTACAGTTCTAAAAGTTATTCCTGTTGTAGATTGTAATTGCATGCCTGAATTTATTTTCATACCATATGATAAATCAGGCTTTGTTGTATAACTTCCTCCTGTACCAGATGCTATAGCTGGAACAGTTTGAAAAACATCAATTCTACCTAAAGATGGTGAAGCTAATTTTGGTTTATATCCAAATGATTGAGCCATATTATAAACAGTTCTTTTTTCTTCAGCAAAAGCTAATAAACTTTCTTTAAACTGATTATCTATATAGTAAGAAAGAACATCACCAACATAAGATGCCATTTCAATAAACATCATTCCAGGTGAAGCTTCATTAAAATCGTTGTATGTATTTGGAAAATATACCTTAGCAAATTCAATTAGATTAGCTTTAAATGAAGAAAAATCTTTATTTAAATATCTAACTTCCTTTACTGATTTTTTAGAAACTGAATACGGCATTTATTTTCTCCGTTATGTGCCTTCTGCAATAGTAGGATCAGCAAAAACTTCATCAGCAGCTGCTAAATCTAAACTCACACTTTCAACAGTTTGATCTATATTTAAAGAAAACTGTAATCTAATATTTAAAAGATTAGGCCTTCTAGTTGATGGTGTCACAATAATATCTCTTATATTTACAAATGGTAAAAATTCATCCATAGAAGATCTAATACTTTCCTCTATTTGACCTTGTAAATCATTTACATTAGGTTCAAAAAGTATTCTCATTAATTCGCTACCAAATGTTGGATTCCCTAATCTTTCACCTTTCATTGTCATCAAAAGATTTTTTATATTACTTTTAGTTTGTTCTAAAGTAGTTTTTGTTTTTTTAAAAAACCCATCTTTATCTGTGTAATCTAATGGTAAAGATATACCTATAAAAACATCTGGATTTAAATCTTTTTCAATTATTGACAATATCTATCTCCTAACCTTTTTATCCACTGCTTTCATTACATTTCTGTAATCTTTTGTTAAATCTTGCATTACATTCTGAACTGCTTCATTATTTGTATCAGCCCCAATTGCTTGTGCAGTTTGTATGGCTGCAGCTTTTCTACGACTTTCAGCATCACCTAACATATTACCATATCCTATAGCATCGGCCATTCTTGCACTATCAAAGGGTTTACCAGTCATTGTAGGATACTCATCAAATTCATCAGTTCCAGCATTCGCAGTTTCATTAAGAATATCATTCAATGTGGGATTTTTAGTATAAGTAACTTTTTCTTTAGGCTTTGGTTCTCTTTTAGGCAAAACTTCTACAACAGATTCATTATTTAAATGAATATTTTTAGTCATAGACTTCACGCCCTCACTAATAAATATCTGTTGAACTTCTTTTTTTACTTCTTGCCTGACTATTTCTTTGATTAATGAAATTAATTTAGTTGCTTTTGCCATCATAAACTCCTATTTTATATAAATATAATGTTTTAATTTATTTACCAAGCTGCTTATCTCTTTCAGCTTTTACATCATCAGATCTTTTTTTGTCTTTTATAGCCTGATTTAAATCATCTTTCATTTGAATTATTGATTTTTTTAATTTATTTACAGCAGGACCTATACCATTCGCAGCGCTTTTAAGATCATCTATTTCCTCTTTAAACTTAGTCACCAACTTTTCTTGAACTAATGCTATAGCAGCAGCAGCTGGATTTAGAGCAGATCCTATACTGTTAGCTTCCCTCAACGCTTCAGCTGTTTTTCTTAAAGCCTCAGAGCCTCTAATTAAATTTCTAGCTTGTTGTGAAAAATTTTCAAATTGAGTTTGTGCTTCTTTTAATTGATCTATTTTTGAAATAAGCTCTTGTGCACGTCTAATTTCTGAACTTCCGCCACCTTCTCTAATTTTTTTAACTATGTTTTTAACTTTTTCTTTTTGAGAATTTATTGGTTCATTTACCTTTTCCGAAATTAAATTTCTAACTTGTTCTCCTAATCCCATTATCCTCTTACTCCTGCTACAGGTGTTATTTTTTCAACCTCATAATAAACATCTTCAACATTTTCAACCTCATTCCACTCAACATCTTCCCACATACTTTCAGCATCCAAATCATCAGAATTACCACTATCAGATATTGAATTGTCTGTACCCTCAGCTTCAATAATTGGTGGGTTATGATCGTTAGCTATAAAAACTTTTTTACTGAAAAATGAAGCGTTTTGACCTAAATTTTGTTTTAATTCTGCAACAGATGTCATTAAATCTGTGCTAGCTAATATTTTATCTTCTTGACTTTCTGCCATTTTCATAGCATCAGCATAACTCTCAATTGAAGAAATTAGCTCAGTTAAAAAATCATTTAATTCTTTACCTTTTACGACTGGGTTATTACTATCAACATCACCTAAATTAATCTCTCCAAACTCACTCTCTAAATTTATAGAACTCTGAGAGGCTAAATTTATATTTCTTCTTGCATAAATATGAGCGTCATGTTCCTTAGCATTTACAGCTATGGAATCCGAATTTGTTACTATTACAGATGATTGATTTCCACCTAATCTAATAGGTTTCATTTTACTCTTAGCTCCTGTTTTTAAAGGAACGTGTTCATTTGTAGTAATGTAAATGCTAGCATCATCTAAGTTAATATCAGATGGATGTGGTTCATATTCATTCCTAGACTTTGAACCAACTATAGTTAAATTTTTACTTTGCCCTACAGTCATTTTTATATTAGGCCTAACAAAGTTAATATCACTGCTAAATTGAATTGATTGTCCAAATCTACCTTGAAAAATAGTATCGCCTTGCTTTACCTTAATAGGTCTATTATATTTTGTTAAAGCTGGAAAAACTTTACCTTCACCCTCTCTACCAACGATTCTATTCATATTAACTTTACTATCTAAATTTAAAGGATTGTAATAATATAAGTTACCATTATAGTTAGCCACATTAACTATTTCACCCTTCAGCGGATACTGAATTATATGTGGAGATATTGGTCTAACAAGCTCCGTCAAATAATCAACGCCTGGTTGAGAGTGTATTAAACGAACTGTTACAGATCCTAAATAACTTAAATCAGGAATTATTTTTTTATTAAGTTCAATTTTAGGAAAAGCTTTATCTTCGGGCTCTAAATGAACTTTTAGAACTTCGGCAGGCTCTATTTCATAAAATTCATCTGAAACCATATGTTGTTTTATTAAATCTAAAGCCTCATTTTTATTTATAAAACCGGTGCTAGTTCTATCAGAAACTATAAATTTTGTATTTTTTCTGTATCCAGGTTTCATTTTTATTCTTTAAATATGTTGTCTGATTCTTTAGCTATTTTATCTGAGTGCTTTTGTGCATCAGCAGCGACATCTTCCACAGCTGACATTAACTGTTCCTTTTCTGCATCGGTAAGTCCAAATTCTGAAGCATCATTAGCTTTAGATTCGTTAGCCACCATGCGTTGCACAATAGCTGCTACCTTTACTAATTGATCGTCATTCTTTACGTTAATTTCTAAATATTCTTTTAACATAGGAATAATCTGTACAGCAGTATCACCATCTTTAATAAATGATGTTACTTCTTTCATCAATACTTCTAATTGTTTTTTATTTGTTTTTGTATTATCGTATATGTCTTTAAATAAGTCCGATAATGACTTACCTTCAAACACTTCAAAATCGCTAGCCATTATTTTACCTCTTATTAATTAGGAATAGTTACATATATAAATATGTGCGTTTTTAAGTTTTGATTAATATATATGATACTTATATATAGGGTGAAATCCCCTTTTTTAATAACTAATAGGAGACTAAACATGAAGGAAATAATAACAATGGTAAAAGGCTACATTGATGACCTAGCTCATTTAATGATGTCTTTTATAGCCGTAGGTGTCATATCAGAAGTGATTTTTGGTACAGGCGTCTTTGGCGTTAATGTTATTGGTAACCTGACATCAATCATAAACCAATTCGGCCAGTCCGGATTTGCAGGGCTTGTTGCCTTATTGGTGTTGGTGGGTTTATTCCGTAAATAGTTCTAAAGTAAAAGGGGAGTGAAAACTCCCCTTTTTTTAATCCTCATCTCTAATTAGAGAACCCGTATAAGAGATATCTACAATACCTTTTCTATCAAATTCACTAAATAATCTTTTGTTATATTTCTTCATTACATTAACTATACGAGTTATGTGCTGAGTGTTTGATCCGGTCATTTCACGAATTAATATATATAAAGCTTTTTTATTAAAGTTTTCTAAATTTTGTTTTATACGAAACAGATGTAAAACAGAATCAGCAACTCTGATATCCTTATCTCTACGAAATATATTTGTAAGATTATGCTCCCAAAACCTAACCAACTCATCTGTAAATAATACATTTACCTCTGCACGAATTTTATCGCTCTCTTCACCGATTATGTTTCTTTTGTAATCAATAACATCTATTTTATCGTGAATCTTACCCATCTTATAATTTTTATTATTATTAAGTATGAGATAGTTTTTTGCCACAATACTAAAATAAGAGAAAGCTTTGCCCTTTCCCTCTTTAAATTTATGAATATTCATAACTAAAAAAGCAACAACTTCATTCTTAACCTCAATAGAATTACTATCAAAATAATAAAACTTAAATGTATGAATTATATTCTCAGCCAATTTATCAAATGCTGTCCTAATGTGTTCATTATAAATTTTATTTCTTTCATATGGATCTTCTGTATTGTTATAAAGAATTATAGCATCCTCAGTTCCTTGATGAAAATAATAATTCTTTTTCTTTTTAGCTCTTTTTCTTTTCTTTAGTTTTACAGGTACTGATTTATCACTCTTTGATGCTGATACTACTGTAGCCATTATTGTTGTTCTCCTTTGAACTTATCTAGTTGTTTTATTATTTTTTTAATTTCATTAAAGATTGCTCCCGTCTCATCATCTGATTCAAACGAGCCTCTATAATCTATTTGTTTCAAATCAAAATTTATCTTTTCTATAGATTTTATAAAATCTGAAATCCAATCCTCTAACATCTCCTGCTTTGTATTTAGATTCCATATTACATAACACGAAGTTACGAATAAAAGCGATATAAATACAAAACTTATTTCTAAAATCATTTCTTCTCTCCAAAGAGTTCTTCAAAAAGATCTTGTGACTTTGCGCTCAACTTCGGTGATGGTTGTGGTTTCTCCTCAGTTGTAACCGCTTTCTTAAAGTTGTTACTAACTTCTTCATCTGCTCTCTTCCACTCATCGTACTCAATGTGTGTCGCCATCATATCCGCCTGATGTAGTATGTACGCTATGTTGGATTTCAATGACCAATCAGGGTTGTATGATATGTAGTATGACTTATTACCTTCCTCATACAAACCATCGGTTAATCTCAATCCGATATACTCCCATTGTGACATTTTGATACCGAAATGGTTTAAAAGAAAGATGGCTCTATCGGTAACTGTCATATATTGAAGCTTAGGATTATGTTTAAATATCTCTCCTCTGTTCTTACGATGCCATTCGGAATCTTGTGGGATATAATAATCTTGATCTAAGTCACCAACCTTACCTAAGTCGTGGTGCATGGCGGCGAAGATAAGCTCCTCATCTGTGAAGTTGATCTCAGCTCCATTGGACTCCCACACCTTTTTGATTTGAAGTGCGCAATCCGTAACATGCAGCACGTGCTCCACATACCCACCCACCATAGCGTTATGATAGTCAGCCTTACCGCTAGCGGGCGCCACAGACATCCTATCCTCAAAATACTTATACATATTCAGTAGGTTATCCCTACGATCACCTGTGAATGTATCGTTTATAAGTTGCATTAGATTGTTCCAATTATCCAATATCTGTTGTTCTGTAAGTTGTTTCATTTATTTTACTCCGTATCCATAATTTGTTAGCTTAATTGTTGGTTCTTTTCTTAACCTGTTTCTATAAGGACTGAATGATATTCTAACACCCCAACCAAGAAAATCCAATATTTCTTTTTTGGTAACCGATTTCTTTTTGTGAATGAAATCTACAATCTTATGATATGATTCGCTCTTATCTCCCATTATATCAAATGAATCTTCATTCAAAAAACTCCACCCATCAAACCAATTTGGAATTCTATCAGCCCACGGAAAATCTTTTGTTTTGGTTTTTAGATAATCCTTAGCTTTCTTTACGCTCCCATCCCCATCTAAAGCGCCATTTACCTTACTCAAAAATTCATCCTTACCTTTGTAAAGTAAAGGATATTCATTACCAACCATTTCAGGGTAACATAGTTCTTCCGGCAAAATATAGGGTACGCCCATACTCAAAGAATCTGTTGTCGATATAGACCAAGCAGAATATTTTTGAAAAGTACCAACCCCAAAGTGAACCGATTTTATGAATTTAAGATATTCTTTTCTACTACTTATGGTAACCTTTTTAGCATAAGGTCTATCTAATTCAGCTAATGTTGTAAGCACCTTAAAGTCCTGTCTTTGTTCATACAACTCATCCATTCTCTTTACAAACCAACTCCAACCTGTGTAAAAATTACTTCTATGATTAAACAGAATCGTTTTCTTTTTGGTTTTTGTAGTAGATAAGTCTATCTCATCAACACCTAAATAATGTGGTTTGATTATCTTTTTAAATTTATTGATAACCTTTGCTTTATATATTTCCTTAGCCTTATCGAGCACTAGCTCCTTTAACCAAATACTATTCACACCACACTCTTCCATCTCCAACATACCATTAAAGTTAGCTGATAACATTCTAGCAGCATAGTTTGTATTCTCATCAACCTCATACCAATGACAATAACCTACAAACTTAGGACTTATATTTGTGCTATTTAGAAATAAGTTTTTAAGTTGTAATGTATGTTCGGGTAGATGAGAGTAAACAACATCAAAATCATTATATTTCCAATTCAATAACTTTTTTAAATACATGACATCAAAGTGAGTTCTCATCTCATTTGGATAGGATGGTAACGGTATTGGTAAATGAGTTGTATTGTGAAAACATAGGCTTGGAGTCTCATAGGGTGACAATATAGTCCAATGTATATCATCACGGATATCATTGAGTTCCTTAATCACATTATGTAAAACAACAACATAAGAGTCCTTTTCTAAATCCTTCTGAAATGTTATGTTAGGATATACAAGAATCTTATACTTATATTCTACGGTGTTATCATCACCCTCTACTAATTTTGGAATATGGTATACGCTCATTACTTATTAAAAACCTTATACAATTTTTCACTATCAGCTAAGATGTCAAATTGTTTATCTTTCATCAACCATTGTTCGTTATCTTTTACTAATTTTAGATTTTTTTCTGAAAACCACTTCCAATATCCTAATGTATCTATGTTGTGATCTCCTGAATGTTCTCTATTATGACCAGCAATTTGAACAAAAACATTTCCGACAATATAACCTACATTATGATTTTTCTTTCCTAAATCTAATTTAGCTTCTTTTCTTGATTTACTAAAATCAATCTTTACAATCTTTGGTTTATTATAACTTTCTTTTTCTAATAATACTGTAAACTCAGATGTACCATTTAAATTAGATGTTATCTTATTAAGTTCTTGTTGATATAAATGTTGGCGTGAAACCTTTTTTTCTTTTTCTATATCACGTTCCAATTGTTTATATGCCGGTTTAATTATCAAGTTAAATCTACTCTCCATGTGCTTTGGAGCCGAAAAAATTAAACTTTCCTCAACAACATATCTTAATCTATTTCTTAAAGCTTCGATGAACTGAGATGTGTATGAATTTACCATGTCCGCAGGATTTCTTTTGTCCATACCAGGAACTTTACTTAATAGTTCTATAATTGAATCGATACAAGCCAAACCAAAATCCTCTTTACCTATGGAAGAGTCATCTAAATTCCTAGTATCATCATTTGAACTACATTGTTTTTTCAAAGTTTTTCTTTCGTTATCATAACTTACCCATTCATCATTACATATTATAATGTTAGCTATATCCAATGTAGCAATAGCATCATCGAATTTCACATTTTTTTTAGATAATGATTCTAATTGATTTTTTAAATCTTTTTCTTTTGTACAATCATATTTATTTGCTCTTTCTATGTATTTACTTTCATAAGTTCTAATAGCTATTAATCTCAAAGGGAATATTTCTTCAAATTGTTTAACAGCTTTTTTATAACTATTCATAGATCTAGATAGTAATCCATTTGTTCTACTACCATTAAAACCCTCCATTTTATCAATTTTAGATCTCAATTTGTTAATATTTAAAACTTCTGTAAAGTATCCATCATCACCATCGATCTTCATTACATCCGTTACCCAAGAAAGAAAAGATTTTTGAAATGTAATCCATTGATTAGCAGAATTATTCAAACCTAATATTTCTTTCGAGTGAATCCAAATACTTTCTTTTCTAGCTTCTATACTTATACGTGTATGGTTTAACATTTTATTAAAATCAGGTACATTCTCACAAATATTTTTTAGAGAAACTTTACAATCTTTACTTTTTAAAGTATTATTTTCCATATAGGTTTTCAAAACAGAATCCAAATACTTTTTTATATTGGTTAAAATCGGAACAGCTTTTGATATTCTAGAGTCATCTTTCCAATTATCAACTGATTTATTATAAATTAAAGAGCTATTAACCACACCCATTATTAATTTTATTGAAAACTCCTCTCTGTACATCCAACATACTAAAGTTGTAATATGACCTCTATCTTTCATAAGAAAGTTCTTAGCTCTATAAAAAGTATCTGTAATCCAACTCAAAGGTAGTTGATTATAAGAAGCTAATCCAGTTCCTATATCGAAAGCGTAAATTAACTTTTGTTTCAAAACCAAATCAATCCCAAAATTAGGAATCCTATTCCACACGGAATTAAAAATATGATAAGAAACATTTTTTGCTTTTTCCTTTTCGCTTTGTGGTCTATAGATTTCTCTTATTTCGGATATCGTTGTTTTAATAATATCCTCAGTTTCTTCACTCTTAGCAAACTCTTTTAGTTTATCTATTAGTTTCATTTATTATTTCTCCTTATTATTTTTCATTTATTAATTATCTACCCACTTCTGATAGGTAGAGTTTTTTTGTTTCATCCCAAGTCTTACCTACGATATCGCCGTAGAAAAGCTTCTCTGGTTTAAGTCTGTTCTCATCATATAGCTTAGTATATCTTCTGATAGCCTTTGGTTTCCACCACTTCATTATGTAATCACTATCACCAACATACTTAGCTCTCATTCTTAAATCCTTTTCCTCAATCTCACCCCTTAGAAATTCCTTACCATTCTCATATATATCGGCGTAGAATATACCACGCTTAAATCCATGCTGATAATCAGATGGTTTCACACCCACAGCTTTGAATATCATATTTATGGTTTTCTGTTTCACACCTGTTGGAGGACCTGCTACACCTTCTTTTTGGGTTGTCTGTTTCAGATACTCATCTGTACGATTCTCTTTCAACCAATCATGCCATATATCATAAACAGAATCATCAGGCTTCAATGCTATCCTACCCTTAGATGATCCCAATGTTTTCCACAGAGGGATTGAGTTATACATAGAGTGTATTCCATACAAAGATGTGGTGGATAAACCAACCAATGTCTGACCGTATAATTCTTTCCATGCATCCCTAACCACAGATGATGTAACCAAAGCGGCTACCAACTTACCGCCTAAGAAGTTAAATCCTAAAGGTTGAGCGCAACATATGGTTGTGCCTATTGATGTATGTTTGAGCTTACCACCGAATTTATCTTCCTTAGTCCAACCTATGTAGTTATCCCTAGCACCCAATGATGTTACATCAGAACCCAAACATATGATACCTAAAAGTTTATTAGTAACCCTATCCTTAACAAAGAATTTAAGATTCCTACCTGGATTGGCTGTGAACTCCATAGTATGTATCAACCTACGAACCAATGTCCAAGTCTCATTATCCTTAGCATTACCCTGTTCCAACATCTCAACATAGGGCTCTAATGCTTCAATCTCATTAATGGTTTGTTCTTTATTATTTATATCTTTGGGTATCCAAATAGAGTTATTTATTCTTTTGAATTTAGATGCTTTCTGAGTCATAGAATAGACATCAGCGTTGAACTCCTGCCACTTTTTATAAAGTGTTTGTTCTTCAACTGTCATAGTTTTTAATAGATTGAGATTGTCTATAAAAGCCTTGCGCTCTTTCTCAAAGTCGAATTTTGGTTCGTCAAAAAAATCACCAAACGCCATAGTAAGTCCTGTTTTTAATTTTCAATAGTTAAGTAGCCTAGCTGGCCAAATTTTGAGCGGAGGGTGGGAGTCGAACCCACATCTCTTCCTTGGAAAGGAAGTGTGTTTCCTATAACACTTCCCCCGCAATAATATATATGTATTTATAATCTCAAATACAAATATTTTTTACTTTTTTTAAAAATTTCCTTCGGCTACCTGAAAACAGGTCAAACCCTCAGATCTCCACATATCCACAACTTTCTGCCTGTCATCAACACACATTAACACATCATCTTTATCAACGAATAAATCCAACATCTTTTTCTTCAATATCTCATCAGGCATGAATCTCATATCGGCTGTTGCTGGATTACCCTCAGCGATTGGAAATGATTTACTTTTAAACTTGTCGGGTCTCATTACTAAATTGTGAAAAGGAACATCGTATTTCTTTAACCAATCTACAGTTGCATCGAATGACCTATCATTCCTACCACTAAATATCATTATTCTATAACCAGCATCATAATATAACCTAGCCATACTTATTACAGGATAATTTGGTTCGTCAAGTTTAATGTTATCGGGATCAAAAAACACATCCCAATCCATTTTAGATTTATTTGGTATGTCTCCGGTCGGCGAACCGGCCTTCAATCTTCTTTTTTCTATGATAGCAAGAGTGCCATCTAAATCAAATATAACCGTTTTTTTACTCACTTAACCTCCAAGCTTATGATTTATGAAATCTTTCTGCTTCTTAATTGCCTTTTTAAGAGCAGCTTTCTTTTCAGCTTCTCTGGCAAGAAGTATCTCTTCCTGAGTTCTTCTTAGAATCTTTTTCTTTTCTTTAGATAATGTTATGGGTCTCGTTCCTTTTAACTTAGGTTGTTCCACACCTTTGTGAAAAACATTTCCCCATTTATCCACATACTCATTCATCCAATGCCATCCAGCAGGTCTGCCTGTTGGTTGTGGTCTTGATTTCTCCTTTGGTATTCCTACCCTACTCTGCATAGCCCTACCGCCTATTACAGACACCGAATCTGTACTCACATTAGCGACAGGCTCACCTGTGATTTTACAATCCATATATGCTACTCCATCGATGAAGTAACCACCATTCTTTTCAAATGTATTTTTAGCCATTTGTTATTTCCTTTATTTTATCTACCCAAGGTAGTTTATAGATATGAGCATCCGTAAACTTATACGGCTCTACATGCTCAGATTCCAAAATATCTACTACGTTTACCCACTTAGGGTTCATAGTGTCTCTTACCTGATACACACCATCTTTATGACCAGCGCCTTTGAGTAGAATAAAATCTCCATAATCAAAAGCTCCGCCCCACCTTTTTAGTAAGTTACGAGATAAAGCAACAAACTTATATTCAGATGCTTTTTGTATTCTGATTTTCGTACCATCTGCTGTTATGTCGGGTGTGGTATCTGTTTGTGGATATATCGGCTGATACATAGTTACATCAACCTCTACACCATATTTATAAAATTCTGCCAAATTAGTTTTCAAAGTAGAATTTTCTGATTCCAAATGTTCAACCTTATATGAATACATTTCTTTATATTTTTTCATCATATTGGTTGAGAAAAAACCATTAACTATTGTTACCGCTATGACAGCAGCCAACGCTTTTTCTTTAGTTATCATTATTGTCTCCTTATTCATATGTCAAGTTACAAAAGAATTGCAATACAAGTCAAGACTTTTTTTCAATATTTTTTTTAATTCTAACATACATCTTAGAAACCGCTTCCATTTGATTCTTAGTAAGTGTCTTACGATTTTTAGCCTGAGCAATAATACTGTTAATAAAATTTAATGAATTAATCTTATACTGTCCGCTCCAATTAGTATTATCAATCTGCTCCCTAACCATCATTAGTTTAGGTAAGACGCTTTGCAACCAACTATCTCTTTTAAATTTTTGTTCAGGACTTTCCTTTCTAATAATACCATTAATAGCATTCTGCATTTTTGTGGTTATTTTTCTACCACTAACCAATGCTACCAACATATCAGAAGTAAACTCATTAGCCTTACCACCATCCCTTACCTGACTCTCAATTATCTTTTTTAATTCGATGATTTGAACACCATACTCTTTTTTATTATGTTCAATCCACTTTTTGTTCATTAATCTTTCCCTCTGCTATTAAATCAGCTACACAATTTAAACAAAGTTTAGGGAAGAAAATCATCTTCCCATTTAACTTTGAATTACATTTCTTACACTTTCTCATCTTACTATATAATTAGGACCAGTCCAACGAAACCAATCTGTATTCGTATCAAAGATTGAACCTCTGACATGCTTTGCTGGAGCTTTCCAAGTAGCAGCTTTAAATACATCGCCTTTGAAGTAAGGAATACCTTTTAACATTCCATCACTATTAGCGATAAAACCCCACACCGAACTACCACAGATTACTTTAGTATATTTCCTACCGGTTTTAATATTAATACCCTTATTAAATCTTTCAATACCCTCTGCCCAATCAGACCAACGAGAATAATCTTTTTTTATACCTGTAATTAGATTACTTATAGCTTCCGAAAAATCGATAGCTGAATCTCTATTTAATTCATTTTCTAAGTTCATTATTTTTCCTTTATTTCTGATACCTTAATATACGAAGAATATTTGTAAAAGTCAAGACTTTTTTTAAATTATTTTCTACTAAATCCACCTTTAGTTGGAATTCTTACATTGGATTTTTTTTCTTCAACTGGCGGTATGTCATCCATATTGGGCTCTAATTCTATTGGATCTTCTATAAATTTAGCCACTTTTTTCTTTTCACCATATACAGGCCAATTTTTTTCTCTATTTAATAATGTTACATTATAGCTTATCACAAATATAACCGCCATTGGATCAAATACAAAGATAAGTATGAAGATAAAGAATTTAACTACCGTATCCACATCAGAATCAAATACTTTTGCCAGATAAATAGCAGGCCCTACTTCCACACCTGTTTCTATTATCTGTACTTTTAAATCTCCAACCTCACTTTTAAGATTTATTATGTCATCATTTATTTTGTTTATCTTTGGTTGATATTCTTCTCTCAGTTTTCTTTTTGCTGTTCTGTAATTATCAGGTAACTCAGCTACAGCGGCTTCCAACTCTTCTTTAAGAAATTTCTTATCATCCTGTAATTGTTCTAACCTATCTTCTTTATATAGTAATGCGGTAGTTTCTTTTTCAAATGATACTGTAGCACCTTGGTACGCGTTGGATAAAAATCCAAATATGCCAGCAGATGTAATTAATACTAAAATTACTGTGGCAATTGTCATATATATTTTATGTAACAAATTTATATCTTTCCAATACCTATACAGAAATGATGCTGCTACCAATTTACCAAACTCTAATGAACCTGCCATTATAATTACTGCTAGTTGAGCACCAGCAAATAGTTTAGATAATCCATAAACCGAAAAGAAAGCAGCGCTTCCAGCTATTGATAAGGCTGAAAATCCTACTAACTTATTAAATGATTTAGATTGTTCAAACACAGGGATTTCTCCTATTTATTAATAATAAATATATAAAACCCTATTTTAACTCTTTAAATTCAGCGTCTATAATCTTTTGACATACATAATAGTTAGATCCATTCCTAAGAACGGTATCGGCTAGATTCCACATTTTTTTGAGTTCATCAGTAGTATAACCAGATTCAACCGATACCGTTCCGAGAACGGAATACATGTCCTTATTGACTTTTAGTATTTTATTTATGATATTTCCACCAAGTTCTTCTTAGGTAGAGTTGGCTCTGCCTTAGGAATTTCGATTGAAAGAATACCCTCTTTGAAATTAGCTTTGACATTTTCACCATCAAGCAACTCACCTAAAGTGAATGAGCGTTTGAATGATGATTGCTTTAACTCCCTACGAAGCACCTTAGCTTTAGTCTCATCAAATATTCCGTGATGCTTTTCACCAGCTATGGTAAGAACACCATCCTCAACTTCTATGTTGATATCCTTTTTATCTAATCCAGGAATCTCAGCTATGATACCAACCTTATCATCAAACTCATAGACATTTACTTTTGGATATGCTGAATTACCAAATGGATTTACACCAACAGTTTCATTGATTTGTGGAAATGATGATGAGATAATTTCATCAAACATTTTATCAAACGGGGTTAGAAAAGAATCCCTATCGATTACAGGGAATGAATTACGAACAACTAGTTTAGTCATTTTATTTCTCCTATTTTGTTTACTATTTAGTCAAACATTAGCATCCTCTTTTGAGCGATACTAATAACTTTATTATACAATAATCATACCATAATATGCATATGTATTATTGACATATATAAATATATAATAACTGACAAAAAAACATATTTTTTTTAAATTATTTTCCAAGCGTTGTAATTATGACATTTTCAAAATTTAATCTTTCTTTATCAGGTATATTATACCACTGCATTATCAGTGTTTTATTGAAGTATTCTAATTTACCTTTTAATTTTTTTATATTGGTGGTAAGGAATTCTTCCTCATCAACATCAACGCTTATATCAACATCATACTCATGAGCCAAGTCCACAACTGAATCCATATCATAATCATCAACACTCTCTTTTAGTTTTTTAAAATCTTTTGTATTACCTGTTTTTTTATCGGGATGTATTTTCTTAGCCAGTTTTTTATAAACCTTATCTAAGCTTTTAGTTCTTTTTTCAGATTTTTTACTCTTATTTGCTTTTTTAGCTTTTGGTGTGTCTAAATTAAGCTTACCTGCAAACTTTTTATCGAATTGTTTCATAGCCTTTTTAAACAATTCATTTTGATATTCATATTCAGCTTTTAGGTAATCATACTCAGCTTTTAACTTTCTGAGGAGGATTTTTTGATTCATTTATTGAAAATCTTCTTTATCAAATATTGGTTTTTGTTTTACTTCCATCAAATCAGGATAATTATCTTCAAAAAACTTTTTTGTTTTTTTAATCATAGCTGAAGCTACTTGTTCTCTAACACTATCGTTATCCCAATCAGCATTCTTAAAACCATCAAATAACATTTTATAATAATTAAGTATATTTAGCCAATCTGTATCTGTTAGTTTTCTCAAAGGTTTTGGCTCAGGACATTTATGATCTTCCGGAATCTGATAAGGTTTGCCTTTTCTTTTCATTTCAATGTCAAATGATTTTTCTTTTCCGCCCATATGGAATGGTTCGCTATATGTAACCCTACCTTCAACATCTAGATAATCTAATTTATTAACTATTTCATTCAGCTTTTGTTCAAAAAACTCATTCCAACTTTGTGGCTCTTCATCTGCAAAAGTTATCATACTAAACCTCTAGTGCTCTCCTAAACCAACCAAAATAAAACTTTTCTAAATCAGGCTTACGAGTTACCAAATCAGCGTAATACTTTACTCTGTATGCCCTAACTCTATCTGTTCCAACATTACTTACAGCTGCAATAGTTTTAGGTCCTAACCCACCATCTACCTTTAACCCAGCGCCTTTAGCATTAGCGGCTTTTTGTAATATCTTAACTGCCCTACCTCTACCTTGATTTACACACATATCAAAATAAATGTGTCTAAGTTGTATTGGTAAGTCATCAACTCTGTTTTGATGCCAATAATGTACTTTGTATATTTCTTTAGCTTCTTGTTTTGTTAGATTTTTTATATCTACATCGGGGTGACTTCTCTTAGCTATGCCAAAATTAGTCTCGCCGCCTGGATCTTTCGGGTCGTTTACATATCCACCCTCGTGATGTAAAACTACTTCAATTATTTCCTCAAATTCTGTTAACATTTTATTCTCCTATAAAGATACTTCAATACCTACCTTAGCTTTGTAAAAATTTGTTTCCTTTAATTTAGATACCTCTCCCATTTTATACAATCTAATCTGATTTGTTAATCTCCAACTTAGTTTGAATTTATTTTCATACTCATAATCAGCAGGCTCTAAATCTCCATTCTCATTAGGATTTAAATATCCATCAATGCTTAATTCAATCTCTAATGGCGATATCCACTTATAACTCTTTACATAATCCCAACCACCTGATAGAAATGTTTCATAACTATCAAAACTATCTGTGATGGATCTAGTGGTAAATCCAACATTAAAACTTTTCCAATTTTTACGCCAATCAAGCTTTAGATATTTTATATTCCTACTCTCTTTATTCATATATTCTGGCTTAAAGTAAAATCGATTATCAATCTTAACCCAAAACAAATCATCAATATACTTAGTTCCAAGCTCTCTTTCCCATTGGCGATTAGCATAATAATTATCATTTGTAAAACCAATGCTAACTTCATAATCATCGGGGTTGGGTTGCACATTTGGAGTTCTAAAAGCTAATGAACCAAATAACATAGTTCCAGCTAATATGTTACTCAGCATCATTTATGATCTCCATAATTTTTTCCATCCACTTTTCTGTGGTTTCTCTCTTATGAATATCAACTTCACCTTTACCTTGTAATGACATTCCGTGAATATGGTTCTGAGGTTTATCAGCATATTTAAAACCCTCAAATGTAAATGGTTTACCTTTAAGGCTTGAGTAAAATTGAGCAACCTTCATTGGATTGAATTTACTCATTTTCATATCAACCTTATTTACAGGTCTACCATCATCGCTAGTCTGAATAAGTCTAGTGCCCTTCTGAGGATTATGTAGGACTATACCCCATTGTTTGTATTTATGTGCCAACTTAACCATAAATTTTTCAAAGGCCTTAGTATCCATTAGAGGCTCACCACCAGCCTTTACATTCTTAACTAATAAGGATGGTTCTTTTACAGACCTAACCTTACCAGACTCATCTTCTTCTTGACCAACACCATCTATTCTAACATAACCAAAACCCGCACTACTGATAGCACCTTTTAATTTAGATAGATTAGCTTTATTATCCACACTTCCAACTCTCCAAGAAGTAATGATACCAAATTCATTCTCTTGAAAGTCTCTATATATACGAGATAAACTGGCTTCTAATATCTGTTCTTTTTTCAATTTATTTTCTCCGATTTGTTTTACGCTTTTCATTTTTTCTTTTTCGTGATTTTCTTTTTCTCCTATCCTCACCGCTTCTTTTATCCTGAGATCCAAGTATAAAATCAATCACATCACACATTACTTTTATTATCTTAACCATTACTTACCTCTCTTAATAAATTTTTAGGTACGCTCCATATCCTACCCATATTATCCTTAACCCTAATATTTTTACCAACTGTGCCAGCGTTCCATTTTTTAACCACTTCATCAGCATACAGAACACCATCTGCTGTGGCATAATCTGTTAAAACCTTATACTTCATTTTAGTCACCTGAAGTTGTGGTAGCTTCAAAGTCATAGTCTACTATCCACTTTTCAGTTTTCTTTTTAGGTGGTCTAATAAGTTCTAATATCTTAGCCACTGAGTGTCTAAGCTCTTTAACTTCATTAGCTATTTTATCTAATCCATGAACTACTTTTTGTTCTACTATTTTAGCCATCCTTAACCTCTCTTAATTTACCTAAACCACCACCACCAACTACTTTAAGATAATCCTCAGCATCACTTTTATTTTCAGCTAAAAATGTGTAACCTTGATCGGTTGTCCATTTTTTATAGTGGTCAAACTGACCAGCTTTTTTTATTACTTTCTTAGCCACAAGGCCTCCTTATGTTATCCATTCATAATCGTTGAGTATATCCTCAACTTCGTTACTATTTGGGAATCTACCCAAATCTTTTTTACTGAATATTAGACTATTGTTAAGTTTAACTTCAAACACTCCGCCTGAACTTTTTATTAACTTGGCTTCAATACCAAATTGTTTTTGTATTGATTCTCTTAAACTAAGAGCTTTTGGTTCATAGTTTCACTGCATACAATATTCGATACTGATATTCATTTAACTTCCAAATACTTTTTTCTTTTCACCGTGATATTCGTAAGCATGTCCATTTTCTTTCAATAATTCGTTTACTGACTTATCATGCCCTTTAACAAATAACTCTCCAAGCACACGACCATACTTACCCTTACCATGTGAAATAATACTAAACTTACCATCATCAGAATTTTCCAAAAGGTCTTTAACATAAGCCTTAGCAGCTAAACCTTTTTCTTTTT